>Ga0123354_10005943_pt1 | contig 17958 bp, 12 predicted proteins | sample TergutLab28metaG_2_FD_97872 | JGI IMG/M metagenome (GOLD analysis project Ga0123354, IMG submission 97872) | Labiotermes labralis P4 segment gut microbial communities from Petit-Saut dam, French Guiana - Lab288 P4 | ecosystem: Host-associated > Arthropoda: Insects > Digestive system > Gut ...
ATACATACATACATACATACATACATACATACATACATACATGATATTTATCCATGTGTGGGCAAAAGGATGGTCTATTCAAAATAAATTCCATTTGAACCGTGCCGCAACTGAATGCCATAGGCTGTATGTTCTCAGTAAGAGAAGCGCCTATCTAAAGTGACTAGGCAGAGGGCTGAACGATCCGGGATTCGAATTCCTGCAGAGACAATAGAATTTTCTGTGCCCTAAACGCCCAGACCTACTCTGGGGCCCAGCCAGCCTCTTATTTTATGGGTACCGTGGTTCTTTCCCGGGGGTGGGGGGGGTAAATAAACCAGGGCGTGAAGCTGAACTCTTAACTCTATCCTGTGCTGTAGTTAATAATGAGCAGATATATGTCTACTGCCAATATTTGCCTTCGTGGCTTCGACACGGACAAATTTACATCCATAAAAGCTCATTATATTTAGATCACCACTTTGAAATTTATTTTCCTAAGACCGTGTCCTCTGTTTCTTATCAGTGCTTCGGTCAAGATGCGTGGACACCCCTGGCGTCAGTTACTTGCCCGTTGTTTTTCATTATCACTAATGACAGGCAGCACTAAGCTGTTTCAAAAGAACCAAGTATATTCATGACAGCCACATTGACACTGTCTTTGGTATGTCCTATTTTCATCAGAATACATTAATGACGTAAGCTGCTGCTATGCAGAAAGCAAGACGGAAGCACAACTTTATCTAGTCTTGCAGGATAAATCGTATGTCAGTGGAAATTACAGCTGTCCTGTAACACCTTGAACTCTAACACCAGACCAAAATAATCAAATCCTAACGTCAAGGCAAACTTCAACGCAAAACGCTGATCAGAATTGTAATTACTTACTTACTTACTCACTCCATGGTGCAGATTCCTTCTTGAGAAGCTAACTGGTTTGCAGCTAGTCAAGAAATTCCCCTCATTTCACGAAACCCGAAAGTTCATTACCGCACTCACAAGCGTCCGCCAACTCTCTCTATCCTGGGCCAGCCCTACCCACATCCCACCTCCTGGAGATCCATCCTAATATTATCCACCCACCTATACCTAGGTCTCCCCAGTGGTCTCTTTCCCTCCGATTTCCCCAGCAAGACCCTATACACCCCATCTCCTCACTCATATGCGCCACATGCCCAGCCCATCTCATTCTTCTCGATTTTATCACCCGCACAATATGTGGTGAGGATTAGAGATCATTTAGCTCCTCGTTATGCAATCTCCTCCATTCCCCAGCTACCTCGTCCCTCCTAGGTCCAAATATTCTCCTCAACACCATGTTCTCAGACGCCCTCAGCTTCCTTTTCTCCCTCAATGTCAGCGACCAAGTTTCACGCCCATACAAAACAACAGGCAGAATTATAGTTCTGTATATTTTAAGATCAGAATTGTAATTAAGAAGCTTAAATGAACGCCATAAAAATTTTGCCATAGTCTGTCAGGTTTAATTTCTATCTTTTTTGCATAGACGCAGGATTTATTCCATGTCTGTCCAAACAGTAATTTGTTTTTGGCTAGAAATGAATTTTGATATATTTTCTTCGAATATTTTCTTTCTTTTTTACCTATTAATAATTTTCACGCTTTACTGATACGGTTCCGCCCAGCTGTCATTTTATAACAGTCTCACTTTTCAGGCACACTTGTGCTTTGACGCTATATTTGTCTGGACTAAGAACAACCAAGTGCATTGAAAATACGTCGCAGTGCGACTCGTCCCTATTCAGATATGGGCTTTTAATAATTTAATGCTGAAAGTGACTCATTGGCACAATTTATAGGTGTTCTTTACAGCGTCTTCAGTGTCTCGTTTTTATTTGGTACACCAGAAAGGCACAGTAGGGCTAAAACCTTTACATCTTGAATTAAAGTAATCAAACCTTCAGAAGACACAAGTGTCACTAAATATCTTCTGGAAAGTTTAAAAAATCGCAGTCTCAGATATATAAATGCCATAATAAGTTTGATATCCGAAATTACATAGGGCTTTGAAATTATTATACAGGCACCAACATTTCGGAGGAGCTTATAGAATCATTTACAGAGTCGTCTGTTCTTTGGCCGCCCTGAAGATAGACGCATAAATTCCCCCGAAAAAAATCTGTATATTTTCTTTGTTTATCCTGAAAGTGTAGGCAGCAAGCTACACCTAAATCTCGATACCTGTATAACAGTCCACACTCAGACATTTCCCAGAAGAGAGGATTATTCTTTGCCACTAAAATGTCTGCCCCAGATATCACAGACTTGTAAATTACGTGCTACTTATTTTAATACACTTACTTACGAGAAAATAAAAAAGGGGATTCTAACTCAAAATTTTAGGTGAGTATTTCAGGCTATCTCGCGAAATTAGGAGTAACAATTTGGTGAAGGGCATTTCCTTTTCCTACCCGGTTTATTAGTTTGACAGAGATCCTAAAACAATCTCAAAGAGCGTTAGCCTCGAATTCAAATCGAAATTGTTCAAGAAGCAAAAAATTATAAGTTCTGACTGATTTAGGGTAAGATACGGGGAACTGCTTGTGGGACACTTGGATTTCTATAATAATATAGATATTCTTAGAGAGTGTAATATTTTTTATTACTGACAAAGGACCCTATACATTGAGATAATTTACTTCAATAGGCAGGTAATTCGGTCAGTCCTTCCGTTACTTGTTAGTTAAAGAAACTCTCAGTATTAGGCATGTCCTGGTAATTTTGTTTTTGCAGCATAACATCCGGTAAACTGAGAAGTCCAAAGGAAATTGAGCCATTGGCAGGAGCAGGTCTGATATTACTACCGCCATTATCGTCATCACATGTTCGTGCTTCATTTGTAGTTTTTGTTTTGTTTGTAAGTGGCCACCTTCATGCTGTTGTTACAACACTTTAACAAATAAATGTAACTGACTCATTACAATCATCACCACCATTCCCACTAACTCTACTGCGACCATCACTACAGGCACCTTCATCACTTCTACTACAACCATCACAATCACCATGAACATCACCACTGCCACCACCACCACCACCACCATCACCAACACCATCACCACCAACACCACCACCACCATCACCACCACCACCACCAGCACCACACCATCACAACCACCACCACCACCACCACCACCATGACTACCGCCACAACTATAACTACCATCACCATACCACCACCATAACCACAATCACTATCACTACTACTACTACTAACACCACCACCACCATAAGCACCCCCAAAATCGCCATCTTATCACCAGCACCATAAGCACTACCACCATAATCACCGCCACCACCATTACCATCACCTTCAACACCACCACCACCATTACCACTATCACCTTCACCGCCAACACCATTACCACAATCACCATCACTACTGCCACAACCACAATAATCACCGCCGCTACCATAACCGCCACCACCTTCACCATCACCACCACCGCCGCCATAACCACCATCACTTTCACTGCCACCACCATATCCACCATCACATTCAACACCACCACCATAATCACCGCCACCATCATAACCACAATCACCGTCACCACTACCACCATCAACAAAACCACCACCATCTCCACCACCATAACCACCATCACCACCACAATAACCACCGTCACCATCACCACCACAGTCTCAATCATCTTTCTAGTTGTGTTGGCCATCATCATAATCACTGTCGTTATATCCATTATGTTTACTGCACGCATTATTGCAACACTACAGTTACCACATTCGCTGTTGCCCTTCATGCTGGACACTTGGGTGCTAAGCAGCAGTTTAAGTTCGGAAAGCAATGGGTTGTGTTCCCGAAACACGGGTCCGCTATCCTGGATATGGTGCTTCTCTCCCCTCAAGGGAAATGCCACAACATTACACGCCGGGCTACGACCGACTTTCAATGTCCTTCCCAGTTTATCGTCCACAGCCCACCTGTACTCTAAAGGTAAATGTAAAGGTAAAGCATTTCCTAACCAGGCCTGGACAGGCCCTTAGAGCTGCAAGAGATTGAGGCTCCCAGAATCCCTAGGCAATGTAACCTACACTGTATAACCTAAAATACAAATTCAAGGTTGTCTCTGTGCATGCCTTAAACACGTGTGAGTGAACAGAGGTAGGGTTCCACTCACTCTTAAACTCGATATTTGATGGAGGTACGTGGTCAGCTAACACCATGGCCGCTTTCCTCTGTGGAAAGATCCTATTGTACCCACTAAGTGGAAAGTTGAGTGAGCTCCAGAGCCCCTCTGTATTTGCGTAGAGAAGAAAACCAACTAGATGCTACTGAATGATTTATTGCACTTATAATCTGCTCAATATGTTTCGGGCACTTACATGCCCATCATCAGGAGCTCGAGAATATACTTGTGTTATTACCGCATACGGTGTGTAATGCCTATGTTGCTGGTGGTCGGCGGTCAGGTGCAGGGCAGCAGGCTATGCGTCCGGGATGCATAGCCTGCTGACCGTCGACCACCCTAGCCGAACCGCACCCTAACTCCAACACACAGCAAATCCAAGAACAATACAGCCAATGTGGTAGTTCAACAATATAGTCACAAACTCTTGAAGATGGACATATTAATGCCCGAAACATGTTGAGTATCTAAGAAGTAAAGTAAATATAACAAGTGACATCTAGTTGGTTTTTTATTCTTCAACTATCACAATGATGCACGGTCCAATAAATATCAGATTAACAAATACTTGTGTTTGACAGCTTTGCATAGAAAACTCAACGGTATGAACCACATTCAGTTAGCACGTTTAATATTCCTCTTGTCTTATCTTGCCTATATGTCAGCATGTCTCAGAACATAAAGTGCCACAGGCAATACATAATTAACAACGTTCGGTAGATACTTATCTTGACAAGTGTTTGTAATTTACTAAGTAACACTTCAATAATATGTGCAATTCAGCTCAAATAGAAAGCCTACGATAAGCTTCATTAAAATGAATTAAGATGGTACTTATTATTCATTACATAGGGACAGTGACAGATATTATGGCGATGGTATATCTAGCGGTACAACATAACCTGCTCTTGTCTTCAGGTATGCAGCGGGTATGTACAATGCATTGGACTCGCAATACACAGGTTACTTGATCGAATTCCACAGCTGGCCACTGCAACTAGTACAATAAAAAACTGCTCTTGAAGGCCTAATTTGCATAAACATTTCTGCACTGAAATACTATTAAACTGTTGCAGCAAACTGCATAGTATTGACAGAGCTCTTACTTCCTAAACGCGACAAAACGAGAAATAAACAACCATCTGGTATGTTCTTATAAAAAAATCATCTAGATGCACCAATTTCTCAAATTTAATTTTGGAATAAAACTCTACATGTTATGGACAGTTCCTCTGTCCATCATCAAGGAGTTTTTCACTGCACACACAGCAATGGTATGTGTCATACAGGTTTGCTGACAGCTTGCGAGCAGGATCAGGACGGAACCAGTTCCGTCCTGATCCTGCTCGCAAGCTGTCAGCAAACCTGTATGACACATACCATTGCTGTGTGTGCAGTGAAAAACTCCTGATGATGGACAGAGGAACTGTCCGAAACATGTAGAGTTTTTTTTCAAAAACACATTTGAGAAATTACTGCTTCTAGTTGGTTTTATTATAAGAATTTATCAAGATGCACGGTCACCTAAACGTCAAATTCATCTGGTATGCATTCTTCTTTTTTTAGATCCATCTTAAATCCTTTTTTCTATTGAAAAATATAAAAATCTGTAAACTTGTCATGCAGATGACTGAAAAATTTGGCCGGGTTAAAGTTTAAAATGAAATTGAGTTGTAAATACGAATGGCAAGTGTCTCGCTGACCGAATTGTCTCCCCTTGCCATGTCAAATCTTCATTTCTACAACAATCTTTAATAAATATTAGTGAATGAATCTGCTCTGCTCTTCGGTCAAGAAATATTACATTTTTTATCCAATCAAATATCTGGCTTCTTAAGTCTAGTCCCAATGGAAGAAAGTGTTCCTGAAACATGAAATGCTGAAAAATCAGTCTTCTAGGATATTAGGTAAATATTTACCGACTTTTCGAATGAGCGTAACGCTTCACTCTTTAGGGCTATGCAGTCTAAGAAGGGTGGATTTTGATTAAATACTCTTGAAGGATATGATTCTACAATCCATTCAAGCTTTGGTGTCTGTATGCCTGTCATGACATCATACGTCATGTAACTTAATCCTCAAGAACACCGCTGCGAGAACTTCAAATCTTGTAGGTATGGACTTGTCTTAACTCCAGATGCTGCAGATGGTTTTGAAGTAGTGAATAATGTAAGAACAGGGAGGAGAAAACAAACCTGGAAAACATTTGCATTGTTCCCAATTAAAGATACCTGGCAAAAATTCGAGGCTATGACGGCTTGTATGTCGCTGTGTCAATTGGCAAATATTTATTGAAACGTCGGTAACTATTTACCAGTCAATACACAGTCACATTCTAAAACTTGAGGGTTAATGATTTATTGTTAGCATCAAGCTTGAAATGAACGTCAAATCGTCCCCCAAATCACTAGGCAAATAGATAAAGTGACTCGCTGTCCATTAAAAGTAAAGGCACATTGCACCCTTGTACAGACCCTGAGGCTCTGTGCAGGGGGTACGGCCCATACGCGGAGTAGAATTACAGCGCTACTCTTTCACGACCACGGCACTAGAAGGGTATGAGGGTTCAGCGTCAAACCCCGGCCGCTCTTTACCTCCGGGAAAGACACGGTACCCATTGTACAGGAGGTTGTGTGGGTCCCAGGGCCGGTCTGGACAGGTGCGGAAAATCTCGCCCCCACCTGGATTCGATCCTCGGACCGTCCACCCCGTAGCCAGTCGCTATACCGACTACGCTACCCGGCCCACCACTGTCCATTAATGCTTCTATATTTTCTTATGTAACTAAATTTCTCGGCAGCAGATATTGTGTGGTGTGAAATAACAGGATGATCATGATGGCAAGAATAGCAAGGATGTTGAAAAAAAATTCATGGCGAAATACTTTCAGGTCATGTTCCAAAATCTTCCTCGGGGAGGATGAGAAAAATACTGAAAAGTGTCACTCATAATAGCCTATGTCCTTCTCGAGAATCAATAGCAGGATCTTCCGAAAGCGAAGCAACAGCAGTCCTGCTAAAAACCAGACCGCAATATTTGCCGAAGACAGCAGGGATTATTTTTAAGTACACAAGTAAGCTCTCCTACGAAAAACTGCAAGTGTGTTAAATAATAAGTTCTTATAACAACTGAATTAAACATCTCCACGGATAGGTATCCGAGGCGCTTTTCTGTGCAGTAAAGCGGTCGAGGCATAAAGCTGGAAGCTAATCGTCTCTTTCCGATGTGAAGCATAAGTGGAACTATACCTCCACTCCCCAATTTGCCTTCATAGTTTGCAGAGGGACAACCTCTTATTTACTATTAGTATATAAACCACAATGGCTGAAATAAGCAAGCATCTTGTTCAGAAAAGCTAGCGATATTGCGGTCCATGTTGTACGAGAGATCTTCGGCTTGTTAAGTTCTCCGTTCACTTCTACAAACAGCTACTTAACAACTGAAACGACAGAATTAAGAAATAATTACGTTTTAGCGCCTTTGCAACAAGAATTTATGAAATATGAAAACATATTATGACTAACCTCCTAGGTCCTCCGGCTGGGGACTTCTGGTTGAATTAAAGAGACCGAATAACCTGCATGTTATTTTCACACGATATTAGGTCTGTATTTAAAGCAAATCTTTCTCTTACGTTCACTTCCTCGTAACCTGCTCACAGTGCAATTATCCGGCTCTCTTACGTGCCACTATTCTCAAGGTCATCCTTCACTGCCTCATCACAATACGCTGTTCATTAATTCATCACTAAATATTTTGCCACGAAGAAAGAATTGATTAGTCACAAACAAAATTCGAATCCAAAAAAGAACACAGAGAAGGACAGCAAACAGGCAAACAAATCTTAGCCTAAAAGAAAGCCGTAAACAAATTTCTATCTGAGAAAACTGGGGGTTAAACATGGGCTACCTTCGCGAGAAAAGTGAACACGATTATTTTTTCTTTTATTTATCGATCCTGTGCACTGAAGATACTACAACCCAAAGTTTCCCGAACCTATGCTAGCGTCATTCTACAGGCAAACTTACATATTCGAACGTGCTGTCTTGCAGGAAATAATTATACCATTACCTCTTTCCAACAGTCTTCCTCAGTTATGACAAAACTTTAACGATTTCTACCTGTCACTTCTCGCGCAGTTACGACGTCCTGAGATAAACTTATATCAATTTGATTAGGCAGTTAACAAAAACATATGCGTATTAGCTCTGCTCCGAATGAATGAGTAAACGTTGTGTTTCTAATATTTCTTAGTTCTCTGTCTCCACCTTACAATCCCGTTATTTCACTGTAATAATTAGCCGCCAGGTAGACTGCGTCACTGTTGTGCAACTGCAGCTAAAAAATTGTACACAAATTGCAGAGCACGCACATTCGTGTAATGAAGACAGCAAACAGTGAACCTTGTTCCTTAATCTTCAATGCATTAATTGGGGGCCATGAACACATGAAACCTCGAACCCTGTTCCCATTCTCTCTGTTTCTGCTCGCTTCCGTTGCTGTGATTATGAATTACAAACCACACAGCACTTGATTCCGTGCATTATTATAAGTAGCGTCTTCATTACACGTTCGATCAGACCACCTCTTCACTGATCCTCACCTGTTTATGAAAGGTATATGTCTTCAAAAGTTCCTTTCAGAATTGGTTGGAAAACACGAAGGAAAGGGACCACTTAGAAGACCTAGGTGTAGATGGGGAGAATCGAGTATTGAATTTAGAATATTTAGTAAGTTATTGGTTGGGTCTTTCTTCTCGCTTATAAATACAAAAAAGTATTGTTCTGTGCCTGCTAAAAGCGTAACTCATCTAATATTATTAATGAACCCTAATCTTATATTAGGATTGGTATAGCTGTCACATTTAATAATATTTACATTCAGAATATTTCATGTGTGTTTCCTCCTCTTCGTATGAGGCTCCAGATAGGACGATAATGATATAGATCTTAAATGAACAAACTCTGAGAGTGTGAAATGGATTCATCTGGCTCATGACCGAAATCAGTGGCGGATTCTTGTAAATAAGATTATACAGCTTCAGCTCCTTTAAATTGGGGGAAACTGTAGACTAGATGAGGATCTGCCTGCTTCTCAAAGAATCTGCTCCGTGCAGTTAATTAGTTAGCAGAACCAAGCTGGTTTACAAACTCGACTATTGTCCTTTCTGCCCAAGCGCGAAGTCGGGTTTCTCTGTTTGATTAAGCTCACTGTGTAAATAGAACATGTTTAACTTTTGTCTGCCAATGTTACTTAGTTGGTTTCTAAGTTTATATCCGGCTCTGTCGTGAAAAAATGACATTTCCTTTTTCTTCTCTCCTTTGTTCCATCATCGGTGTGTCATTGCATTGCTTTAGGCGTATGTATCATTTGTGGTCGGCGCCGCCTCTTCTTTCAGGCATCGCCTTTTTGGTCTTAAATTTTTTGCCCGCTATGGTGACTTACTTCTTGAAAGTGTGCTATAACCAATAAGAGAAGTAAAGTTGTGTCTGTGTAAGACATAAAATGTATGGGGGGATTGAAGGTGTAGCTCCACTCATTCTTAACCTAGACTCGAGTTGAAAGTGACTTGTGGGCTCTACGTTCCAGCCGCTTTACCTGAGGGAAAACCCACTCCCGGTACTTATTTAGTAGGAATCTGTGAGGGTCCCAGAAACAATCAGGGAGATTTTGGAGAAGGAAACGAGCTCTTTACACTGCCGTCATCGAAAACCACTTTTTTGGGATCATAATTTATTATCGGCTTTCAAGTTTTTTCATTGTTGTTGTCATCTAGCGTGTCAGAAGATACGAACCTATGGATGAGGCAGTTACATGCATCCAAAACGATGACTTCCACGTAGCCTACAAGACCATACGACGTCATGATCTGACAAACCGCAAAATTCATATATTACTTGTTGAGTTACTACGACTTGTCTGTACAACAGGCTGTTCCGAAACTTTGGTAAGGAACTGCTAGTACACGCTGCGTAATATCTCATAAGAGCACATTTCTTATCTATTTCGCGGTGAAAGCCTGATATCACGCATACTATTTACTTTGATTAAGGCCTAAGCCATTAAGGTAAAGGTAAAGTAACGTAACATTGCACAGCTCCCCACTTATCAAGTAACATAGTGCTTCACCTTAGCCAAAGTGACATAGTGCTTAACCTTAGCCAAAGTAACATAGTGCTTCACCTTAGCCAAAGTAACATAGTGCTTAACCTTAGCCAAAGTAACATAGTGCTTCACCTTAGCCAAAGTGACATAGTGCTTAACCTTAGCCAAAGTAACATAGTGCTTCACCTTAGCCAAAGTAACATAGTGATCCACCTTAGTCAAAGTAACATAGTGCTTCACCTTAACCAAAGTAACATAGTGCTTCACCCTAGCCAAAGTAACATAGTGATTCACCTTAGCCAAAGTAACATAGTGCTTCACCTTAGCCAAAGTAACATAGTGCTTCACCTTAGCCAAAGTAACATAGTGCTTAACCTTAGCCAAAGTAACATAGTGCTTCGCCTTAGCCAAATTAACAGTGCTTCACCTTAGTCAAAGTAACATAGTGCTTCACCTTGGCCAAAGTAACATAGTGCTTCACCTTGGCCAAAGTAACATAGTGCTTCACCTTAGCCAGTGTCTTCTACAGAATCTTGTTATGTATGTATTAAAATCTGTGAAAATAAAATCTTGCAATAGCTCAACGTGACCCAAAACCTAACTTAACCTAACCGGTCACAAAATTCCACTTGGATGGCGTGGCAATGAATGAACGCGGGAACCCAATCGAACAGATTACATCCGTCATCATCTTTGCTTCTATCAAAATCACAAAACGGACAGAACACAAAAAAACCAACCCCACTCCCCAAAGACCCCCCTAAATCTTTCGCAAATTATAAATTATAGTTAACTTACCTCAGAATTATTTTTTAATGCGTGCATATGATAAAATGTCGTTTAAGAAACTATACAGAAGAAATATATAATATTTACCTTGAAAACTAGGTGAACAAATAAGCAAATGTGACTGCCTAAAGTGGTCAATGCACTGAATATGAGATTAAATTAGTTTCTGTACAAGCCTTCAATTTGAAAACCAGGGTGAGAGAGTGTGTACAACATTCTATATCATTTTTTTCTGTCTCCACATTCAGTCCCTCAGCCCTTACAAGACACTAGAACTTGATCATTACTTGATCAATTGACGTAAATTAAGCGTGATTTAGACTTCCGCCGCGAAGTAGACGAGAACTGCATTATTGTGTGCTATTACGCAGCGTGTAGTGGTAATTCCTTGGCGTTATTCCGGAAACCTATTGGTCCCATCTTTAGGGGGCAAGAAAATATACGACCGATAGGTTGCCCCAAAAACGTTGGTAAGGAATCCTTACGGAAGCCATCCCGTTGTGCTTATTATTAAACAAACTGAATAAGAGGGGTTTGTCGTTACGGATTTACCACTACAGGCTGCGTAATAACCCAGAAGAGGGAAAGTAAAGTTTGAAGTAAGTTACAACGAAACGAGCGAAGTAAGTTATGGCTGTCGGTGATATGCAAAGGACCCAAGAATCAGGACTTCAAACTTCTGTACTAAACGCTGTACTTACTTTATCGTAATGTCCGTATTTTTGCAAGTCTCGCTTCGTGAAAGTTCTATGCAGAAATATTAATCGATGTAGGACACGCTATACAGTGACCTGGCCAAGGTCGTAAAGAACATACAAAGGACAGTTATATGGATGTCAATGTGCTGACGTCACTATGTCGCTAATTCTATGGCCCACAGTTCTGCTGCGAGCCAAATATAGATGCCAGAGTATTTCTGAAGGGTGCATCCGTGAGAAGGGGTACACGCTGACATGGAGGTGCGTATGGGTACCGCGAAATTCAGTAGGTGCTCCTGTCACTTCAAAATAAATTATAGAAATTTAGGCTTGCACCTGTTACATTTCACTTCATTTAAAAATATATTGCATATGTCATCAGAAGCCGACGTAATGTAGTCGGTGTGTGGTGGACGACCGAGGAATCGTCCTTAGATTTTCGGTAAGGCCAAGAGATTTGACCCTTTTCGAAACTGTCCAGACTCGCTGCCTGGCCCACACAACTTCCAGTTCAATGGGTCGAGTCTCCTTCGGAAATAAAGAAACCAGGACGTGAAGGCCAGGTTAAGAATGTGTGGAGCTATACTTCCACTTCCCCATACGCCTTCATGGCGTGTATGTGGACTGTTTTACTTTTAGCTACAAATCTCATTTTCTACAGCGGTCGGCAAAGTTTGTTTACGATGGGTCAGATACCAGTCGTCAAACTTTTTTGGGCGTCACTGCGGTCTCCGGGGAGTGGCGGGGGGGTCTTTTTATTACCTCTGTCTAGTAAAGGTAAAGGTAAAGTGATCCCGTTACAGGCCCAGTGTGGCCCAGAGGGTGGGTAGAGGTATAGCTCTACTCTTCCATGACCGCGGTACTAGAAGGAGGTGAGTGGTCAGCAGCACGCCCCGGCCGCACTTTACCCCCGGGAAAGACCCGGTATCCATTTTACAGGAGGTTGGTGGGCCCCAGGGCCGATCTGGACGGGCGGAAACTCTCGTCCCCACCGGGATTCGATCCCGGACCTTCCAGCCCGTATTCAATCGCTACACTGACTGAGTTACCCAGCCCACAACTCTGTATAGTAAATTGTAATTAACGTACTGCGGGTCACCCGAATCATGCTTCAAGGAGGTTGCCCACTTCTAGTCTAGGCCTACCTTCTAAATCTTTTCTATTCCTTGTACGAATTCTTTCAGAAAATATCAAACACAACTTTGTAGTGTAAATTTCCACACTAATTATTGTAACGACGACCAGTAGTAGGTTTAATTCAATGACCCACACACACACGGCAAAAATAAGTTCTATGGCGTTTACACGAGGTTCGCATAGGTTAATTTTCCTGAAAGGTGAGCTGATTCTTGTACACCGTGTATCGAACCTTTCCGGATCCAAGACACGTCGAATGTGATGTGGGTTACTGAGTCAGCATACGGGTAGGTACTGGTGTTCGCTGCGTTACGCTAGGGCAGTGATGCAGGACACTGCCAAGAACGTGAATGTACTGCTGACAACGATACCCAGTCCAGGGCTCGATGCTCGAAAACACCTTTGTTTCCAACAGAAAGTTCTAACAGTAATCAGTATTACGATACTGTACTAGGCGAAGTGAAACAAGAAATTTCTTTACATAATATTCCATTTTTCGTACTTTCTAAGGATAACAAGCCCACAGTGACTTGGCATGAGTACAGAAGTCAACAAATCTGGTAGCAATGATGCCAGGGGCGATTAAAAAAAATGGTCGGCGAATAATGTCGGTAGTTTTTTTATTGCTCGAAATCACACAGCCATTTGGGAACAGAGGAAATGGCCCACTGCATCCAGAGAAATTAAAATCAACACGATTAGTATTAAAATTAACGTTTCAAATAACAAGCTATAAGAACCTATTCTGTAAATTCGCTTTTACCCATCATCTTATGCCTTGAGGACTGCGGTCTTTTAGAGTGTAACCCAGTGTGGGCGGGTGCGGGGTAAGCAGAGCCAAAATTTTTTAAGAAGTGTAGTGCCGTCATTTTTAAGTATTGAAAGCTTATAGAAAAATGGAAAATAGAAAAAGATCAATTAGGAGACCAAGGTGCAGATGGAAGGAAAATATTAAAAGGGATTCTAAAGGAATAGGAAGTAGGAAAGTGACCTGGAATCAACTGACCCAGGACAGCACAATACGAACTCAGTAATACAATTCGATATTCTGTAGGCGGAAAATTTTTCGACCAACTAATTACGTGAAAGTTCAACAAGAAATGATCAGCTGCTTTAGCTAGTTATGTTATAATTCGTGAGATGTATGAACTCCTAATAGAAAAAACATTCTCAAATATATTTATCTCAGTATTTAACCAACTTGATGCACAAAATTTGTTTCACAATAAGTTTTATTTCATGTCACTACGTGTTTCGAGCACATGTGCTCATCATCAGGAGGTCAAAATTGCCTTACCCAGCATATGGTATCATCACACCTATAGGTGTGTAATGCAATGTTGACCTCCTGATGATGAGCACAATCTTGCTCGGAACATGTAGAGGAATATAATAAACTTATTATAAAACAATAATTTGTTCACTAAGTTGGTCATTTACTAGGAGAACAGTCATGAATGTCGTGACATATTTTCTTTCTTTCTTAAACTGAAATATTTAAATGCCAAATACATTGTTATGCTATGCATAAAATGTAAGAGGAAAAAGCTACTAGAGACAAAAGTACTGGTACAAGTATTTGGTATAGCAATCACGAGAATATGGACGTATATATTGGAGCTGTCCTTGATAAGCCAAATGATCCTGACCCAACCCTGTGCGTAGGTGAAAACCAAAGTAATGTATTGAGAACGCAACCGCCCATGACTTTCGCCCTAAATTCATTGCCAAGTTTAGGGTTTGGCTGTGGATCAAATATGCAGGGAGTAAATACTAGTTCAGAGGAACCACCTAGTTATCAACACTGCTACATCGTCCCTCTCTCGTCCCCCCTCAAATTACTTACAGGGGCCAGAGATTTCGCAAAAAGAAATAATAAAAAAGAGAGACATTCTTTTTTAAAAAAAATTAATTAAGTACGGCCTGAAAATGCTTTATGGATGCGGTAAAAGAAATGAGATTCTGATCGGTCTTCTCAATGGGAATGCAGTAAACAGAATTTGGAATGGATTCATCTTAACTTTCTCATTTTATATTACTCACACCTGGCATTTTCTTACATGCACTTCACCACCCAACAAATACACTTAATAAAATACAATAAAATATAAGTTATGTAATACAATTCATGACAATTACCAACTCCTAAATTTTTCGGCACCGGGGGCTAGATAACCTAGGTATATGCCAACACGCTAATCTAGATTAGAGTGTTGGACTTTTAACCCTTTGTTCTAGAAGACTCACTAAGGATTGCGTCCCCAATGCCGAAACATGTAGGAGCTGCTACTTGTCATAAATTTTATTTTATGATTTATATTTTATCGTGTTTTATTGAGTGCATTTGTTTGTTGAGATACTGAATTTCTCATATCGCCTCTAAGACCCAAATTCTAAGCAAGTTCACTATAATTCCTGGGTTTAAGCGTCACGCCATGAATACTTGTGGGGGAATGGAGAAAAAGCACAACACATACTTATACTTGATGCTGAATGGAGGTGAGGGATGAGCTACACGCTACTGCCGTTATGCAATCTACAATGTATAAACAAATTCTCTAACGTCCAGCTCCCCGAAATTTTGCATGTATATCATGTTACATCCGATGTATATAAGTTCAGTGCATCGTAATGCCCTTCCTTCGTTTAGCCTCTAATGCCACGTGCGTTCTCGTGCAAATGATGTCAATTAATTAGGCTTGAACACTATCTGCGGAAAAACTCCAGAAAAAATATTATTGCGACAAGATTACGTACATTGAAAGGTAATATTGCAAAGAATGTTTAAAAAAATATTCTGTAAAAGTGTGGACTGGATTCATCTGGCTCAGGTTAAGGTAAGGTGTAATGTTATTAAGCACATGGTGATACAGAGAGTTTGACCGTTCGAATTATTGAACGCTTAAAGGGACTTTTTTTTTGTAATAAGCAGTTTGTTAGGATGCTAGCAGAACACAAATTTCCACATTCCTGATTGTCTAATTTCTTCAATTCCCACCCAATTGTTTAGCCGAATGCCTAATTTACAACTATTTTTGAAATTCATAGTCTTTTCACATTAGCTGAAAATAGATTACAAAATCAGAACTGACAGAATGAGATTGATAATTTATTGTGCTCATGGTTTCAATATAAATGTCTCGTGCAAAGCGCTAAATACATGCCTGAATCCTTTAGTTCAAATAATGCAAGTACTCGTTAAATAAAGGGACTAGTTTCAAAAAAAATAATTTATTAATTATATTATTCTACCAACAGACTACTTCTCAGAATTAATTTCCATTGGAAGCTACACAACGCTCCAAAAAATCTTCTTATTACAACTTCGGTCCGTCTTCTACAGTTATCTCACGTAACAAATTGGAAGTTTCGATGGCAGCTTTTTCTATTTCTACAATAAATTTTTCATTGGTTCTTTGCTGTATCTCTTTATCAAACATAATCGAGACTAGTTAAAAACATGTTTCACAAAAAAATTTAAATTTTCAGCACTATTTCAACCTAACGGAGTGTAGTTTAGCTTAGAACTGGGTAAAACGCCAATGATATTTGGTATATATTTACTTCTGTGATAGAAGATCAAGGTCAATAGAGGTGCGCACAGTCTCGTTATTTAGTAGCCACACCTTACAGCCTGATTTTTTTTAAAAAAGTGCCTGAAGTCAAGTTCTCCTGAAGGTGCAATTCTTTACGGATATTAAACAGTGTCGACTGGATTTGTACTATGGAGATGGAGGCAGTACATCCAGCCGAAACCTCCGTAAGTACTTGCCAGGCGACACGGCATAACATCACACTTTGCCACAAGTGCTTTTCTGCCAACTCCTGTTACGGACATACATACCTGAAAATTACCTCTTCTCTGCTTTGAAACGAATAATATTCTAAACACGTACATAGGTTTGTAGTGTGGAAGTCACATGTGTGGAAATGGACCGGAACGCGACTGTCGGGAACGAATTTCGCGAACGTCTAGAACTTGGGCAATAAAAGAGGGTGACGAATTACACCAAGCACTAAAACCAAACACCGTAGATATCTCTCACCGGAGAGAAGTTGCTCTCATCATCGCTCGGGAACGACGATGATTCAGCCTCAATGTGTCAAGCTGTTGATTCCGACAAAACACTTCACTCTCGAATTCGGAAGGTTCCTGCCTCAAACCAGCAATTAGCCTACTTTAACTTTAAAAAAATGGACCTCTTGAGGTCATCAAAAGCGCTTGTGTCCCTCATTCATCCAAACCGGATTGAAGCAAATATCTAACTAAAACAGACGCGAAACAAGACATCATTTCTAAATGTTTCATATAACCTAAAGTATAGCCAGCAAAGTAGACATCTGCTTTTTCAATTCTGGATTATTATAATTTGAACGCTAAACACTATCAGAAAACAAAGGGTTTCTTAAAGAAACTAGAATACATGCAGTTCGAGTACATAAGACAATCATTACTTTTTAAGATCGGTCGCATAGTGGCCAAAAGCGTCCATTGTCTTCGCCATGTCCGTCCGTTTGTCTTCCCATCTATCCGCATGTATTAGCTCGGCTCCCAACGGACGGATTTCCATAAAATTTGGTTTTGCGGATTTTTTTATGAAAATCTGCCAGGAAACTCCAAATTTGGTTTAAATCGGATAAAAAATATCGGGCAATTAACACGACGCCTAGTACATGTTCTTGCTGCCGGAGAGATAAATCTTCCATAAAAGCATTTTTTTGCAGTACTCCATATTTTTACATTGTTGACAGTGACATGAAGATCAACAATACACTCAGAATAAGTCGCTGTCTTTCCATTGCAACAACGGTTATGGGAACGCTCTTCTGTGTGCCTGTCTTGTTATGTAGCGTATATTTACCTCATAATGGCATACAGCTTTTCTCTCCTACGTGTAGTTATAGGGACTGTCAATCAATTCGTGTCCCTAGCCTGTTATTCATTTTTATCCATTAATCGACGATCAGGTAGAAGAATAATAGTTTTTGTTTATGGGGTAGAGGATGAGGAGATGAGATGATTGTGTGTGTTCGGTGGGGGGGGGGGGGGAACCCTCCCCCTGGTGTAACGGAATACCGTTCAT
>Ga0123354_10005946_pt1 | contig 17953 bp, 9 predicted proteins | sample TergutLab28metaG_2_FD_97872 | JGI IMG/M metagenome (GOLD analysis project Ga0123354, IMG submission 97872) | Labiotermes labralis P4 segment gut microbial communities from Petit-Saut dam, French Guiana - Lab288 P4 | ecosystem: Host-associated > Arthropoda: Insects > Digestive system > Gut ...
GAAAAATGATCTCCTGATGATGAGCTTCCCGAAAGCTCGAAACATGTAGAGATGAATGACGACTACCCATGAAAATAAAGGATAGTCCACAAGTGACATCGTGTTGGTTATTTTTTAAACAATAAGCTTTTCATGATGATCCTGTATGATGCAGACTTCGCGGATCGTATTTGTTGCAGAGAAAGGGCACAGCGGTGTTGAGTTTCGAACCTCACCGTCCATTTCGGAGTCAGTCATGGCAGTATGCGAGTTACTGCTTATTTTAAGATCATATGTTAGCTTCGAATGACCGAAAATGTACTAGTTACGTTAGCTGGAGTTCACTACATGTAAGGTTAAGTCCCAAATACCGTAAAAGCACGATCCCCAACGACAAGTTACGTCAAATGAATTAATATACATGTGATTCCGCTTTTCATTTTCACATGGAGTTGGTAATTATACTGTTCTAATTTCCATTCTTCTCTTGATTACACCAGAAAATGTGAGGAACATGCGAATATATATTGTGAATTGTGGCATCCTTTTAAAAATTGAGTGTTTTGTGTATGTTTAAGAATTTTAAATCGATTACGAAATGATAGCGTTCGAACATGTACTCTGTTTTATACATAATTTATGCCATGTATTGTCAGTTAATTTACAGTCCCCTCGCTGAAGTTGTCACCAGAGGTGTTATAAATATTTTAAATAAGGTAATTATTCGAATACAGTAATTTATTCCAAATGACGGGAATTAATCAAGCGTGTTTCTTGCTCAGATTGACTGTTGAGCAATAGTTACCAGTGCTCTAAAGATCTGTTCTTTATCCTCCTATTTGCTTTGCCTTCCAGGCTGTAATTTTACAACTGTTGCCCCTGCAACTTTATATGAATCCATATTTTAAACAGAAACATCCATAAAGTAGGATTTCCATCTGGAATCTGTTTATGTGGAAGATGTTGGCACCCTGAAAATATTACGATCGTATACATATATGTTAAACTTTCAAGAACTTTTGCTTTTGTTATTGTCTGCCCTGCGTGGTGTTGGTGAGGGAAGCAAGAGGTACAGAATTATAAATTTCAGAATCGTAGGTGTATATTTTTCGTCTTAGATTACTTGCCAGACGTCATGGGAGAGGCAGACGTGCCTGATAAAAGTTTTATTGTCGTATGAACTTTTCACTCTATTGCATTTTATTCGCTTTGTTAATGTTCGCCATTTTAAGAGTTCCGTTAAGTACGGTAAGCGGCCATATTAAATGAACAAGCAGTTCTGAAGTGTACTGCTTTCCTGCTACAATTAGCTGCATTTGACAGTCCAAAACATGAGAGGTTGGCGGTGTGCCATGCTAATAATTTCAAACGACATTTTTGGGGTTCGTTCTGGTGAATACTGAACAGAATTTCACGTGATACACAAGTGACAACTGTTTGTAGTTTATTGTTTACTGAACAGAATTTCACGTGATACACAAGTGACAACTGTTTGTAGTTTATTGTTTACTGAACAGAATTTCACGTGATACACAAGTGACAACTATTTGTAGTTTATTGTTTACTGAACAGAATTTCACGTGATACACAAGTGACAGCTGTTTGTAATTTATTGTTTACTGAACAGAATTTCACGTGATACACAAGTGACAGCTGTTTGTAGTTTATTGTTTACTGAACAGAATGTTACGCGATAATGTCAGTTGTTCTTTGTTATATGAGGCGTGGGACTAAAATTGTAAGGCGTTGTTAATGTTTTTTTTTTTAAGTATTTGAGTGTTACTGTATAATTTGTAGGCTAATAATTCTTATCTACATTTCTAACTACGGGGCTTTATCTGTAGTTATTAACTGTGTAAGCTTTATTTCATGAAATTATAATATTGTTCTTAGTTTTAGATTAACTTTATTAATAGATGCGCAATTTGTAGTCATTACCAGTAGGATCCTGTCAGATTGTTGCTATTTTCCTCTTTCCATCCGTACAAATCACGGAACATTAACTCAACGTAGCCCACGAACGCTTCTTACCACATCGTTTCCAATCTGTATCTAACTTTCATATCGTTCGGCGCCATATAATCTGAAATTTTGACTGCGTAACTATTTAAGCGAAAGGCAAATCATCAATGTCGTTTTTAGGATGGCGCCCATGTCCTCTCGTCTCAGAAGTTGTCATACGTTGTATACGTATGATTTAGGAATCATTATAGATCGTGGCCATGCATCAGTCATGTGGTGTCACGTATCTTCTAGTAGAAGTATTTGCGGCCTTTCTTGGTATCGCCATACCAAGCACAGCAGCTTTATTGCATAAAAAGTCATATCTACCGGGACATCCCCTAACAGCTGCGGTGCTTAGGACAGAGGTAAAAGACCACGCACTGTATATCGTTCGTAATGTTACAAGTACGAATTCCGTATAGTCGCACAGAAAATTTGCTGAAGTATGGCAATGGATCGTTTGATGTTCATGATGCGAAGGTCTGTGTAGTGGGTACAGACAATCCATGAGCATGCGCTGTGAGTAAAGGTAACGAGAATCGTGCGTCGTAATGCTGCGTATTGATTCGGCATGCATAACACCATACAGGCAGTGCCAATTGAGTGTCCGATAATGTTTGGCTAAGTTGTAGAGGTCAAGCGCGTGTAAAATCAATTGGATTTTGATAACTGTCTCAGAACAGTATCCAGTTTAGACCTGAGACCGTCTTGCTGAGTTGAGCATGTACTGTCTCCTCCCTGATAAGTTTCTTGGGTTCCATGGTTGTTGGTATTGTTGGGAGTAACAGATACTCTGCATTTGACAGGACACAACACACCTGTCGGGCCATGAATAGCTCTGACAGGGCGTTCAGTATAAATACTTCTGTACATGCGACCTTTCCGTTAAATGCGTGTATATTGCGATAAATGAGTTTACAAGGGTCACTTATAGATGGGTGATATGGCCTTCATGTTGGTAACGTTTTTACGCACTGCATCTGGAATACTGTTTGAAGAACGGCTGGAGATTTTGTTCACAGCTTAGTTCATTGATGTTCTCAGATGTTTAGAATGTCGCCCATGTAAGAAATTGCTTTTTGTCACTAACCCCAACAGTTTTCGTTCCCTCCCGTGCCTGTAGTAGACAACATTCCGATTTAGAAGACCAGAATGAAAGAACAAAAAAGAGAAGTGTACTCTGTTTTGTATATTCATTTTTTGAGAAGTGCTCCCAGGTATGGGAACCGGTCTGTGAGCTTCATGACCCGGCTGGTCGCAACCCATCCCGGCACTTGGCACGGATGGTCCGTGCACTCTGGCTTGTAAGCAGATTTTATTCCAATGTCTCATGACCAGATGGAATCCTCTTTTAACGTTATATCGTTTCCAGTTGATCATTTTGTTACGTATTGAGCCGTAACGATTAACAGTGAAGAAAATATAACCGTAAGCATAGCTAGCCGCATTTTCTATACCCATAGCGTAGCAGGAACAGAATTATGTCTCGATTACATTATATCTCTCCCTGTTTATGTATATATGTGTGTTTGTATTTTTAGCGCTGTAAAAGCATACTATTAAAAAGAGAGCAATGTCAACTAAGTAAAGAAACTGGTATCGAGACGGACGACAGTGGTTTGATTCCCAGTAGGAGCAGGAGTTTTTCTGCCACTGCATATCAGGTGGCTCTGGGGAACACCCTTAAATTCTATCATAGTGGGCGCCTCTTTACTGCAGAGGTAAAACAGCCGTAGCGTACAGATTTAAATCCATCTGGGTACCAGGGAATTTCTGTCTTTGGGTGAAACGGTCATTGTTTAAAACTCCGAATCCTTTGGGTACCAGGGAATTTTTCCCCGGGAGCAAAGTGGCCGTAGCTTGATACTTGCTATCCAGTGCGTACCAAGGCCGAATCTTGATGTTAGCAAGTCGCTCTTACTGAGTTTCGAATTGAAGAATGCTTTAAGTTTGTTGCCTTTGTCCTGTAACACCCTCATGGCATGGTGCTTAGACACAGGAGAAGCGTTACATTTTTAGTTCAGGCTCCTAGATTGGTAGTGTAGGTGGCCTGATTGTGGAATGTCTCTGAAACACACTGCGACTGTCGCTTTCAGACATGCATGAAAGGAGTAGCGAACCACATAGGTGTAAGACTAAAGTTATGGTGTCTTTTGTTTTTAGCGATGGATGGTATGTTTAGATCGTCTGATATTTCTTCTGCCTGTCTCTGTTGGTGCCTTATTTCTTCTACTTTTTCTTGTAAACGTCGAAGTCTCGTATTTCTTATACTTCTTCCATTACCAGGCAGATATGTTTGTACATTTGCTGTAAAGGCCGAGATATCCCTTTTTTCTGTACTTGGCTTGTAAAGGGCGAGGTAATAGATTGTCATTTTTTCTTAGTCCTGAGTTTATACCTTAAAGAGGACACATCCACCATTATAAAGACCATTGAAGGTAATATACGTAGGTATTCACGTAAGGTGTGTGTTATTATTTTACGATTTTAACAGCAATGGGAGTGGGGCTACATGTTTTAATACAACACCTAATTGTCAGATTGAAATTTCACGTAGCTGCTGTCTGGTGGAAGTCGCGTTGTTCTGCGCGGACGGATGGAATGACCAGGCTAGTAGTCGCTGTTCGATTTGAGAACGCGCTTGGAAGATATGAATTAAAATAAACAGGAATCGTCCAGTAACAAAACTTGCCCGTTTTAGTATAGTAAGATAATTTGATGCTCTGTGAAATTAAAATTAGTGGATAAGTGTAATTAAATATGTGTTTGCTTTCACAAGAAGTTGTCAGATATGGCTTATAGGTACAGTTCGGATTCCAGTGATTGTTTTTACGGAAAGGATTTGGGCACCCTACCCATATAGACCAACTTACCGTCGATTATTTAAAACAGTACTTGTAACTTAACTGTTATAATACATTTCCCCATCAAACTCAGCAGCCACCTACGTTGTTCCGCCATGAACGCGTATGTTATTTACGAATAAGTATTCTCCTTTCGTTCCCATGTTTCTCTTTAACGGGAAGGCGTGCATAACCGATGTCACGCAGGATGAGTGATGAGCAGGCTACTGGCAGCATAGAATCAACGAGCCAGGGATAAGAGAAAAGAGCCAACAGCCCAGGCGTTTCTTATTCCCGCAGTCGGCCACCACGTTTGGCTCACAATTCACGAGGTTAAAGGGAAACGAAACCCTCTGTTTGACATTTTCTAGTTTCGTCTTTCCCTTTCTTCTTGGTTCCTTTATTTCCTCATTTCTTCATGAACATACTCGCACAAACAATTCCAAAGAAATGCGAGAACAGTTCATGGTCTATAAATTTTAGTAGGAAGTTTGTATAGCGTAATTTAAACACATACTATGGTTTGAACAGGCATACTAACGCACAGATCAAATTGTCACTATGCTTAATGAAACACGAATGCTAAAAAATGAATGGGGAGTGGAGGTATAGCTCCAGTACAAAGTGTCAGATATGTATAGATGTACAGTCAAAACACAACTATGTTATATTATCAGGTGTTATACAACGTATCAACTACATGTTTCGGCCACTTTACTTGGCCATCATCAGGTTGTGCTTAGCTTACAGAGTAACTGGATTACGTACCAGTGCACCTAATGGAGGACGAGATATCGTTTACAGTGGTCAGATACATGAACTCAATGAATAGGATGGTACCAATATTTGCTATCAATATATTATGTACTATATTCTAATCTGTCGCTGATATGTTTACACTCTAATGACTGGGTGGTGCCGTAGTCTTCTGCCGTAGCTGCATTACATGGTCATGGTGTTGTAGATAACACGCCGTGCTAACGTGTCGAGGTCCCTTCGCTGTCTGCGGTGTGGCTGCACATACAACTGCAGTAGATGTCAATGTGTGCCATCTGTCTGTGGAATAAGATGATGTTTGTGTGCCTGTATTGGGAAGTAGGGGGCCTAGTGCTATCTTGAGACGGGCACCTGGAGTGGATTATTACTTACACGGTTGGTGCTGTTGTCCTTGAGTTCATCTCGAGCCAGATTCCTTATCACAACTGAACTATCGTCATGTATCACAATAACAGAATCACTGTGGCACTTACAACGTGGTACAAGTACGAGGCGATAATTTCTGAGGGGTACCTCACACTGCGGGTATCGTGTCTGTTCACTCTTTGAGATATGTCACTGTGGATCACACTGTTCGATTTAAACAGTCCCGTTCTTATGCGGATGTATGTGGGGTATGCGTGTGTGCTATCCCTTTTGAGATGGTTTGCTTATTGTGTAGACAGTGTCGTGTAATGGAGTGTTTGGGTTTTTGACCGCTCTCATGGTGTGGAGGGCAGGGGGTGGGGGGGGGATTTTTAATGGACGGTGGGTTTTCAGGAGGGTGTCAGAGATTATATTGGGAAATATGGAGTAGTTGTCATTGAGATGGTTGTTGGTTACGTATTCGGCATGGATGTAAAACCTTTCGACCGTGTTTAGATGGGCTCCTTTCTTGTGATGGTGTAATGACTGCATGACGTCGATGTGGCCGAAGGAATGTGCATGTTCGTGAAGGCGAAACTGGATGTGTGGCTGTTATTATAGAACGCTATCTTGTGTTCATTGTAACGTATAGAAAAGCGTCTTCCGGTCTGTCCGACATACGCTTTGTTGCAGTCTGGGCAGGTTAACTTGTACGCTCCCGATAGTGTGAATTTCTCAGGGGCCGGGTTCCTATGTCCGAACAGGTTTCCTGTGGTGTTGTTGGTCCGGAACGCTCTCTTTAGGTCTGCCCGTCTGAACGCGTTGGTGATGAAGGACGCCTCTTTTCACACGTAGGTTAACGTGGCCCACTTGCACTTTGTAGGTTTTGTCGTTTGTTGCCGTGTTTTAGTGTGGACGGTCTGTTTTTTGAGGTTTGATGGGGAATGAGTTATTGTATAGGATATTGTGGATGACATTCAGCTCCTGTTGGTACTCTTTTTTTTTAAGGTCGTAGGAGTTTAGTCTGTTAAAAAGAAACTTAACTGCTGCGTATTTGTTCTTTGTGGGGTGGTTAGACGTGTAGGGGATGATGGTGTCTGTGAATGTAGGTTTTCTGTGAATGGAAGTTTTTATGTTGTTAGGAGTTTTTTGGATGGAAATGTCCAGATAGTTTAGAGTGATGTCTCTACTTTGTTGTAGACTGTAGATTCGGGTGTAAGGCGTTAAAATCCTTTAGGATTGCCTGTATGTTAGTGTGGTTTGGGTCGAAAATCAGGAGAAAGTCGTCTACATAGCGAAAGTAGTTTATAATGCTGTGCTTGTGGGTGAGGTATGTCAGGTGTGCATGTTCTGTGTGCTGTAGGAAAATCTCGGTAATGATGCCGGTTGCGAGGCCATCGTGTCCTGGTTGCTGGTAAAGTAGTTTTGCCTAGTAATGACATCATACCATTTTAGGAGTTCGTGCTGCGTCTTGGAGCCTATTGGGCTATGTTTCAATGTATTTGCAAGAATTGTCTTGGTTTCTTTTACCTGGATGTTCGAGTATAGGTTGGTAATGTCTAAGGATGCGAAAGTGAAATGTGGGGAGATTGGGGTTGGATTACTATGTCCTGGTTGCTGGTAAAGCAGTTTTTTCTAGTAATGACATCGTACCATTTTAGGAGTTGGTGCTGTGTTTCAATATATTTGCAAGAATTGTCTTGGTTTCTCATAGTTCAAAATAGCTCCAGTCATTTTTCAGCATCGGAACTAGATGGAAATGAGGCCATCTGAACGCACCGACCGCTGTGCGTCCAGGAAAAGAGCCTTCTGTTGTTAATTGGGCAGAAGGCTAGGTAGGGACCAAAACCGATCTCGTTGCGGCGAGGAAGAGAAGAATTTTTGCTCCCTGCTGAAATCTAATCCAGATTCTCTGGTAGTATAGCTTGTAACTCTGAAATAACTAAAATATATCCAGACACGACAAGTTGAAGTTTTGTGTTTGAAACGTACGCTGTTCTTGGAACAGAAGTGTACTAGTACGTCCAGCCCTTTTACTGGTCAATTGTCATCACAAACACGACTCTTTATGAAGTTGAAACGACAAAACATTGTAGATACAGGGTCTATTTGCGTTTGTAATGTGCCAGATTTTACATTTATGTTTTTAATTTTTTACTAATAATATTTACTCGCGTTGCACCATGATGGTTATTGAACGAATTAAGAATTAACGTCATACGAAATTCGTCATCAGGTCGCTGAAGGGAGAAGTGATTCCAAAACACCATTCTTCTCCCCAGTGCTTTTTCAGTGGACGTCTTGAACGATCGGCTTGTGTATTTCAAATGTTGTGATAAGGTTCGAAGAGCCAGGTAACTCGGGCAGTAAAGTGACTGGCAGCGGACAGGACGACCGGTTCGATTTCTGCCAGGGGCTGGGATTTTTGTCTATCCCACCACGCCCAGACCTGCTCTAGTGTCCATCCTACCTTTCATATAATGATTTTCAGTGACAGTATTTTTCGAGGGAAAGCAGTCGGAACATGAAGGCGATCACTTACCTCTATATACTGCAGAGTTAAGAATGTTTGCAAGATTTATCTCCAGCGCCCTATACTTCTTTCTGTCTGACACCGTGCTTAAAAGAAAACTCAATTTTTAAATCTCCGTGGATAGCTCAGTCGGTATAGCGAATCGCTACGGGCTCAACGGTCCGGGGATCGAATCCTGATGGGGGCGAGATATTCCGCAGCCGCCCCGGGGGGCCCACCGATCCTCCTATACAATGAGTGTGGGGTCTTTCCCGGGTGTAAAGCGGCCGAGGCGTGGCGTTGACCACTCACCCCTATCTAGCGCTGGGGTTAAAGAAATATTAGAGCGATACCTATATTCCCACTCTGGACCTTCGCGTCCTGTTGTAGGGTGAACTTTACTTTACCTTAATGGATTTGTTGTCGAATGCCTTAGAAATGGAAGCTTCGGTGCGTGTGTAATAAATCTGTGTCGACAACAATTTGGTAAGATCTGTGAACCAACACGTTTAAAACTAACTCCAAGCCACGTGTGACAAGAATCAGTATAACACCCCTGTGTACTGACTCTCAACGAAAAACAATAAGGGTGCACTTCTGACTCTTACTCAGGAGGTTACCGGTTCGATGCTCGGGGTTTTGCTTCGTCCATTCATGCCAATTTCGGCATATTATTTTAAAGCAGCAGTGAACACTTCTACGTCTGTACCAGTTCTCTTTCCTGACTTTCCAGGACGCCGTGTTGTAACAGTGGTGGCTGCAGAACGACTTTACTGCTCTTTGCGTGCTTGCACGCGAGTTTAGTTCTGTTGTCACGGACATGGGGCAGCAGACGCCCCACTCGCACCTTGACCTTAAAACCGAAATATAATACGTCCAGGTATCGATTTGTATAATGGCACACTGTTTGACACACATGATATTGGCTTTTATGGCACTCAGAAATTACTTATATGTACTGAAAGCACGTGAAAAGCTATTTCAAAGCCTTACCCCCGTCTGTGTACTTCGTATGGCAGTTCACAGCTACGGTATTACTCGCATATCGGAAGCTGTCATTGTCGTTGTGCACCAGAGATAACCAGTGGAGCGGGACCGCCTTCATGTGTCTTACCTTGACATTGGTGTCGTATGAAGATTAAAGTCTTCTGAGACTTTATGCCTTGTCGACTCGTAAGTGGTTTCCACTTTTCGAAGGATCGTAGTGCCGTCGACTTCAGGGTCAACAGTTCAAAGCACTGTTTAGGGCTTCCAGGGTTTCTACACTCCAGTGGTCTACAGTCATGCGCTTACTTTCGTACTGTATACATACTGTAGCCAGTTCGTTCGGTAGTCTTACTTTAATTGACGATGTTTTAAGGACCTAATTTTGTTTTTAAGATCTTGGACCTGTAATAGGTTAGATTTGTTTTTAGGCGCGTTCGCAACATTGCGAAAAGAGAGTATTAGCTTCGTCAAGTCCGTACGTCCGTTTGTCCGCATGAACATCTCGGGTCTCACTGGATGGATTTTAATGAAATTTTATATTTAAGTTTTTTTTTTTTGGAAGATCTATCGAGAAAATACAAGTTTCATTAAAGTCGGACAAGAATAACGGGTACTTTACATGAAAATTTGCATACATTTTTGATAACATCCCTCTCAGTTCTTCTTAGATTGAGAAATGTTTCGGGGGAAAAAAAAGTTTTAGAGAAAATCGAGACACACGTTTTATGTTTAATGACTGTTTGTTTTTAATTGTGGCGTTTATGAGATAACGTGGAAAAATACAGTAGCGAGGCTGGCCACAGACGACAATACGGCGCATGCGCATTTCACGCTAAGTACCTAAGGCTACAAACACACGTTTGCGGAATGTACAATACTTCTTGCTTTTCTGCTGCAGCAATGGTTGCACAAACGCGCATCGGTGTTACGTTATGTTTACATGGCCTGTCTTGCTCCTCGTAACAAGAATTGTCCGTTTTATGTGCAGACCCGTTTTAACGTAGTGTTGCCCCGTAGGACGTTCTTTTGCTTTAACGTTGGCACATTTTTGTGACTGAAGATTCGATGCACGTCACCCGGACTGTGATTGACGTTACGCTGGTAGCTGGAGGGATCATCACAGACAAGACTCGACGGCCGAGTTTTCTGTCTTTAGCTGCTTGCGTACTGTATTTTAGTGCTGTTTACGGGATGTTTCTTTTGATGTACCTTTGCGTCATGGGCTCAAGAAACAGTTCATCTCACGTCCGTGAGTAAAGATGAGGTATGATTAATGCGTTCTTAATTTGGAAGGACTTAAACATGTCGTTGTTATTGTTAACAAGTAAATCTTGGACGTGGCTAACTAGACCCTACGGGTGTGATGATTTTTTGGATACAGTATGCATGATTTCAGGCTTCCGCCGCCAAGTAGAGAGATCAGCGCTCTTCAGGGTTATTACGCAGCGTGTAGTTGTAATTCCGTACCGACGTTTCGAGACAACTTATCGGTCCCGTCTTTACGGGTCAAGAAATCCAAGAAGAGAGCCGGTCACACTTGGTACGTGGTGACGGAGAACCATTCACCGCCCACACCTTTTCCTATGTGAACCTAGTACCGAGCGTGACCGGCTTTCTTTTTTGATTTCTTGACCCTGGAAAATAGGATCGATGGGTTGTTCCAAGAAGTCGGTCAGGAATTACCTCTGTACGCTGCGTAATAACCCAGAAGAGCGCAGATCTCTGGAAGACAGTAGTTTACAAGTTTATTGTTTATACTGCTTTTGTTATTGTATTTGTGTCATATATACATCAATTAGAAATGTGATATTGGTAGTAAATAACCTCATACAGCCGTATAATGGTGACGGAAAATGCAGGGTAGGAACGTTGAGAAACGTACCTCGGGTATTTTAAATAACTCTTTTTGAGAGAAAATGCTCCGTTCTAAGCTGTTTCGCCCTGGATCGAGTTCCGGTGAGGGAGGGGGGTTTGGCGAGATTTTCCACACCCGTCCAAACCAACCCTGTAGCCCACCCATAGTTATACCTCTACTCCCCCCGTGGGTCTTCGTGCCCTGTTCCGGGGTGAACTTTACCTTTACCTTTAAGCCCAGCGATAAACGAGGACTTTGCATACATAAGAGTATTCAGGAGAAGACTCAGGTTTTCTAAGCCTGTGACAGCAATTTTCCGGCAGCAGCGTATTAGACACCCTTCTTGCAGCGGCAGCTTTTGTTACTATGTAAAAGGTAAAGCCTCTGTACGCGTCATGAAGCCATGTAGGAGTGGAGGTACAGCTGTACTGATTCTTAACCTCCGCATTAGGCCTTATGCCTCGGCCGCTTTATTCCCGGTTTTTATTGTATAGGAGGGTGGACTGACGCCAGAGTGGGTCTGGACGTTTTGGAAAAAAAGAAAAATCTCTTACCTCTACCCGGATTCGAATTCTTGTGCGTCCAGCCCGTAATCTAGTGTCGTTATCGACTAGCTACCCCGGCTGCTTCTGTAACAAGTCTACTGTCATATAAGTGTACTGCCATATAAGTGTATGTACGTCAGACGTTGTCCATGAGTTTCTTCAGCATTTACCGTAACATTTATGGACCGGAAAAAAGTTCCTTTGAGAGCACCTGTTGTACCAGTGTCGTCATTGATTGGTCAGGTCTTGGATTTTGTAATGACGGTTCTGACACTGCCTAGATTATGCAACGTCGAATGGTGGAATGGATGTTAGATGTGGGAGAAACAGTCGCTGCGTATTGTAAGGCAGGCTTTTGTCTCAACTGTTGCTTGGAGAATTGAGGAAAACCATCACAAACCTGAGTCGAAATGGCTTGCCTAGGGGCTGATATTTGATACGGGGCCTCCTGAATATGGAACAGGAAGGCCAGTTCCTGCGCTACGATTTTGGGTTAGTGATGTCCGCCAGTTCAATACATTTATGATGTGTCTTCCCTGTCAGTTTGTTCCGTGAAATGTTCCGTGTAACGCTGCATTGAAATATGGACGCTAACCGGAAAAGCAGTTTTGCTGTAAATTCCAAATCTTTTTACCAAACGAGTGCACGAAGCAAAGGTAATAGGCTGAAAAAGTAAAACTGCATAGCAATAATTTTATTTTTTTGAAAGCTTCAATTCTCCGCTTGAGAAGACTGTTACGGATGTTGTAGCTTTTAATAATTGCTCAGTATTCCAAGATTTAATAGTCCTCTGAGTTGCGTAAGGTAATTATACAGGGCGTTTCATAATGTTCTCCGTGATTACAAACATTTATAACAAGAAAACCAAAGGACCAACCTTAATGGAATTGTTCACAGCCACAGGAAAACTGAAATTTTTTTTTTGACAAAAGAGGTATTTGATGTGTGCACCACAGGTGACACGGCACACATCTATACGATATTCAAGTTCGTGCCACACACGCGCGTCAACATGGGTGCTTTCTGCTTGCACAGACACCCAGTTTCAGTAAATTGTTTATACGAATGGTCTTGTCTGTAGGCAGGTCCTTTGCGTACTTTGAACGAAATGCACTTTGCACAGTAACCACAGACTTATTCGTGTGATATTCGAACACACAAAACGCTCCCCCAGAGGGGCCATTTTCTCACTACATACACTCGCATCGTCTAGCGGCCGAATTGTGAAGTAGATGAAAAACAACTTACTGGGGAAAAAAATTTTTGAGTTGTTCCTTCTATCTGTACAGGTTTCGTAAATACGTGTCCTAGGGTTTTCCTGTAATAAATTTTTGTAATCCCGGAGTACATTATGAAATGCCCTGTGTAAATTGTATAAATTAAATAGTGTTAATTTTCCACAAATTCCTAAATAATGTCAGTTTTCCTGTTTCCAAAGATACTTTGTGCCACTCTGTAGCTTTAACACGTGCCTCGGAGATGAGAAAGGGTTCTTTCTGTGTGGGGGCGGGAGGAAGGGGCTTTTTTTTTTTCGAAGGTAGCAAGTTGTGACCATCACCATGGCCGCAGCAACTTCATGGATAGACAGAACCTCCCTGCCATTGAATAATTTCAGCTTCGGATTTTTTTTTGCCCGGTTAACTACCTCTTCCATGTTTCTCGTAGCGCTATTGGAAACAGCCTGCCGCTTACTTCATTCCTTTTCGACGTTACAAAGTTGTCTTGCAAATAACTTCACTGCTTGAAATGAAATGTGGATGCTATTCTCTGAACGTTTCCGAAGAGTTATACGTGATTATTGTAGAGGAGGCCTGTTCAGCCTGTAGCTCGCAGGCAATAGGGTGCCACCGGAGACGTTTGGAATGAGAAAACGTGTTTAACGCTTTCCTTTGCAAAGCCGAGACAGAAGCTGGAAGTCATTTTCAAAACTGTTTGTTATCGAGACACACATTACATTATTTGTTCATCATGTAGATACGTGCTGAAATGGCGACACCCTAGCCTGTGCTGTGAATTGCTTTCTGGTATAATCCTTTTCTGTTATTAACAGTATATTTTTATTTCACGTGGTATATATAAAAAATACGTAGGTGAAATTATACATCTGTTTATACGTACACCTTTCCAAATCTTCGTTCTTTGTATTGAATTTTATGCTGGCCTGACGCAGATGAATTTTCTTCGAAGTTGCCCCCATGACATAAGAGGTTGAGCAAGCATGTTCTAAACTCTTAAGGGGGCCTGTGTTTGTTTGAGCATAGCACATGTGCCCTCGTTAGATGCATGGTTTTATGATTTCTGATTCGCTTCGAGGATGAGGAACGTAGTCCTAGGTATCAAAGTAACGGAAACTGCTGATATTTACGGAAGAGACAATCTCCATATACGAAGAGAACTGCAGTTGTTGCTCTTATAAGGTGATTGGATCGTGTAGAAGAAATAGGAGAATTCTCGTGTCCAAAATGCACGCTTTGGATGTGTACCGAAAATTGCTTTGGTTGGATTGCCCTTCTGCTTCTGCTGATATTAATCCATGAACGTATTCACGTTAAAGCACCTGTTTCAATATTCGCTTCCCTGAACTCCCAAGCGAGACTGAACACTGCAGGGTCTTCATTGTGTGATATGCATGCCTGTGTCTAGTCCGTGAAGTCCTTCGTCAGTCTGCCAGGATGAAATATGCGGGGTGTAACATGTGTTCTCAATTCATCGCCAGAGTCGGCTACACATTTCTCGTTCTTCAGATGGAATTCTTCTTGTATTGTTCAGCATCTGTTTCTTTCTTTGGGATATTGTGTTCACGTCTCCGATCGTCGTCCAAGATCTTAATATACAGGCAACCATTTTAGTCAAAAAAAATCCATCAACTGAACAAACTAAAGCCGATTAAGTTTTCACTGATACGTCGGTTTGTCCCAAGATGTACGCACTTCTGTACTGTTGCCGTGTTACGTGGCGTGACGACTGTATCAAATGGTTACAGTCGTCTGAAGACTTTTCGCCGGCGCTACTTGCTCGTCTTTTCAATCTTTCGGCTATCTGGGTGTGTATTTGGGTTAATTTTGATGTTCTTAGTTTTAATTAACGTCTGTACTTTGTGAGATGATTGTAGTGATGACGTGGGTTGGTATGGATGGGTGGATGGATGCTTTCTGCACCTGAGATGAGGTACAAGTCTGGTATAGACGTGGACTGAGGAAACAACGAAAAGTCTCGGTCAGGATATCCGGTCCCCAGTGCGAGATTTGAAACGGGGACCTGCCGAGCACAAAGCATGGTTACCACCCACATGACAGCGATGGTCGTTCTCTTCTCATCTCTTTTATTTAGAGTTTCCTCCTGGTATATATTGACATCTGTCTTAGGTTCGAAGTATATTTCCATATTCATCATACACGTGTGTGTGTGTGTGTGTGTATCCAGGTATGATTTTGTTGTAAATTTGAAGTACGAAGTAGTGAGGCACGCACAAGCGTTTTACGTCTGCTAGGAATGGAAGATGAATGATGTGGCTAGCCTTGGGCCACAAGCTAGCGCCCGGGCCCCGAACATTAGCTGACCACTTGTAGGGCCTACGTGTGACGACTCTGAGATAACAGTATGACGTATTCAGTGTGGAAAAGGTGGTATGATGTGTAAACTTTTGGATCGACTAGAATAACTTTCTAGAGAGTTTTGTACTCCTACATTATACCTATCCGCCTCGTTGTAGACTGGTTAGCAGTCCTGCTTCTTGTTAGGGGTGTCTCGGTTTCGTATCTCGGCCAGGTGACCGCCTTTTGTGACTTGGAGTGTACGTGGTTTTGCTCAGTCCTTCCGTGCCAATGCTTCGGGTAATACTTTGTGTTAGGCATAGACCTTAAGTTCTCTTAAGACAACCTCAAGATGGCCAGTATAGGCCGAAACATGTAGTTGTCCAGTATAGCCATCAAATACGCCTTAAGTGATATAGTTGTGTTTGACTGCATACCATTTCCAATTTTCACACACACAACGGGGATGACGCACTTCCTAGAAAGACAATTTCCGTTCGCATCCTTTCAAATTTATTATTCCCTAGTCAGTCATCTATGGATCGATGCTCTTTAATCTGAGACACTTCGGAAAGTAGACCAGGAAAACCGTGAAAATTTTGAAATATGATGCTGGAAAAGAATGGAGAACATCAGTTGGACAGATCGTGAAGTATTACATAGAGTCAAGAAGGAGAGGAATACCCTGCATACAATAAAAAGTGGAAGGCTAACTGGATTGGTCGCATGCTGCGCAGGAACTGCCTTCTAAAACACGTTATTGAAGGAAAGACAGAAGTGCGATAGAAGGGACGGGAACACGAGGAGTAACATACTGGGAATTGAAAGAGGAAGCACTAGATCGCCCTGTCTGGAGAACTCGATTTGGAAGAGGCTTGGCCTATCGTAATCCTGATTACATGGTGATGATTTTAAGCGTCAAACACACGAGTAACGATGGCAGTCCATTCACCTTTCGTCGTTCACCAGTTACAAAACACGGTGTGGTATGTAAGCCGAATTTCTTGCGTGTGAAGGAGACATTACGCGAATTATTGCCTGTGTGTGATAGCTGAAATGCAACGTGCTGGATGCATTCCGTTAAAGCTGCTCATTTTCGGCCTGTCGTCGTGAGAGACCGTTATGGGCTCTTTTAACGATAGTGGAAGATATAGGTGAGAGGAAGGAATGATGGGAATTTTAGGTATATTTACACACGTACGCTTAATTAGACTTACAAAAAGTATTGAAGTAGGGTGTAGCGGCGATCTGTTTTATGTGATAAATTTTAACTGCACGATAAGAGTCATTTTGGGTGAAACGCCGTCATGCATCTGCGCATTTTCAACTTAAGTTACTTGCAAATAAAATAAAATAAAAAACGGTTGACATCTAATTCCGGTACTTCATTGCAGCCACATGTTTCGACCTTCAGTACCACAAAAAAAATACACATTTGTAGTATCGTACATACTGTACACCATATTCTGCACTATCCATTTATTTACCAACTGTCGTGCAGTACACTATATTATTCTGTTACCAACGACAGTTGGTAAATAATCGGCTAGAAAGGTATAAAATTTTGTTAGCTAAAATGAGATCTCATTTTAACAGTTGAATTATGTCTCATATTTTCCATGTTGGTTATGTCGTGAATTAAAATATGTTAAAATAAGGTAGGCAGCATCGTTGTGGTTAGATGGAGCAAGTAGGCCGTTCTGTTGTTATGCTGCTCTGTTCAGCTGTCGGTAAGGTATGCTTCGTATTCAAGTGATGGCGTGGAATGGTAAGTTAGGGCTGATTCCAGCCGTCGTCGACCTTGCTAACAGCTCAGCTTGAGGAGCAAAGAATTAGTTGTGTCAGCGGTCTTTATTCTGTTCATTAACTAAACTCACGAGAATGTAACGACATGTATAACTTTACAATTAATTTACTTATTTAATACAGACGTCGTAGTTATTCTGTAGGGACCGAATCAACGTTATTTTATGTTGGTGTGTTAATTGAGCTGTGCCACGCAACATGAGTTATAACACTTTTAGTTTGAATAGTTATATTAAGCCTATTGTTAGGGAGATTAAATCAGCAGAGTTGCAAACGGCAGGACATGCAATAGTAAGACTGCAAATTGTGCACTGTGTGGCTTAGTACAGAGACTGTATACTAAGGCTTTATTTGCTTTCCAAATGTCATGCGTGTTTACGGTACATGCAGATGTAATTTTATTTACGCTCACAGTAAAAGTACGGCCTTCCAAACGCCATTCTTAACGAAACTCCGAAATGTTCAGCGGCATTTGGCGTATATTTGCTGATCTTTAATCAGTCGGGCAACAGATGTGGGAAGTTTGGGTAAAGATTCGTGTGTGCGACTTCCACAGCGCCAAACTACACAACACTCATAATTACTGAGTAAATTTTTGCAGACAACTCCTGTACCGATTTTTATTCATATGGGTCAAAAATGTAGACCGCCTCTGTGGTCTAGTGGTCAGACTTTCTGGCTACAGATACAGAGGTCCCGGGTTCGATCCCCGGCGCTACCAGATTTTCTGAGTAGTAGTGGGTCTGGAACGGGGTCCACTCAGCCTC
>Ga0123354_10005950_pt1 | contig 17947 bp, 12 predicted proteins | sample TergutLab28metaG_2_FD_97872 | JGI IMG/M metagenome (GOLD analysis project Ga0123354, IMG submission 97872) | Labiotermes labralis P4 segment gut microbial communities from Petit-Saut dam, French Guiana - Lab288 P4 | ecosystem: Host-associated > Arthropoda: Insects > Digestive system > Gut ...
CAATGCAACGCGATTCTTGGAAGCGGATTCAATAATCTGCTCCATACGTTCTTGAGTCCATAACATGTAATACTCTCTCTGAATACTTAGCGGTAAAAACAAGGGCCAGCCGAAAATGTCGAGCGGGTCATCTTCGTGATTCAGTATTTTCAGATACCATTCCATGTTGCGCTTCATGAAGTCTTCGGGATCGTCGATATAACAATTGAAGTCCTTCACTACCATCTGGTCGCCATATTTATTACCGTTAGGCATATATTGTGGATCCATGAGGATATAGTCGAACTGGTCTATTAACTCCTTTGAAAAATTTTTACTCCATCCGGGGGCTGCCGGCTTTAATCCCATGTAGCAAGGGTAGTTTTTCATTTCATCAATAAATTTCTGCAGGTCATCATTGGTTTCAAGTCCCGTTGGTGACAAGTTTTGCAGTACCCCAAAACTTACAAAGCCACTTGTCTTGGCTTTATTAACCATGTCTTGTGCACTTTGATATGCAGACATACGCATGTGCAAATCATAAAGAAAAAATGTCTTTTCGCTCATAGTATTCGAAATTTATTTCATAAGTTCATATTAAAATCCAAAATTTAAATCTTTCTTTTCTTGTTCCCGTTTTTCTTCCGGAGGTTTTTGCGCCTTTTGATGAACTTCGTTTGCCACAACAATAATCGCCTTGATGGGACGAGCCGGACAAATTGATTCGCAGCCGCCGCACCCGATACACAATTCACTATGTACATGCGGCAAGGTCAAGTCGTTAATATATTCTTCCATTCTCACCGCTTGCGTAGGGCAATGTTCCGAACAAGCGCCGCAGGAAGTTCCTTCGGTAGCCACAATGCAACGATCTTTCTCAAAATGGGCAATACCCACTTGCGTCAGTTTCTTTGCTTCTTTTGTCAATTTATGAATCGCGCCGGTTGGACAAATTTCGGTACAAATCGTACATTCATAATTACAATACGCCATATCGTAAAATACCATCTGTGGTTTGAATGCATAATCGATTCCGAAATTGAATCCTGCAGGTTTGAGAATTTGTTGCGGGCAGTGTGTGACGCACAAATGGCAAGCCGTACAGTGTACTTTAAAATGCGCCAAGCTTTGGGAACCCGGAGGCGTTACCGGCAGCAATTTTGTAGCGTCGATTTTCGCATCTGTTTTAGCCCAGGCGGGAATAATCGGAAGGGTAGCAGCAATGACAGTTGACGTAATGAGAAATGAACGGCGAGTCGTTCCGATTTCATTTGTCCAGCTGTTTATTGCCGGAGCGCTTTGTTCTTTAGCTACTACCTGCCGGGATGAACGATTAAAAGCAAACCGGTAATTCACGCCGCCGGATTTACACCGGTCTAAGCAATTGAAACAGGCGACGCAGCGGGAATGATCGACATATTTTTCCTTACTATTGATACATTGAGATTTACATGCGTGTGCACATAAGCCGCAACTATTACATTTTGAATCGTCTAATTCAATTCTGAAAAGCGAGACCCGTGATAGTAATCCTAATAACGAACCAACGGGACAAATGGTATTACAGAACAACCTGCCTCGTAAAAGCGCCATAATCAGAACAATTAGCAACGTAGTCGCGGCAATAGCCGCTGACCATAGCGTAATCGTATAAATGGTAACATAATAAAAACCATAAATGTGAAATTTTAATGCAATCCAATTAAGCAGATTGTTTCCTTCCATCACTAAAGGGCGGAACAGATTAACGGCTATCCGGCCAAAGTTACTGTATGGATCCAAGATTAGCAGGGGAGTTGTTATTCTGAAAAATAAAAACAGTATGCACAAACCTAACAGGGAATACCGTAAAATCGTCATTGGTTTAGCATATTTGTACCAACGTTTTTTTTTGTTTTTTTTCTTTCCTCTTTTTGTAAACCAAGAGATTATATCTTGAAAAACGCCTAAAGGGCAAATAATGGAACAATAGATTCGTCCGAACAGGATAGTCAATAAAAATAATACTGCCAGAATAAAGATACTCCCCGTCAAAATAGCCGGTACGATTTGAATGTGCATCAATCCATGCATTTGCAACGGCAATAAATTGGCAAAATCGCAGAAAAATAAAAGGATCGGCAGGAAAATCAAAATAGCCAATACGATCCGCATTACTCTCAAGCTGTTTATTCTCATCAGTATTTAATAATCTATTTATAATTTTATCCTTTTAATATTCAATTTATCCAAGTTTTGAGTTCCTAAGTTTAATTTTTCTCCTTTCGCAATATGCGTTACACTATTAATATCCATCGTTTCCACTTGATTAAACAAACCGACGGCGGCGGTGTCTCCTGCTATAATATCTTTTGAAATAATCAGGGTTTTCAACAGGGCTGCGTCGTCAAGTGAACGCCCTTGCGGGCCGTTTTTGTGAACGCAACGGTAGGCGTCGATAATATTTAGCGCCGGTCTTTTTTCCCATGTACAAATATCGGCAATGCACTGTTGCAAGTCGTTAGCATGAAAATAACCTCTATCCCAAACAATTCCCATATAATTTTTCATGGCGATGGTCATTCTGGCTCCTCCATGATTTTTCAGTACGGGAACATTAAACCAAACATCGGCGTCTAACAACGCTTGATGTATTTTTGCCGATTTCAATATTACTCCTTTAGGAATGGCGACTTCTTTATAGTAAGATTCATCGTTTGCCGGAAGAACAACGGCTCCGGCTGCCTTGGCTGTACGTTCAAGGTCGGAACTTGCATAACATTTTTGCCAGTTGTCGCAAGTATGGTCAAAAACGGTTACTTTTTTAGCTCCGGCTTTGAAACATTGTTTTATCAATGCATCTAACAAATCGGGATTAGTATTGGCGCCGGATTCAGGCTTTTTGTCCCAACCGATATTGGGTTTGATTACCACGCTTTGCCCTTTCTTAACGTATTTTTCTATCCCGCCCATTTCTTGCAATGCCCTTTCTAATAACTCAGCCGGCTCGCCTCCCATGACAGCTACTATGTCGGGCGCCGTTTCAACCATTAGCTTATTGTTGGTTATGGCTGCCTGCAACTTGTTGAATGATAATGCTGCAACTCCTACTGCAGCAGATGCTTTAATAAAATCACGTCGTTTCATGAATTAAAAATTAAAAATTAAAAATTACAACAACAAATCCAAAATCGTTATGGCGGCATTGGTAACCGGTGTGCCGGGACCAAAAATAGCTGCAACGCCCGATTGGTATAAGAAATCATAATCTTGCGGAGGGATTACGCCGCCAACGACAACGAGAATGTCTTCCCGTCCTAATCTCTTTAATTCTGCCATTACCTGAGGAACCAAGGTTTTATGCCCTGCTGCCAGCGAGGAAATACCCAGTACATGCACATCGTTTTCAACGGCTTGACGGGCGGCTTCTTCCGGCGTCTGGAACAAAGGTCCCATATCGACGTCAAAACCGCAATCGGCATAGCCGGTAGCCACTACTTTTGCTCCACGGTCGTGACCGTCCTGTCCCATTTTAGCAACCATTATGCGTGGTTGACGACCTTCTTTTTTTGCAAATTTTCCGGCGAGTTCGCACGCCTTCTTAAATGCTTCATCACCTTTTGTTTCTGTTGAATACACGCCTGAAATAGTTCTAATTATTGCTTTATATCTTCCACAAACTTCTTCGCAAGCATCGGAAATTTCACCCAATGTTGCACGGACATGAGCCGCTTCTACCGCCAATTCCAATAAGTTTCCTTCGCCGGTTTTAGCGCAATGCGTGATCGCTTCCAAGGCTTTTTTAACGGCGGCGTTATCGCGTTTGGATTTCAATTCGTTCAAACGTTCAATCTGTTGTTTCCGAACGGCTGTATTATCAACTTCAAGAATATCGATGGGATCTTCTTTTTCCAAACGGTATTTGTTAAGTCCGATAATGGTTTGATTGCCGGAGTCGATACGCGCTTGCGTCCGTGCGGAAGCCTCTTCAATACGCATTTTCGGAATACCCGTTTCGATGGCTTTTGCCATTCCTCCGAGTTCCTGAACTTCCTGAATCAAAGCCCAAGCTTTTTCTGCAATTTCTTTCGTCAGCATTTCTACATAATATGAACCTGCCCAAGGATCGACTTCTTTGCAGATTTGCGTTTCTTCCTGAATGTAGATTTGGGTATTACGGGCGATTCGAGCCGAAAAATCGGTCGGCAAAGCAATGGCTTCATCCAAGGCATTCGTATGCAACGATTGGGTATGTCCCAAAGCAGCCGCCATAGCTTCGATGCAGGTGCGTCCCACATTGTTAAACGGATCTTGCTCGGTGAGCGACCATCCGGAAGTTTGACAGTGTGTGCGTAAAGCCAACGATTTTGGATTTTTAGCTCCGAAACTTTTCAAAATTTTCGCCCACAATAAACGACCGGCGCGCATCTTGGCGATTTCCATGAAATGGTTTATTCCTATTGCCCAGAAGAACGACAGGCGAGGAGCGAATTTATCTACATCGATTCCCGCTTCAATTCCGGCTTTCAAATATTCCATACCATCGGCAAGCGTATAAGCCAACTCAATGTCGGCGGTCGCCCCCGCTTCCTGCATGTGATAACCGGAAATAGATATAGAGTTGAATTTTGGCATTTTTTTGGAAGTATATTCAAAGATGTCGGCAATGATTTTCATCGAAAACTCAGGCGGGTAGATATAAGTATTACGAACCATGAATTCTTTCAGGATATCGTTCTGAATCGTTCCGTTGAGTTCTTCCAACTTAGCGCCCTGCTCTAATCCTGCATTGATATAGAAAGCCAAAATAGGGAGCACAGCGCCGTTCATGGTCATGGAAACGGACATGTCTTTCAGGGGAATACCATCGAACAATATTTTCATATCTTCGAGAGAGCAAATAGAAACGCCCGCTTTGCCTACATCGCCCACAACACGCGGATGATCGGCGTCGTATCCCCGGTGAGTAGCCAGATCGAATGCGACGGAAAGTCCTTTTTGTCCTGCCGCCAGATTCCGGCGATAAAAAGCATTAGACTCTTCTGCAGTAGAAAATCCGGCGTATTGACGAATCGTCCAGGGTCGCATGATGTACATGTTGGAATAAGGTCCTCTCAGAAAGGGAGGGATGCCGGCGGCATATTCCAAGTGTTCCATGCCTTCCAAATCTTCTTTGGTGTAAACAGGTTTCACCGCAATTTGTTCGGGTGTATTCCAATCGGCTTTAATGTTGTTGGCTTGCATCCATTCAGCAGTATTTTTACTGATAAAGCCTTCCGTATTGATATTGATGTTTTTGAAATTCGGTTTCATTTAATTAATAATTTATTAAAATTCTGCAATGTTTCCAACACATTACTCTTTACATTGATAAAATTTGTAATTCCTTGGGATTTCAACTCATCCATACAGGCGGGAGTGCCTGCTATAATCAGGATTTCCTTACTGCCAATCAATTGATGAGCTTCCGGAGCATAAGTAGCATATTCTTCGTCGCTTGAGCAGAGGACGATGATATCGGCGCCTGCTTTCCTGGCGGCTTCCACACCTTCTGCAACGGTTTCAAATCCAAGATTGTCAAGGATTTTATATCCTGCACAAGCTAAGAAATTAGAAGCAAATTGCGAACGAGCCAGACGCATCGCCAGATTGCCGATAGTCAACATAAAAGCCTTCACTTTTTTCCCGGAACGTTCGGTGTTTAGACGCAAAACTTCAAAATCTTCAGCCAGCCGTTTGGTGTTTAACCTCGCAACTCCCTGAAGGGAGCTTTTACATTCTACAGAACTCGCCTCAGTTATAGTCCCCTTTAGGGCGTTTAGAGGCGCCGTTTCCGTAAAATTCGGATATTGATTCGTTCCCAAAAGGATTTCGCGACGTTGGGCGACGGCTTTGAACCTCTTTTCGGCGCTTGCATTTATAACTGTTTGAATTTCGCCTGTTTTAACCGATTCGTAGAAGCCTTTTTCTTCCGCTTCGAGGAAAATTTTCCATGCTTCCTGAGCAATGGATTGAGTAAGTGTTTCAATATAATAAGAACCGCCGGAAGCATCGATAATTTTGTCGAAATGACTTTCCTCTTTCAATAGTAATTGTTGATTTCGTGCTATGCGTTCCGAAAACTCATCCGGCGTTTTGAATGATTCGTCGAATGGAGTAACCAATAAAGAGTCGACGCCTGCAATACCTGCCGACATGGCTTCGGTTTGCGTGCGCAACAAGTTGACGTAGGGGTCGAAAACAGTTAAATTGAATGATGAAGTTTGTGCGAAAATATTCATTTTTCCGGCACACCGGCATTCGTTATCAGGACCTTCGTTTGAGCAATCGTGATGACAAGTCGGTTTGTAGGCTTTTACGATTTCAGCCCATAACCAGCGGGCAGCGCGGAATTTAGCAATTTCGAGGAAGTAATTGGAACCGATACCGAAATTGAATTTGATTTTTTTTGCTGCGAGAGCAGGCTCAATACCGGCTTCAACGAGCCGGCTCATCACTTCGTTTCCCCATGCCAAAGCGTATCCCAATTCTTGCGTGATGAACGAACCGGCATTGTTAAACAAACAGGCATTGACAGCTATCGCTTTGAAATAACGGAGTTCGGCGGCGGCTTTAACTGCGTCGACCATTTGATTAATCCATTCTTCCCTAACCACTCCTTTTCTTAATATTCTTCCTACAAAATCCAGATTGACGGAACCGTAGATAGCAGTTAAATCATAATTTTTTTCTTTGAAATAATCAACCAAAATACGGATTAACCGGACGGAATGCATACTGCAGGTAGTAAAATTCAATTCGGTTTTTTCAGGATTAATCCCGTTCAAAAGGAGAGCGATACTTTCTTTGCTCACATCTTCCCTTGCAATTTCAAAACCCAACGATGTTACTCCTTTATTTAAAATGGTCAATGCTTTTGCATTTGCTTCAGCGATATTGTCCACTTCAATGTCTTGACGGACAAACCAGTTGTTGTTTTTTTTCGTTCCGCGGACATAAGGAGATTCACCGGGCAAGGATTCGGTTGTTTTTAAATCTTTGATATCTTCCGTGCGATAAAAGGGACGGATATCGAATCCTTCATTTGTTTTCCAAATTAATTTTTTTTCGAAATCCGCCCCCTTAAGGTCAGTAGTAATCTGATTCATCCACTGTTCCGTTAAAACAGGCGGGAATTCCGAAAATAGTTTTTCTTTTGAATTATTCATAACTATTATGCTAAAGTAAAAAATTTTTAAAATAGAAATCACTTACAAACCCTTGTTGGATTTGCGATGCAAAAGTACAATAAAATGTTTAAATTCTAAAACATTTAAGAAATACCTTGTACTTGTACGGAAGAATTAATTTTTTTAATTAACCCCTGCAAAACGCTACCCGGGCCAATCTCCGTAAAATGGTTCGCACCGGCGGCAATCATATTCTGTATTGATTGCGTCCATTTTACGGGAGCGGTTAGTTGAGCGATTAGATTATCTTTGATTCTTTCGGGGTCCATTTCACCTTGTGTGCTGACATTCTGATATATAGGAAAATCAGGAGAATGGAATGAAACGGCATGGATGGCGTTTTTTAATTCTTCTTTTGCAGGCTCCATTAAGGGAGAATGGAAAGCGCCGCCAACGTTTAATTTTATCACCCGCTTAGCTCCCGCTACCCGTAATTGTTCGCAGGCTTCATCAATGCCTTTAAGCGAACCGGAAATGACTATTTGTCCTGGACAATTGAAGTTAGCTGGGACTACAATTTCATCAATTCCTGCACAAATTTCTTCTACGGTTTCATCCGGTAGATCAAGAATAGCAGCCATTGTTCCAGGATGGCTTTCTCCGGCTTTTTGCATGGCTAAAGCTCGATGATGCACCAAATGCAATCCGTCTTCAAAAGAAAGAACGCGAGCGGTTACTAAAGCGGAAAATTCGCCCAATGAATGTCCTGCAACCATATTCGGGTGAAAGTGTTTACCTAAAGTTTTGGCCAATATAATCGAATGTAGAAAAACAGCCGGTTGGGTTACTTTCGTTTGACGAAGGTCTTCGTCACTTCCGGCAAACATGATATCCGTGATGTGGAAGCCTAATATTTCATTTGCTCTTTCGAACAGTTCGCGCGCAAGCGATGAATTGTCATACAACTCTTTTCCCATTCCCTCAAATTGCGCACCCTGTCCTGGAAATACAAATCCTTTCATAAAATTCTATTTTCAAAAACGGGTGCAAACTTACATGAAAAATCTAAGACTTCCAAAGAATCGGCTGAAAATGTGGAAATGACGCACTTAATGGCGCGAAGACATTAAATTATTTGTTAATTCAAATTCATAAAAAATAATTATTTATTTAAAAAGCTATTTATTCAAGAATATTGATTACATTTGCCGTCCGATTACCTGAAAGATGGTGACGGCTTTTTTGTTATACATCATTAATATAATTACTATGCAAAGTTTATTGTCAATATTGCTTTTGTTTATGCCTCAAGGTTCAGAGTGGATAATCATTTTAGTTGTGGTTCTTTTACTTTTTGGTGGAAAGAAAATCCCGGAATTGATGAAGGGCATCGGCAAAGGGGTTAAAGGATTTAAAGATGGATTGAAAGAGATTGAAGAAGACATTAAAGACGACTCTTCAACTACTAAATAAATCAAATCCTTTCTGAAATCGGGAATGAGCGCTCAGGAAATGTCTTTCTGGGACCACTTGGAAGAACTTCGTTGGATGTTGTTCCGGATTATTATTGCATTAGTCATTTTTGCAGTAGGCGCTTTTTTTATTATGCCATGGTTCTTTGATAACGTTATTATGGCGCCCGCCAAATCCGATTTTTTTCTTTACAGTTCATTGTGCAAGCTAAGCCATACCTTTTCATTTCTTCCTGACTTTTGCGATAATCAATTTCACGTGGATATGATCAATTTTGAATTGACAGCCCCTTTTATGAGGCATTTAAGTACTTCAGGGTGGGTTGCATTAGTCTTGATATGTCCATACATTTTATTTGAGCTTTGGCGGTTTATTAGTCCGGCATTATATGAGAATGAAAAGAAAAATGTCCGGATGGTGTTTCTGTTAGGCTCAATTATGTTTTTTATCGGTTGCTTCATTGGTTATATGATCATTTTTCCGATGACCTTGCGTTTTCTTTATAACTATTCATTAAGCGACATCATCCACAACCAGATTTCTTTAGATTCTTATTTGGATAATTTTATATCATTGATTTTAATTTTGGTATTAGTTTTTGAAATGCCTCTGATATCATGGCTATTGTCTCAAATAGGCATCTTAAAAAAGTCCTTTTTTAGAAAATACCGTCGTCATGCCATTGTTTTTTTGGTGGTTGCAGCGGCTATTATTACCCCTACCGGCGACCCGTTTACGCTATCGATTGTGTTTATCCCCTTATATGCTTTGTATGAATTAAGCGTACTTTTTGTTAAAGATGATCCGAAAGAAGACGAAGAAGAACCTTTGCCGAATTTATCCTGACGCCCGAATATATTCGATCAGTTTTTTATATACTGGATTTTTCTTTAGCAGATTTTCGTTACCGATTACATGCAGTTGTTTTCTTGCCCGCGTCAATGCCACATTCAATTTTCGGTCGACTAAATTACCGTTTTCTTCCAGCCAATTGGGTAAAGATTCCAATTGATCTTTCGTTTTAATGCAGAATGAATAGATAATCACATCGCGTTGGCTTCCCTGAAACCGTTCAACCGTATCGACGGTGATTGCAGCTAATTCCGGAATTCCAGTCTCTTGTAACAGTTTACGAATCAAAGCGATTTGGTTCCGGAAAGGCGTAATAATTCCAATGCTTTGCGAATCCGGCGTTTCGCCTTTCTTCCTGCTTTCTTCATACAACTTTTGGCAGATATTCATAACCATATTGGCTTCATTACGGTTGGTTTTGTTTGAAAATTCATTTTCCAAAGGGTCTATCTGATAAAAAATTATCCGTCGACGATCTGGCCATTCTTCCGTTTGATGGGGTAACCCAGCTGATTCCAGTCGTCCTTCGTAGAAATGTTCGGATGGAAAAGCCGACAAAGCAGGATGCATCCTACCTTGTTTGGATAGCATGTCAAAAGCGGATGTGTTGCCTTCCGAATTGTATTTGAAGTATAGGCGTTCGAAAAGGGAAGCGCTCAAATCGGTTATTCCGGCGGCATTCAGCAGTGGGTCGTTAACGCGGCTTTCTTCTTTGCTTTGAAGCACAATAGCAGGTAATTGCTTGTAATCGCCAATCAAAACAAAGCGGTCGATTGCATTTTTTCCCGTTTCGTTTTTGATGCAGAAGATTCCCAATAAATGCGGCTCTAATAATTGCGTCGCTTCGTCGATGATTGTTAAATCAAAATGCTTCAATTGAAAAATTTCCGGTTTATTCCACACGGAAGCAACCGTTCCTACAAAAATCCGGCAACGATGCATGATTTCCGAAACGTCGCTTCTTTTTTGACAATTTTCCAAATAATTTTCCAATAAATATTTGCGGAATTCGGGGTGGCAGTTCAGCTCGCTGCCTATCCGGATAAAAGGCAAGGAAGCGTTTATGCCGGTTAGGGCTTTGCATATTTCATCGACGGCACGATTGGTATAAGCCAACAACAAGACATTGGCTTTATTCTTTTTAATTTCATTCTCCACCATTTGCTTCAAAGCGATTGAAGTTTTTCCGGAACCCGGAGGACCTAACAAAAGAAATACATCGTTATTACCTTTATTTTTAGCCGAATGAACCGGTGTTTGAACCGTCAGTAAATCTTTCCGTTCGGGATTCGCTTCGATAAAACAGGACAAAGCCCTGAACATACCCGTAAAATTCGTATCCATATAATCATGTTCAATGGCATAACAAGCATTCGGATTCCAGACATGCGGATTTTTTTGCCGGTAACGCAAGCGGACAATCAGCCGGTTTCCTTCCAGTAACTCGATGGCTCCTCTGAAAACCTGACGGTTGTTTACCGTGTCGGCAACAGTATTTCGTTCATACAAAACGATTGCATCGCCCGGACGAAAAGTAGGAAGATACAAATCAGGATATACGGGAATCTCTAACGTTACCGTATGCGATTCCGAAATGGCTTGATTATCAATAATTTTCAAATCATAGAGCAATTCTCCTGCAATCAATTTATCTTCAAATGAAGCGCTCCACAAAACGGATGCTTTTTTGACTCCTTCGTATTCTCGTTCACCGGCTTTCGATAGCCATAATTCTTTAGCAATAAAAGTATATAGTCTTAAAAAATAAGCTTTTTCATGCTCTTTCAGGCATGAAAATCCGATAGAAAAACGGTCGATAGCCGGAGCTAAATAATTCGCAAAGAAATTACCTGAAAGAGATTTTGTGTTTAAGTTTTGTGAATTGATTCTGCTTAACAAATCGAATGTCACGTCCGGATTATTTTCTTTTTGCAAAATATACTCGCAGGCAACAATTTTATTTCGAAGGGATAACGCTTCCTGAAGTTTTTTTCGTGCATGCCGTTCTTTACTCAAAACAGGATATTTGGAATAAAGAAGGTAAGAGCGAACATTTTCAGCCGGTAAACCAAGATTAAATTCCAAAATTGCCAGATACAAAATCATCTGGATATAATGGTTTTCGGCAGCTTGAATAAACTGTCCGCCGGTACGAAAATTTTCAGTCGCTTTTCCCGATTTAAGCTCAATGAAAGTTGAATAATCATAGAGCATGATATCCAAGCGGCCTTGCAGTCCCAAAGCGTTAGAAATGAAAGACGGTTCCAATACCACTTTTTCCTTGTCGATTCCGGCCTTGGGAAAAAACTCATTCACCGCATGCCGGATATGATTGAAGTGTTTTCGGCAGTTTTCAAAAAAACCGGTTTCCGTCTTAGCTTCTTTTAAATCCTTACAAACCGTCAATTCAAATGCATAAGTTCGAAACATTTTTTTTAAGGCTACCGTAAAATTTACGGGATGTTCTTCGTCTTCATTAACCAATTCGTCGATAAAGAAATTCGCTGTATTCCCCAATAAAATGGCAGGCGAAATTTCCTTGTTTTGCAAACGGGAGAACGTGTAATTCAGAAAATGATTTCCGTAAGGGCGAAAACATTCGGCAAGCGTACTGGCATCAATCAAGTAATCCGGTTCAAATATCAGAAATTCAGCTTCATAAGCGTTAGCAGAGATTTCCTTTGCATTCAGTAAATTAAATATGACGCCGGAAGGAAGCGCCGGAAGGAAATTGTTCAACTCTTGTAATTGAATAGAACTGCAAATAACTTCAATGGATTGTTTGTTAAGTGTTTCGGCAACCATTTTTTCTCCGTTCATTTCCCGGAAAATAATACGTAAGGTTTTAATTTTATTCATTGTATATTACAGTGTAATTGTTTATAATTTTCTACTATCTATCTCCTGATTTATGAAGAGTGGTTGCGGAGACTCTTAGCTTATTCTGCAAATTCCCAACATCTTCAAATCCACTGCAAGCTCCACGTCAGAATGTTTGCTGATTTTCTCCCAAGACCGTCGCATGCCGTTAGACCAGGAAATGTCGTCGAATACCAGAATAGCTCCCGGAGAAAGGTAGGGGAGCAAGCAATCGAAATAAGCAATTGTTGCTTGCTCATCGTGATGTCCGTCGATAAAAACATAATCCACCTTGGTTGTTTTCTCCAAAATCTCTGGCAACACTTCTTTAAATGTTCCGCAACGGATTTCTACATTTTTCAGTTTGAGCGACTTGATATTTTTTTTTGCCAAGCCGGCAATTGCCTCCGAACCTTCAATCGTAATCAGCCGGCCTTTCTTGTTCAATAGTTGAGCGGCTGATTGATATGCTGCTGAAATACCGATACACGTACCCAACTCAATGGCTAATCCGGGTTGAACCGCTCGAATCAGCTTGAATAATAACAGCGCCCAAACAGCAGGTTTACTTCCCAGACAAATTTCACTGTAGGTAGTATCTGAGTCTGTTCCGTGCGCCATTTCTTCATTCGAGCGCTGGCTATCCGGATTGCCGGCGCCATAATCACGGATTGCAACCGGCGTCGGATTGCCGGTAAATTGTTTTCGTATTTGCTCAATTCTGTTTATCCAAGCGCTTTCTTCAGGAGTAATCTTGTGATGTATTGTCTCTCGAATTGCACGCTCAATTCCTTTTGCCGAAGCTTTCAAATGTTTGAGCGATTGCATTCCGCGATACATCCAAAACTTCCAAAGAATATTTTTTATTCGATTTTTTAGTGAATTCATCCAATTACATTTATCTTTGCAAAGATAATTTAAAAAGAACGAGTAACAAAAAGATTATGTTAAGTATTTGTATCCCGGTGTATAATTATGATGTTGGCAGTTTAGTGCGGGATTTACATCTACAAGCCGAAAAAGCGGATTATCCGTTTGAAATTCTTTTGATGGATGACGCTTCGGACGAAAAATTCCGGATGCTAAATCAAACGATTGACTTGAAAAACGTTCGTTACATTCAACTCGTTGAAAATATCGGTCGGGCGAAAATCCGTAATCGTTTAGCCGAAGAAGCAAAATATCCTTATTTGCTTTTTATGGACTGCGACTCGGCGGTTATTTCGCCGTGGTATATAAAAAACTATACATATTTTTTCTCGCCTCAGATTGTTTGTTGCGGAGGGCGGAAATATGATGACATAGAGCCGGACGATTCCACCTGGTTGAGATGGAAATACGGCTTAATAAGAGAATGTTACTTACCTGCGGAGCGAAGAAAAAATCCCAATGCCGGCTTTCAAACCAATAATTTTTTGATAGAGAAAAGTTTGTTTGAAAAGGTAAAATTCAATGAAGACCTGGATGGTTACGGGCATGAGGATACTCTTTTCGGATTGGAACTTTTGGGGCAGGGCGTAATTATTGAACATATCTTCAATCCGTTAATACATTTGGGGTTGGAAACCGCTACCGATTTTCTGGAAAAAACTGAAAACGGGATTGCCAACCTTTATAAAGTTGAATTATTATTGCGAAAAAAGTACCCCGAATACATTAATCATTCCCGTTTGATGCGAACCAAGTTGCTCTTACAAAAACTCTATTTGTCAGGATTTGTATCGATGTTATTCAGCGTTTTTCGCCGGCCCATGAAAAAGTATTTGTTAGGGAAAAAACCTTCCTTGCGGATTTTTGATCTGTACCGGTTGGGGCTGCTGTGCAGGGAAAAGGGCGAAAGACAAAAGACAAAAGATGAAAGTTTGTCGAGTAGCAATATCGTTTTAAAAATTATTTCTTAATTGCTTTCAGCGTTTTTGCCTTGCCGTCTTTTTCCAATCTGAAGAAATATACGCCGGCGGATAAATATCCCAACTTGATGGTTTCGTTGGAATTTTCTATTTTTTGTGTGCGTATTTGCACGTCATTTCCCATAAAGATTTTCAGTGTACAGCCTGCAGCCCCTGTGAGATGTAATACATCAACAAATGGGTTGGGATATAGCTTCAAGTCGATGTTGAGGAAGTTTTCCGTACCGGTATTATCTTCTTGACCGATGCAATTCTTATAAAATGGATGTATTTGCATGTTACCGTCCATAATTCCAAAATATTGTTCTATTGGATGACCTCCATTCATAGATTTCGCAGGTTCATCGTAAGCTTCAAAATAGAATGAGGGAATATCGCTTTGTTGTATCCAATCAAGAAATCCGCACAAATAGTTTGCCGCCTTTTCTTCTGAAGCCGTTTGCGTTCCGTTTGGAACGTAATAAGTACCTCCGTTATAGGGAGATCCTGCTTCAGTAAGTAAAATGAGCTTCGTTGGAAATGTGGAAAGCGTATTCTCATAAATTTGTTTCAAAGCATTGATTATTTGACTTTCAGGCGTATTATCCCAAATTCCGCTGTAGATATTTATTCCAATAAAATCAAGTTTCTCCAAAACGGATTGGTCCCACGGAAAACCGGCAATGTCAACACTTCCTACAGGTATTGTTAAGCCTTGTCCCAGTAACATTTCACGAACTGCATCAATGCAAGAAGCAAGTATTGTCGGGTTGGTTCCCGCAAGGCTTGTTTCGTTTCCTATCGAAATGAGATCCGGAGACGGACCTGTTTTTAGAATTTGCCGCAATCCCTCTATCTGTATGTTGTTATTTGCTGCATCGTCTGTAATATATACGCCGATCATAGTATGTAATCCTAATTCTTTAGCTATTTTGTTGATGTATTCATTTCCATTATTTATTGTACCGAAAGTCCTCACCCATTTTGTAAGACCGGCAACCGGTAACATCCTTTCGCGTGTAGTCGCTTCCGGCAATTGGTCCCCGAAATCCTCTCCGTTTAATGCAAGAGAAACGTTCAATCCCCAAAATGAAGTATTCAACGGCTCTTTAGGCAACCACAAAAAAGAAGAGACGGGACTGTATAAATCTGAGATTTTGGCTACTGCTTTGACAAGTAACATGCCGTTCTCCGGCGCTTTAAATACATTGTTGTTATATGTTTGGGCAGTGGAAGATTTAACAGGGTCGCTACCATCTAATGTATAACGGATAGCGCTTCCTTCCTGAGATGACAATTTAATTTCCGTGCCTGCAACAACAAATCCCGGCCGGATGTTTGATGTAGGCGATTGTGGTGGATTTACCCAACTGCTGCGAAAAACTGTTGTCGACGTCAAATATTTGCCGGTCATCGTAGCCGGACTTGCGACGTCTGTGTCACTAATGTTTTTACGGTCTACAAAATAAAAAATAACTTCATCAACATCGGTATCAATGCCGCCGGTAGTAATAAGTATGGAAAATTTACCGTCGGCGTCTACCGGATTAAGATAGTTGTTGGCATAAGGTTTCACATAATAACCTCCTCCTCCATCCCAAATTGCGTGAAGCATTGCAATTACTGCATATTGTCCCGTATTATCGGGAGTAAGCTCGCTCCATACTACTTTACCTTCGGCGTAACCTTGTTGCCCGATTAATGGAATGTAGCTGATAACGATATTCGGCTCTTCCGCTCGAATGTCAGCAATATTTGCTCCAAACAGTATTATTGTTGTAATTAGCGCAAAGTTTTTAATTTTCATATTTCAGTTGTTTTATTTTTGAGCTTCAAAATAATATTTCATCTTTTTTCCCCGCCTACAAAAGTATTATATTTATTGCAAAATAGCAAAATTTATTCCACCCTTAATATATTCATTCTGTATCCAAAATATTATTGCATCGAAACAATCTGCTATACACAAAAAAATTGTAAATTTGCATGTTCATGTTTAAATTGAACAATACTTAATAAATAAAATTTCATGGAATTAAAAGAAAATTATAAATGGTCGTTGGTAGTTCCGACCAGTATGGGAATCCGTTTAACACCGGTTGCCCAAGGTCAACCTATCCATAAGAGTGATCAATTGTTTATGCAGGCTACGAGCGCCGAAACGAATGTGGCAAGCATTCCAGCTTATTTAGGATTGCCCGTCAAAGTATTAACCACTTTTGTCAAAGGCAGTCCGATTGCCCAATTTATCAAGGATAATCTGCACAGCCGTCATTTGGATTACGAAGGAAAAGAAGTAGAGCAGGGCGGTCCCTGGGGATTGCGTCATCAGATTAATATTGCCGACAGCGGTTTCGGTTTGCGCGGACCTCGCGTTTGGAACGATCGTACCGGAGAAGTCGGTCGTACCCTGAATGTAAAAGACTTTGATTTGGAGCGTCTATTTGGTCGGGAAGGCGTGCAAATATTGCATCTTTCGGGATTGATTGGCGCTTTATCTTCCGACACAAGCCGCTTTTGTTTAGAATTGGCTCGTGCCGCTAAAAAATACGACACCAAAATTTCGTTCGATTTGAATTACAGGGCTTCTTTCTGGGAAGGCAGGGAACAGGAATTAGGTGAAATTTTCAGGGAAATTGCTTCTATTTCGGATATATTGGTTGGAAATGAAGAAGATTTTCAGCTTTGCCTGGGCATTAAAGGACCTGAATCCGGAGGTAAAGATATTGCCGCTACAATCGAAAGTTTCAAAGGAATGATTCGGAATGTAAAGAAAGCGTTTCCAAATGTTTCCGTATTCGCCAATACTTTACGGGAAGTGGTCAATGTCAATGAACATTTGTGGGGAGCTATTTTGTTAGCTGATGAAGAATGGCAAGTGATTGAGCCGCGTTCAATCGCCGTACTCGACCGGATTGGTGGAGGCGATGGTTTTGTAGGCGGATTACTCTACGGAATACTGAAAGGCTGGACACCCGAAAAATGGGCGCAATTCGGCTGGGCTACCGGCGCGTTGGCTACGACTTTCATCACCGATTACGGACAACCTGCCGATGAAGAACAGGTCTGGAGCGTTTGGAAAGGAAATGCGAGAGTAATTAGATGAAACAAATTTCATCCCGCGCTTGACGCGGGATCCCCTAATAGAAAGTTTTAATTAGCAATGGATTGCGGGTCAAGCCCGCAATGACATATCAAGGAATAAATAAAATGTTATATTTCGAAAAAGGTTCTTCTAATTTTGCCTTTAGTTCATCAGAATTAAAAGCAGTTGTTTTTGCCGCATTAGACAAGCTTGGGGCAAAGAAAAAAGTCTTGGCAATTCCGCCCGATTTCACGCGTTTTCACTCGCGGGCGGGAGAGTTAACGCAGCATGTATATGAATATTACGGAAATCGTTTGACTGATATTCTTCCGGCGCTGGGGACGCATTTCCCGATGACGGAAGAAGAAATCAAAAAGATGTATCCGGGCGTTCCGATTTCGCTTTTCAGGGTTCACAACTGGCGTGACGACGTGGTGTCGGTCGGTACGGTTCCGGCTGAATTTGTGAAGCAAGTTTCGGAAGGCGCCGTCGATTATCCCGTGCCGGTTCAGGTAAACCGGATGTTGTTGGAAGGCGGTTACGACCTTATTCTTTCTCTCGGTCAGGTGGTTCCGCACGAAGTGATCGGCATGGCAAACTACAACAAGAATATTTTCGTTGGCGTAGGCGGAGCGGAATGTATCAACAAAAGTCACTTTATA
>Ga0123354_10005951_pt1 | contig 17946 bp, 9 predicted proteins | sample TergutLab28metaG_2_FD_97872 | JGI IMG/M metagenome (GOLD analysis project Ga0123354, IMG submission 97872) | Labiotermes labralis P4 segment gut microbial communities from Petit-Saut dam, French Guiana - Lab288 P4 | ecosystem: Host-associated > Arthropoda: Insects > Digestive system > Gut ...
AAAAACAATTGAAAGGTCGCCATTTTTCTTCCGACGCGGAGGTCATTGCTGCCGCGGAGACCGGGTTGGGCGGACAAATTTCTGATTTTTTTTGAGTGGCTTGCAAAAGTTAGAGCAGCGGGCTATGAAGTGTATTGAGTTTCGTGGAGAGTATGTTGAATAAATCCCGAGTATGTTCGCTGTAGATTGTGTTCCTTCCTGGTAGAGCTAAGGACTTATCAGCACCCGCTCGTATACGTATACACAAGGGAGTCCGGTTGAATGAAAAGAACCCTTCCACTGGAACCTGTGCTAGGCGCGTGTGTTATCGTCCAGCAGTATTCTTCCGCCACTTTCTTCTCATTACTCTTTCATTCCCGCAAAGAAAAAATTCGGATCTTTTTAAAAAGTTATAATTTCAAACTTGTAACTTTTTTAAAAATTGCTTACGTGTGAAAGAGTTTTAAGTCGGGGATTGTATGTACGCGGTTTCGTGATACCAGCATCCTTTGTGGTGAGTGTCATCGAAACAGTTTCTGAATGTGTTGTGTGGTTAACCCTTGAACACTTGAATAACTGTTCTGTGTGAAGGCATAAGTTTTGCTGGAGTTTCTGATGGATCCCACCGTCTTCTGGGATGTCACACAGTGTGGTGTGCTAGGGTGTGCTGCCTGTTTCTTTTGTGTCGACCGCGAAGTTTCTAACACGCTACATAGCGTCAGGTCAAATTAAAATGTTCGAGGCAGTGGCGTAGATAACCAGACGGGGCTGCCGGGACCCGACAATCGGGGTCCCCATGTAGTTATTAGCCACGTTACTGCCAGATCTCGTAACGGATCAAGAATACTGCCTTCTGTAAAAGAACAGAATCGAGACCGAAAAACTCACAAAAAATTTATTAATCTATTTGAGAAACACCTTACTGCCGTGGGTTTGCGGAGGCCTGATCCGCTTCACTCGTTCATGGGGGTTCTTTATCCCTCCGGCTGAGCAGTGTGATGTAATTTTTTCCTCCCACGATGTATTATTCTGCTTTCTCCAGTGTTGCCTAGAAAGTGGAAGGATAACAGTATGACACTCACTGCGAAATGCTTCTAGGGTCTATTCCATGGAACCTTTCCTATTGTCGAAGGCGATTTACGTCGCTTTTGCACTTCTTTCTAAATAGTTCCTTGTGACGCAACAGATGCCAACGTCTTGCTGCGCACTCTTCGTGAGACCTGTTGGTGCTTCGAGGAACCGTCCGGGCATCGATCGTTGAGATCTTTGATAGAAATTCGATAACCATATTTTGTCCTTTAAGAATAAACATTTCTTCCATTGCACTGAATTAAGTGAGATGTCTAAACAAAAGCGAAACGAGGTTTGCAATAACGCATTTTTAGACAAATACAGATGATCAGGTGACAGTAAAACAGCGAATATAATTTCTCTGGTCCACAAGAAGTGACAGTGACTGTAACAGTACTTACAATTGGTCAGTCAACACAACTTTCCTTAAGTTATTAATCAACACCAGCCAATGCAAAGCAAAATTAAAGTCTCACACAAAATTCACTAAATCTCCCCCATGTTTCGATCTTCTTCAGATCATCCTGAAGTAGTTTCTACATCGAACAAGCATGTGTATACAACACAGATGAATTATTCAATTAATAACTAGTGAATTGTATTTTTTGATGTTTTGCTTACCGTGCATCCCAGTATAATCTTCGTAATTAAGCAACTTAATGCACAAAATATTATTTTATAGTAAGTTTATTATGTGCGCAGGTGCGCACCGGACAGCCACCTACAGAGTGTGACGACACCAGATGCTGTATAATACAATTTTGACCTCCTGATGATGAGCACATAGTGCTCGAAACATGTAGAGGCACATAATAAACTTATTATAAAACAAGACTTTGTGCATTAAGTTGGTTACTTACTAAGATTAGTGAATTTTTTGTGAAGATGTAATTTTAATACTTGTGAATTTGTTGGTGTTAACTTTTAAATTATTCGTTAATACACAAATATAAATGCTTAAAAAAGTTATGTCTCTTTAATAGTTGCATGTTTAGGTCAGAATTCGAGGACAGTATTTAAAAATATTATATATATATAGGCCTGATTGTGGTCGATTTTGCCCGCAAGATGTCGCTGTTTAACTCATAGTTGTGTTCGACCAGTTGTAAGTATTGTTACTGGAACTTCGAAAACACTGTGTGGTGTTCTCTATCAAGACAGTGACTTAAGTCGGGCCGGTGAAACAGCATCGCCGTCAACCAACAGCTGTCGACCCAGCGCAAAAGAACACCACCTGTGGGCAAATATTGATGACCGACGGACTTCAGTGCGATTTGTGGGTACCGGTGGAATGGAGTACAGTGTTAGAAGTTTCATTGTTTGCGGAGTGTCTGTGGGTGTCTGCTACGGAAAGCATACCGGTGGTTCGTGTTGAAAGTAACATTACGTAGAACGGTTTGGGAGAAGTGACGAAACCTGCTTGATGCCAGTAAGGGTAAAGTTCACCCTAGAACAGGCCATGAGGGCCCAGAGCGGGAGTAGAGTTATCTCTTTCCTCGTTATTTAACCGCGGCTCTAGCCGGGGGTTGGTGGTCAACGCCACGCCCCGGCCGGTGTAACCCTCGGGAAGGACTTGGTACAGATTGTATAGTATGCTGGGTGGGTCCCAGGGCAGTTCTGAACGGGTGCTGAAAATCTCACCTTTACCGGGTTTCGATCTCCGGACCGTCCAACTCGTAGCAAGTCGCTATACCGACTGAACTACCCGGACTCGATGTCAGTACTTGAAACAAATTGTTTTGAGGAGATGAAGTTTTGAGGCCTGTGGATTGCGACAGGCATTACAAGCAAATGTTTGAAATTCTGCAATGTGATTATTGCACATTTATTTTATTTGATTTTGAGAACAAAACTGTGGTTTGGTTTGTGTATGAGTATCTGATACTCACTATATTTTTAAAATTGTTTAAAATCCAAAGTTGGATTTCTATTGAAGAGATTTTATTCTTGAGAACATGCGGTTTGAGGAGCAGAGGAATTAGTGCGATGAATAGCTTCGTGGTTTGATTTAAAGCTTATGCAATAGGATTGTCCTGCTTTTTGCTGTACACAAAGCTTTGAATTCGGCTGTATGGGACTGCTTCAGAGTTTAAAGCGTACACTCGTTGCCGCAACAAAATAGGGCAGTAAACATATTTTTGTTTGTCTAGAGACATTTAATTTGATAAAGAATAGACTCATTTAAGAAGGGGATATATTTGTACCAGCACAGAAAATTATTGATTAAAAAGATTATTAAACAAACATGTTCTCTGTGGACACGTTAACTGTTTCCTATCTAATCCGAAATTCGGTCAAGTACAAAATTTCAATAAAACATTTGGCGTTCCAATTTAATATCAAAAGCAAGAATTCCATAATTTTATTTTACACGAAGACAAAATTTTGTACGATTCTAGGTATCATTCAGGCTTCTAGAATATTGAGATTGTACCTAGATTCTTGGAAAATATGTGAACTTGTGTCTTCAATTATACTGTCACATTTATTGTGTATCGCGCCCATTTAATTACTTACTTGCGTTGTCTGAGCAAATTACTGCGCGTTAAATAGCCGTTAATTGAATAAGTCAACTGAAACGTGGGCTGCTATTTGAGATTGAATGTAGACGCTGACGGAACAGCCAATAACCAAAGTGCAACCATCTGCCTGTCTTTGAAATTAAACCTAACCTCACCAGACATGTGATGTTTGCTTTGTGCTGCAAATTAATTCCCTCTGCCTTCGTTTATCACAGCGAGTGTGTGTTATTGAGTTCTTGCATAGTTACCGATAGACGCGTTATTATCGCGATATTAAGATAAGGAACTTAATTACCTTAAATCTGCCTGAAAATCTAAACTGTATACCTTAAAATATGCCACATATAAACCTGAAAAAGCGTGGTGGTTCATTCGCTGCGTGGTTTGTCTTCTGTCAGGTCCGCAGGTTCTTCCAAAGAAATTTGTGTAGAGAGTGCAATCTAGTGCTTCCGCTTTCAGTTTGCTGTATCCTCTGTTTTCCTTATCATCAACTGTATGCTTACGTCTTCTTCCTCGTCTTTTCGCCCCTTTACTTAAGCAAAGTGTTGTAGAAGGCAGTTCCTAGGCTGGATATGATCAATCCAGTTAGACTTTCCTGCATCATTGTAAAGTTTTTAAACCCGCGAAGTAAATGAGATATGCGTTCTTCTGGGATATTACGCAGCGTATAATGGCAATTCTTTACCGACGTTTCGGTACAACCTCTCGGTTCTATCTGCAAGGTTCAATTGAAGGTCGGAACGATAGGTTGCCCCGAAACGTCGGTAATGAGTTACCACTTTACGCTGCGTAATATCGCAGAAGAATGCAGTTATCAGAAAACAACTCTGCTTATTTCCCACGTACTGTGTTTACTGTCGGGATAAACAGCGGGTATGTCTCGAAACTGGATTAACTTGTCGGTATTTGTAATGGCGTTGACATGTTTTTAATGTGACATGGGGAATCGGTCTTTAAATGACTTGGATGTACTGGAGCCGCGAGTTCGGTGCCTGATCGGTACATGTGGGGTTTGCGATGAAGGCGTCAGGGGAACAGGGTTTTCCTCGAGTACTTCAATTTTTGCCATGTTCACCTTCATGTTAATACTGTCACCAGAAGGACACAAGAACGAATTCCGGGAGCCTTAGGAAAGAAAAATGTTTCTTTTGGGTGTCGGGGAACAGTGGGTGGTAAAGTGCTTTCATATTTCTTCTGCGGACTTCAGAGTTTTGGGTAATAACTGTATGTTTTCTTAAATTAATTTAATATTTTCTTTTTCTGCGCGGTGTGATATAGACTTCATTTTTTCCTCTTAATTTCTTGTATTCATGACACTAGAGAAAAACCAAGTTACGTCCGTTAAACAAAACGGTGTACAGACGGTAATTTCTTCTGTCTCTCTATTAATTTCTAAAACGCAATTCACAACTAATTAATAGGTAGAATCGTATAATTGAATTCCTGTTCCACATCTCCTGTGTGCATAACCATAAGTGTACACACAGATTTTAACAGAGTTCTCTTTAAAATACAATTTACCTTTGAGCCAGGGCACATGTCGACAGGTATTGGCGTTACCTTAGCACGAAGGAGCTGCATGTTACAGGCAAACTTGTTTTTGAAAGGTAATTAATCATATTTGCCCGCGGCACATGTGTTTACCAGCCTGCTTTATTATTTCCACATAATTAATGGTTCAGTCTAGTGAAAATTTTAATGCGCCTACTGTGTTGTTTCAAGGGAAATTATTTAAAAGAAAATGCACAAGTTCATTTTAAATATTTTCCGCAGGTTATATTACTGTTCTTGTTTAACCGTGTTTTATGGTACAAAGATTTTAACTGAACAGCACGTATTATAATTCCAGGAACCGCAGTTATTATTGAGTAACTGTCAGTTACTTACATAGTCGTGATATTTCCCACTATCTCTTACGTACGAGTAAGCCAGTAGTTCCTTTACAGTGTCAACGAAAACTCCTCCAATCTTCAGCCGCTCTTCCCTGTCCTGATCCACGTGAATCCAACTCGTATATTCGCACCTTATTTATCAAAGGTCCGTTTTAATATTATACTCCTATATATGTAGGGGGTACGCAGTAGCGCAGTTGGTTGAGGCACTGTGTGCTACAAGCCAGAAAGTCGTGGTTTCGATTCCCGATGGTTTTATTGGAATTTTTCTTTGGCATAATCCTTCCGGCCGCTCTATGGCCCTGGGTTTGACTCAGCCTTTAACACAAATGAGAACCAAGAATATTTCCTGGGGGTAAAGGAGGCCGGTGCGTACGGTTGACAACCTTACCACCTTCATGTGTCGAGTGTCTTGAGTCTGGGAGCCTCAAACTCCTGGAACCTTCAAGGTCTGTCCAGGCCTGTAATGGGATTGCTTTACCTATATATGTGGAGGTCTCCCACTCGTCTTTTACTTCAGAATTTACGAGTGTTTTTCTTTCGACGTAGTCCTTGAGACTTTAAGTTACGCTATCTTAGTAAGGCAACACGAATCCTGTGGACGACATAGAGGCGTGTGGGAATGGAGAAGTAGCTCCGCTCGTTCTTAACCTCGGTTGTAGAGCTGAGTTGTCTCTTTTATGCTTAGACCGCTTTCCTTCGGGAAAGGATCCAAAGATACCCATGGAATAGCAAACTGAGTGGGACGCAGATTCGGTCTGGATGGTTTGGAGAAGTTACAAATCTGTTGCCGATAATGGAATCAGAATCCTCTAGTTGTTCGGGCCATAGCGTAGTCACTATACCTACTGAGCTATCCCGACATGTAATTTCGGTAGTTATTTAATATTTCTATAAGAAGTACGTATTATTGTATAAAAGCTGAAGTTACAGGGAAAGGTTTTATTTCAAAGAAAATTCGCCGGTATCATGCAGAGGAGGTTTAAAAACTTTACCAAACCATTACTTGTCCATTCTACCCGTGCTTTTAAATATATGAGATTTATTTAATATGTCCCTTATGAGGCTTTACGTACCCCCGGAGGAACACCTATCCCAAGGTCACACAAGCTGCCTTATTTTCAGTGTTCCAAATAAAATTTTATTTGGCTTTATTTTCTATGACTTTTGCTTATCCAGTTTTACTCATCATCTTTGAATCAGTAATTTTCACAGTCTGAGATTTAAGGTTCTCACTATGAAGAGATTTGTGAACACGACGGTCTCACTATACACAAGCTCAGTCAACGGCGTCTCACTGCCTACTGACTAGCCCCACGGGAGAGTGACTCTTCACGGATGTACAGTAAGGTCTTCTCTGACTGGCTGCCAAGTTATGTCAAGGCCACGCGAACGGTTCTCGAGATATTCAAATGGACGAATACTTTCCGGACAGCCCTCGTATGTCACATCTTAGGATTAGACTTCTGACCTCATACCCAGTCAACAGAGTCATATTAACGTGCTTTCGATTCACCGCCGTTACAAAATTGTGGGGTTTTGAAGTGTGATTGAGTAAGGCGAGATTGGCACAGAAACAAAGAAAAGTTAATGGAAGACATGGTTGTGTTTACTTCAAGCAGTGTTGCACTATTACAGTTTGTTTACAAGTGCTGGAAATAGCTGCCGTCCGCATGGATACACACTCCGGCCCATTTCAGCGCCGCCTACGCAAATGGACAGGTGCCCTATCACGTCGGCAGTAAATATGAAGGCTTATGTGGACAGGAATGTCCCACGAGAGTGCTGGCCTTCTTTTTATCAAAATGTCAGCATTATTGTCATCTGACAATCCTTGTGTCCGTCCGTAACGCAGCGTTCTGATACTTACCGGGATCGCAAAATTCAAAGTAACCTACGACTGTGACATTTCGAATTCCGTAATGAGTTCAGGAACATAATCCTGAAATTACGAAATACAGACGTAACGGATACCCTGTACATTTGGCTAAGAGACTAGGAAAAGGAACTTGTTGTGTAGTTCGAGCTGCAGGGTTTATATACCATTGCGACAGCCCATAAATCGAGCTGTTGTAAACAAGTTACAAATGAGTACAATAATTTATAACACGGAGAGTACACTGTAGCCGTCTGCAAGTACCAACTTTTAATTAATAATTTTAATTAATAATTCTGCCGGTAACCTTAGTGTGTTGGTCGCAGGCACAGACACACAATTTTACTACTTGGACAGTGTCGGTAGCAATGTGTGACATACGTAATTTGTCGGCCCTTAGGAGAATAAGTCTGCATTTACCCTACTGTGCATATACATACATGTGAAATTAATTTTAGTTTGACCTAGTTTGGCTTAATCCTACGTGTGTATAAATTTACTGAATAATTAATTACTTTTAAACATCACCACACAAAGATGAAGAGTGTACAGTGGTAACTCTCGAGAATTTTTTCAGGTTTTATACGGCGAGTTTAATTAAGGTGTGGAGTATACACCGTGTCAAAAAAGATCGGATCGAGTATAATATATAATTCTGAACACCTACTTTTGTGATAGTGGAGAATCAGACTTACGCGAGTTGGAATAAAACAGCTGGGTACCTACGTACACTAGAGAGTGTCTCTGTAGACTGTGCAGTACACTCACACACCTCTCTAGACTGTGCAGTACACACACACACCTCTCTAGACCGTGCAGTACACACACGCACCTCTCTAGACCGTGCAGTACACACACACACCTCTCTAGACTGTGTAGAACACACACACACCTCTCTAGACCGTGCAGTACACACACACACCTCTCTAGACCGTGCAGTACACACACACACCTCTCTAGACCGTGCAGTACACACACACACCTCTCTAGACCGTGCAGTACACACACTCGCCACAGGCAAATATGCCGCAATGACACGACTACGTTCATGTCAACGGACACGATAGAACCATTACTGTAATTTTAGCCAAGCACTGTATAGAGCTCCCTGATGATGGATCCCTTGAGATCCGAAATATGTTGGAGCAATTTTAAAAATTTAAAATATTTTATAATAATTCTAATTGTATCTATGAATTATACATTTGTGCATCTGTTGGATAATAAAATTTATTAATGTCACTGATGCACGGTAGAAACATGAAAAGAAATGTACCTAATGTTTGTGTTTGGTTACTTTTAAAACATCCTCTATAGACCATATTTCTTCAAATTTGTACTCCTTTCGGCAGGAACATGAGATACAAGACGGAGGAGTGTACAGGGGAAATTAATTACCTTAATATAATCGACATTTGTATCATATATATACTTAAACCTTTGAACATTGGTGCTTATCTGATTAATTCCTGTTTCATGGAAAACAAAACTTTACCTCTTTACAAAGACCAGACTGTTTAGGGAAATAATCACTGCTTTTCTCAGAATCCTACAAAATATATAAATACACTTACATGAGAAAGACCAATAAGATGCACAATTTTCTTAATAATTTATTTCACACAATTTATCCTCGGCCTGTTTCTAACAAGTAATTGTTCATCATCAAGAGGAGTTCTGTACAAACAGCTTACAGTATTTCATCATGCATCTTAAGAAGAGTCTAGACGCTGACACGATACGAATGTTATACTATAAGCTGCTTGTACAGAACTCCTCCTCATCATGAACAATTACTTGTTCGAGACACATCGAGTTTAAATTAAGTGAAATAAATTATTAAGAAAAGTGTGCATCTTGTTGGTCTTTCTCACGTGTGTGTATCACGATGCACGCTGTGGGAAACCTCGGGACAAGGGATTGTGTGATGATCTGTTTGTCCTTTCACTCAAGGTATTTGTCCTTCAGCCCATTTCCAAGACCGCCGTATTTCACAGGTGCAGTAGCATATGCTGTAGCTAGAATGGAGTTACGACGCTGTTGGTTGCTGCGAAATGGACCTCGTTTACCGATGGTCGTTGGGAAACCGACACGTGGCTAGAGTATGTATATATGCTCCCAACGTTGTAGTATGTGAGATCTTCGCTCTGCTGCGATGTTCACGGAGCGTTGATTGTGGCAAGTTACCGACGTTTCGGGACAACATATCGTTCCCATCTTGAAGGGCCAAAAACTCGAATTACCTTACCTTTGAAGGTGGTACCGATAGGTTGCTCTGAAAAGTAGATGGCTTGGTACGAAACGACGTTTCGTAACATCCCAGAAAAGCGAAAGTCTTATTTATAAAACGGAGGAAGCCTGAAATGACGCGTCGAGGAATGTGTTCAGAACTGACGAATGTTTGGTAATTTTACAAGCCGTTGGAACGCGAAATGCGACTTTGGATTCTACTTTTTTGTTGTTGATGTTTTGCTGACCGTGTATCTCAGGATAATCCTAGCAATTGACCAACTTAATGGACAAATTCTTGTTTTGTAATAAGTTCATTAAATTCCTCTACATGTTTCGAGCACTGTTCTACTCATCATCAGGAGGTCAAATTGTGTTATACAGCATCTGGTATCGTCACACTCTGTAGGTGGCCGTCCGGTCACCTACAAAGTGTGACGATACTAGATGCTGTATAACACAATTTGACCTCCTGATGATGAGTACAACAGTGCTCGAAACATGTAGAGGAATTTAATGAACTTATTATAAAACAAGAATTTGTGCATGAAGTTGGTCAATTGCTAGGATTTGGATTCTACTTTACGATCCAAACTCTTATCACGTACGTGATCGTAAATGTAGTAATTATTAAACGTTTGAATTGTTTCACATTTCATTATCTTCAGATACTCGCGTTCTAGACCGATGTTCTGCGTCATGAGGTGTGCGCTGTATCACCACTTGCATCCATCTAAAACGATTTAAAAATGTTATTTAGCGAGATTTGATGTTCGTACAACAGTACTGACGAAGTGTCAAGTTTTCTGAGATGTTAAACTGTGTTTACTGGGACATAGTTACCGACGTTTCGAAAGATTATACTGATGTCATCTTCATTGCCTAACAATTCGAGAACCACGAAGGTGGAAGTTTGGCGCTCCCAAACTGCGGCAGTATTTGTCAACCGAAAAGACCTATCAACTGCGACAACTTGATCTTCTGTATTTTATCTGTGCACAAATTTATCAGCTTATTATGTTAGTGGTTTTTGTGGGAGAACACTACCAATTGAATATGTCCGAGAACGGCGCGGAGTGGGGGGGGGGGGTAGTTGGGGAGAATATTTAGAAGAATGGGGGGGGGAGGGATATGGGGGGGGAAAACCACCAAATGAATATGTCCGAGAACGGGGGGGGGTGGGGGGGGGGGGAAGCTGGAGAGAATATTTAGAAGTATGGGAGAGGAAGTGATAATAGGCGAGAAAATATCTTGTTAAGAATCTTCATGATCTGCACTGCTCAGCAAATACTAAGATGTAGTAATAAAAGATACGAGACATGACTAGGGCATGAAAAACAGATGCAAGTGGATGCTGATAAGTCCTTAGCCCGACCAGGAGGGAAACAAGCTACAGCGAACCTACTCGGGATTTATTCAACATACTCCCCACAAAGCTCAATACACTTTTTAGCCCGTTGCTCTAACTTTCGCAAACCACTCAAAAAAATTCAGAAAGTTGTCCGTCCAACCAGGTCTTCGCGGCAGCAATTACCTCTGCGTCGGGCGAAAAATGGTGAACTTTCAATTGTTTTTTCAGTACAGGTGGGAGCCCAGGTAGGCCAGTTTCTTCTGGGCTGCAAGTGCCCGGTGAGCCGGGACATTGTCGTGCAAGAACAAGACCCCCTTGGTGACCTTTCCGCGGCGTTTTTCCTTCAAAATGTCCTTCAATTGCACCAGCAGAGATGAGTAATACTCCGCGTTGATAGTCTGACCCTTTGGAAGATAATGATTGCGAAGGATTCCGTCTTCATCCCAAAAACTCGAGGCGAGAACTATTCCAGCAGACTTTTGCACTCGATTTTGGTTTTTTTTGCGGGGGGGGGGGGGGGGGGGGGGGGGGGGGGTGTTGTGCGGTGGCGCAGTTGGTTGAGGCACTACGCTACAAGCCGGAACATCGCGGGTTCTATTCCCGATGGTGTCACTGGAATTTTTCATTCACATAATCCTTTCTGCCGCACTATGGCCCTGGGGTCGACTCAGCCTCTAACAGAAATGATTACCAGGAGTATTTCCTGGGTGATAAAGGCGGCCGGTGCGTAGGGCTGACAACCTTACCACCTTCACGTACGGATTGTCTTGAAATCTGGGAGCCTCAACCTACTGGAACCCTCAGAGCCTGTCCAGGCTTGTAATGGGATTACCTTTACCATTTCGTGGAGAACTTAGAGAAAATTGAAATATTCACTGGAATTAACCTTTGAAAGCACAGTGGTCACTGTAAGTAGAGGCCATTTGAAATGTGATGGCACACGCGCAGAAACCAGATTTCGTCTTTCAGTGAAACGGACGAGTCCATTTAAATCAGCGGGGGCGTCAGTTCAGTTGACTACTGGCAGCCGAGTTGTGCGCATCAGCGGTAGTAATGCTGGATACACCATATTCCGAGGTAGTGTGAAGGGTACTGGCTACCCACTCCATTCGCCAGTTTCCCCTTCACTTCCCCTCCTGTGCATCACCGTGTGCCATCACATTTCATCTGGACTCTACAACAACCTGCTGTGCCTCTCGTTTTATGATTACTGTGAAGTAGAAACTGAAATTCTACGTATAATTTCGATCATATTCATAATTTAACAAGTGAAACTAAGTTTGTGTGAATTGATTATGTGTATAGCGGTTGTCGGCAGTATATTTCATGTCCAAATCATTTCGTGGTTTAGGCGCTAAAGATCAAGATTGTAGGCTGAATTTAATTTGGCTGGTAGAAGTGAAATATGCAGTTCTTGTTTAGCCCTTTAAACACGAAGCACAGACCGCTCCATTTAAAGACCCAGTCCGTACCGCGCTGTAAACACTTTTAATCTCGGTTATAAAAACCAATCAGTTTATGCTGTAAGTGGCACAATTTGCTGTTTGTCCTCATATAAATACAAAACACATAAATACAGTGTGGGCAGAGAGTACAGTTGTGGAATGTTAAACTGTTGGTGCATCACGTGACCGGTAGGCTTTAAAAGGTTAATATCAGTGTGAATTGAAAAATTATCGATTAAAAAAAAATGTTATGCGTCTTACAGAAAGCAGCGCATCGGAGAGGAATAGGCCCCGTGTTCGACCTTCGTGATGTTCTGTGTACATTTGTAGGCACATGAAATACAGTGCAATTTAGGTTCATAACCAAATGTAAATTTTAAAACTTTTTCGGCTTAATGATTCTTAATTTTTCGTTAATGAAATTCTGATTCAGACATACAGAACTGTAATTTTGCCTGTTTTATTTTTGTATGGGAAAGAAACTTGGTCTCTCACATTGAGGAAGGAACATAGGCTGTGTGTGTTGGAGATTACGGCGGTGAGTATGATTTTTGGGCCTAAGAGGGACAAGGTAACAAGGGAATGGAGAAAACTACACAACGAGGAGCTTAAATATCTTTACTCCTAACCAGATGTTATTCGGGTTACGAAATGAAGAATGAGATGGGCCGGCCATGTAGCACGTATGGGGGAGTTGAGAGATGTTTGCAGGGTTTTTGTGGGGAAATTTCAGGGAAAGAGATTACTTGGAAGGTACAGGCGTAGATGGGAGGATAATATTAAAATGGATCTTATAAGCTTGGGACTGGGATTCATGGACTGGATTGATCTTCGATTTGGGACAGATGGCAGGTTTGTATGAATGCGGTAATGAAACTTTGTGGGGGTTCCATAAAATTCTCGAAATCTCATGATTAGCTGGGGATGGGTTAGCTTGTCCTTAGAACTTTGCTCCCTGGAGTGAGTGAGTGAGTTCATTAGTTAGTTAGTTAAGGGTAATGATTATTTAAAGAACTGGCAGACAAAGATATTCGTGTTTGTATAGCAAGTTCTGCAGTAGCAGAATACGACATTCTGTCCATTATGCAAATCCGTGAGTAGTGCTGTTGTGTAATGTGTGTTACTGTGACAGGTAATGTATGTTACTGTGACATCTAATTCGTCTTTACATTTGGCTCGTATCTGTATATCACATAGACGCATTAAGTAATTAAGGAGTTAGGTTACATTCCATCTACTACGGAAACCGAACTTCCCAACGTGGAAACTGAACGCAGTGTCGTCAGCATTAAACTTGCCTAGAAAAATGAAGGTTTATGTCCTCAACACTGGCGGGTGCAGCCCCACGAGTGTAATTTAGCAAGAACGGGGTTCTACCTAGAACGTCGCTTTGCTAATGGCACCTGGTAATTTGGTTTTGCTAAGTGCGACGGGCGTGGAACTTCTTCGACGTGTGTACTAAGCATCGTTACATTCCCTGTTGTATTGGAAATGTATGGACCACATCCAAACTCACATAATCTTGCAGTAACGACATTTGTTAGCCCAAGTATAATAATATACACAAAAATGTGTTACATCTTTTGGGACAATAAATTAACTGTTTTATCTAGATTCAGTTACAATGCTAAAATAGTGATGGTCCAGTCACTTATAAGTGTTGTGGTCCAAATTAATAAAGAAATAAATTATATAGGCACAAGCATGAAATTTTTCGAAACTGCAAAAAATGAAAGGAAAAGTAACGATGTAAAGAAACAAAAAATAAAAAGGGAAGGGTAGATAACGAAGGAATAACAGAAAGTAAGGAAGAAGGAAACAAAAGGGTAGTTAGATAAGTGTGGGGAGATAAATTTAGATTCTGTTCAATATAAGGTATATAAAGGTAGTCAAAACACAGCTCTAGATATATTTATAGCACTAATGGCACATTTTTTATTTTCTTTGTTACACCGTGCATGTTGTCGAGTTACCCAATTATTACACCAACTAATGCACTTATATAAAATTTATAAAATTTACACATTAAAACATTAAAACGCTCCGACATGTTTCGGTGGCAGCCACAATACCCAAATGGTACAGCGAAATTAATGTGACTTTTTATAGTGTAACTTTAGCAAGGACGATATGGCTCCCTGATGATGGTCCTAGGACCGAAACATATCGGAGCGTTTTAATGTTTTAATGTGTAAATTTTATAAATGTGCAGTAGTTGGTATAATAATTGAGTAACTAATGACTAAAGCTAGCAACTACATGTTTCGACGTCTGTAATGGCCATCATCAGGTTGTGTAATACTTAATGTAGAATAACTACAAAATATGCATAGCAGCAGTATGGTTTGATGACGAGATCTGGATCATCATTACAGTATATAGAAGTAATCTGGTATATGTGATGATGTATATAGTCTGTGGACTTTGGAGGCGTAAGGTCAACCAGCAACACCTATGGGTCGACCTTACGCCTCCACAGTCCACAGACTGTATACATCATTACATATACCAGATTACTTCTATATATTGTAATGGTGATCCAGATCTCTTCATCAAACCATACTGATGCTTTGCATACTGTATAGTTATTCTACACGAAGTATAGCACAACCTGATAATGGCCATTACTGAGGCCGAAACATGTAGTTGCTAGCTTTAGCCATTAGTGCTATAAAATATCTAGAGTAGTGTTTTTACTACACTTATATACCTAGTATTGTACTGAAACACACAACGGGGATGCCGCACCTCAAAGTTAGATTCTGTTAGGTGCGGTCATTAGACATTGGTAACGTATACCCGAGTCAAATTCCTTTCAAATGCCGTGGTCGTCGCGATGAGCAAATTTGGCGGTCATGTGACCTGCTGATGGATCCCCACACCGCACAGCTCTTCCATTCTCTTTCAGTCCGAAGTCCTGGTTACGTCACACATTGCGTTGCTCCTTGGACTAGGCCGAGAATAGTGAATTTGCACAACTTATCTGATGAGGTCCGAGTCCATACGGCGGTGAACAAGAAGAACTGCGTCTTCTGAATGTGACCAGCGGGCCCGGGATTTCTCAGTCTGTATAGCGACTCGTAACGGGCTGGTCGGCCCGGGGTTCTAATCCCTGCGTGGTACGGATTTTCCATGCCCGCCCATACTGACGCCGAGATCCGCCCAGCCTCCTGTAAAATGAGTACTGAGTCTTTCCCGGGGGTAAAACGGCCAGGGCGTGACGTTTTTCACCCACCCCTATCTAGCGCCGAGATTGCGAATGGGTTGCCGTTGTACCTCCCCCTCCCCTCTAAGCCTGCTCAGGCATGTCATGGGGCGACCTTTACCTTTACGTGGGATGAGGCCAGAGAAGTCTATTAGAAAGTGTCAGGACACACAGTTTTAAGGTACCAAAAAAAAAAGCAGTATTGCTTACTAACAGTTCTGTGAAACAGATCTCATCTTCAGAAACTTGCACTACCTCAAATAATCAAATTCCCCCCTCCCCCCACATCTTACAGAACCCCAAGGTTTCTAACTGGGAGTCCGTAACTGGCACCTATCTGGAGAATAATGAAAATATTTGTTTCGACTAAAGTCGTACTGCTGTGTGCGTTGATGTCATTTGAATTAAAGGGCCGTCATCAAAACTGATGGTGGGCCCCTTTTGGGACCGAAACTGTAGTGCTTAGTAAACAAAATAATTATTTCACACTAAATTTTTTAGTTGCGTTTAACGGCGATTTCATTCAGTTGAATGCAATAGACACCTTGGGGCGCTTATTCATTGCGGTCCTGCCCGACTGGAAGTGCTCAGTTTTCCACATCTTTTAACCAATTTTAATTTTTTTTTAAGTTCGCTTGGAATGTTTATATTCAGAGTCCCTGAAGACTCTTTGATTGGCCTCCAGCCATTACCTGGATTACCTCCCCTTGTCAGCTATCCGCGACTACTTATTCAATATTTTGGCCGCTATCATGCATGTGTATGCGGCCCCAAATTATGCCGACACTTTAACACAAGGCGTGTTCAAAAAAAGACCGAACTTTTGCTATAAAGACTCTGTTGCTCATTTTACAGCATTTTAAGCACTGTCCCCTTGAAAGTAGTCCCCTCTACTGGCGATACACCGTTCCCAACGTTTCTTCCATTGTTGGAATGCTTCCTGGAACGCACTTTCTGTGATGGCGCGCAGTTCTCTTTTCGCATTTTCCTGAATCTCCTCTGTGGTTTGGAAACGACTTCCTTCCAAAGTGGTTTTAATTTTGGGGAAACAGGAAAAAGTCTACCGGGGCTTAAAAATATAGTATATTGTATTAAAATCGTATAGTTTCATTATATGTTTGTTTTCCATATTTTATGTAACATTTTTGATGTGCAGTAAAGTAACGGTCACGCTGGTTTAATGATTACCTTGTAGAGGGCGCGGTGAATCGGACTGAATATAAGAAACACAAAAACTACGAACTATCAGCAGTAAAATTCACTTTAACTTTTGTACCGTTTTAGTGTCAAAAAACCTACTTATCATAAGTGGTCTCTCCGGCGTGCTATACATTCCTGTAATCGTATTCGGAAATTAACCGTAACTGCAAAAAGGCACACAACTTGCCTCCAACGCTGCAGTATGTTAGTTACAGTTCAGTTCTGAATCCCGTCACGTTAAGGGACGAAAGAGCGTGGCAGTGTCGAAATTAGGGCTACTGATAGAAGTCTGCTACTAAGTTATGGTTCATTTCAGATCACAGTTATAGGAAGGTACTGCATGCCAGAAATCGTGGCACGTGGTGTGCACCGTTGGTTGGGGCACTGCACTACAAATCGGAAGACCGCGAGTTCGATTCCCGTTGGTGTCTTTGTCTTTTTTCATTGACTCTTCCGGCTGCAGTATGGCCCTAGGGTAGACTGAATCTTTGACAAAAATTAGTAGCAGAAATATTTCCTGGGGAGGGGGGGGGGGGACGGCCGGTGCTTAGGGCTGACAAATTTACCGTCTACATACACCCATTGTCTTGAAATCTGGGAGCCTTGGAGCCTTAACCTCCTGCAGCCATCAGGGCCTTTCCATGCCTGTATAGTGAATGCTTTATCTTTACCTTTACCTTTTTACTGCAAGCCAGAAATAACAATTACTAGATGTATTTTTAAGAAGTTAGAAGGCGTGTATTCTATGTAGTGGGTCCCTGTCACCACGGCATGGCGCGTCCTCAGGTTGCGGATAGAGGAACGGCTTCCGATAATGAGGGTAGATGCGATTAAATTGAATAAGCAGTCGCGGACAGCTGACGACGGGTGGTCCTGCAGCTGGGGGGGTGGGCGAGATGCTAACAACCCCTCCCTGTAAAAAAAATGGTTAAGAAACACACACATGCGGGATGCTTGCTCTGGAGGCAAAACAATACGGAGATAGACTACTCCACCACTCGGATCTCTGGGGGGGGGGAGTGTTTCTAGGGGAAACATCGCGCAGCATACAAAGAGAGATGAAAATAAAGGATGAGGTAACGGGGGAATGGAGGAGATTGCATAAAGAGGAGCTAAATGATTTGTACTCCTCACCCAATATTGTGCGGGTGATAAAATCGAGAAGAATGAGATGGG
>Ga0123354_10005952_pt1 | contig 17946 bp, 17 predicted proteins | sample TergutLab28metaG_2_FD_97872 | JGI IMG/M metagenome (GOLD analysis project Ga0123354, IMG submission 97872) | Labiotermes labralis P4 segment gut microbial communities from Petit-Saut dam, French Guiana - Lab288 P4 | ecosystem: Host-associated > Arthropoda: Insects > Digestive system > Gut ...
ATATATATACATATCTGTTATATATATATATATACACATATCTGTTATATATATATATATACATATCTGTTATATATATATATATATACATATCTTTTATATATATATATATACATATCTTTTATATATATATATATATATAACAGATATGTTATATATATATATATATATACATATCTGTTATATATATATATATATATATATTCACACGTGGTCCTTACATCCAAACATTTTTCGTATGACTTTTTATGCCAAGGAACCGAAATTTTAATCATTCAGTATGATTAATTCTGTATTCCAACACCCTTGATTTAAAATGCATGAAATGGATTAAGAGTACATTATGGTGTGATTGTTACACTAAAATTAATTAGTTCTTTTACAGTGCTCAATTATGGGCCCTAAAGATTGGTCAGCTCTGCAGTATTAAGGATGCCAGAACATTCTATGTGAAGTATGTATGCAAAAATCACATTTTGAAGACAGATTTTACAACGCCTGTAAGGAAACGACTGAACAGAAGGGCAATGCTCATTTGGCCTCTGTGGCACAGGATGCAATGAATGTCAGCTTGGCTGCTCAGGCGATGAGTCACACTGTAGACGCAAGTCTCAACAGTGTTGCTTCTCAAGATAAGAAACACTGCTCTGCCTTCATTGTTTTGTAATAAGAAGTGAAGTGACATATACGAATTTAACCTACTTCTTAGTATGACAATATTCCTTTCTGACTTTAGTGTGACCATGAAGTTTACCACAATATAATTTTATTTTATGCTTGTTTCAGGTAACTTTGGTGCTGCCTATGTTGCAGCTGATCTGTTTGTGGAGGATGTCGATTGACTGTTTGACAATTTTACATTAATAGTAACGAGCATGCGCTACCACATAAAAAATTGCTTCACCCACTTAGCAATGAGTCCTCACATGGGTTACTGGGACAAGACAGGCATAGGGGTAAGTAACTGGATCTTCCTCAAGGATGGTAAACCTGCCCTTAGTAAACCCCCTTCATCACAAAATGGGTGGCTGGTTAGTATTGGTGCTGTCCAGCATGTGTGGAGGATGTTGAAAGAGGCAGGTTTCAAGTACCTTGAGACCCGAAAACACAATCAGGATCCCCTTGAGAATTCTTTTGGTGTTATTCTTTTGCACTGTGGTTCGAACAATAGCCCAACTCTGGGACAGATTGTAGATGCCCTGAAGACCAGCATCATCAATGGCCTTGCTTTTAGAGATCTGAGAAAAACTAACTGTGAGGATGATAAGTCTGAGCTTCTGGAAAAGTTACATTCATTCTTAGAGGAACCGGATGCTTCACTACCACATCCATCCACAAATCATAGCAATGGAACAGATGATGCTGTTCCAATTCATGTTGCAGAGCAAGTGCTGCAGGAGGAGGTGTTCAATTGCGACATGAAACTCTTGTCGGTAGCATATGTCAGTGGTTTCATTGACAGACGCGTGCTACATGACCAACTGTGATGACTGTACGACATGTCTCACATCCCCAACGTTGTTGACAAGCGATGCTTTCATATATTTCGAAGAGTATGAGGAAGACAAACAATTTGCAACCTATCCTTCGAGAAGCTGGTAGAGACTGTAGGTATTACTATATCTCTGTTGGAGTCTAAGATGGCAAAGGTTGCTCACATGGGGTCAGTTGAAGAGAAGATGACAGTTGCCATCACGGAGACAATTGATTTTGGATGTATTGGGTCTTCTGGTTTTTCGCTGCACAGCCAAAAAATAGTAGATGGCAGTGAGAGAGGTATCACAAGAATTGATATACTGTAGTGCAAGCGAAAAAACAATTCAGTGAGTGAAGCAAGCAGGCAGAGGGCCATAAAGAGGAAGTTGACAATTCTGTTCCACAAGTAAGTCAGTAAAAAAGTAACGCCTCTTTTTTCTTGCCCTATAACCAGTGGCTTCTCAATTAACACTTCAACTCCAGACCACCTTGTTCACTGTAGGCACCATTATACATAAAAATATGTATCTTGAGAAACTTCTGAAGCCGGAAACCAGATGGAAACAACGGAGACAACTCAGCATAAACAACGATTAGCAAGTATAAGGAATTGGAGACGTAAGTCGCGGGACCGAGAATATCAGAGGGCATTTGTGGAAGAGGCTTAAGATCCACCAAGGATTGTAATGCCAGAAAAAGAACATTTTTTTTATAAACTTGTGTTTTCCCACATGTATTGAAATTGCAACTTTGTGTAATTGCATTTTCCTATAAATTTCAAGTCTATGTACACTTGATGATGGTTTGAGTGATCCGAAACATGTGCCGAATCTGTGTTGACTGATGTGTGTTTTATTCAAATTTTGTATGTTTAGGGTGAAATAACAAGTAACATTTATGGTATTATAGAGTATGAGAGTGAAGAAAATGAATTGTTATTGTTTAACAAGAAATTACGATATTTATGTGTGTTTAAAAGTTATTAATCTGAATACAAATGTCTGCGATTGAAAGACGTTTCCCACCAATGATATTCCTAGATCACCTGTTCTTAATCATTAGGAATACTGGATTGTCTGTACCATAGTCCATTATATTTCAACAAGGGGAGTATGGAAAGTTTCTTCACCTGTGTACATTTTTGTCCAACATATGGAGAAGACCCTCTTCAGTGTCAGAATTTCACATTTATGAATGGGTCTGATGATAGCGAATTGATGGGGCAGATTTGTGAAATTTGGTATGCATACCATTTACTTAGCACAATTTTATATTTTATTTACTGACATCCTTCATTAATATGAGTCCTGTGTAGAGACTGCATTTTGTTACAGACTGTTGCATCATCTTCCTTGTGTAAACACATTGCCATTTGTAGGTGGTTGTATTCATTGCTTTTCCTGTGTTCATAGTACGGACTGTTGCACCTACTTGGTTTTCCTTGTTGCACTCACGGGCTACTTGTGACGTGTTTCATTTCTTTCATTGTATCTTGCCCACTTGTTGGTTCTCCTGCCACGGATATAAGTACAGCAACCAATAAGTGAAAATGTCAGTTTTAAAGGAGTGAGTTACAAAGAAGGAAATAAATTGAACAGAAATGCATATCAAAAGTTCAATAAGGGAAAAACAGTGAAGAATATAGAAACGTGTGCATATAATACAGGATACTATGAATGGCTGTGTGTTAGGATGACAGTGAGGATAATGTAGTAGTTAGTATCGAAAAGTGTAGGTGGTTTTTTAAGTACAAGGATATACTAAAGGTTTGAGAGTAGTGCGTTTTGCTATCGATTGATGCTTTGAGACACCAATTAGTACCAAAGATCTGCGTGGGGTCGTCACCGTCGCCCTAGGCATGTTAGTTGCGTGGTCTCGGTACACAGATGGCAGTGCAGTCACTTTAACAATTTTCATCATTGAATTACTAATCCTTATACTAGACGATACTAGATTATCTAGTGCCATTGATATGCCAAATCCAATGGAAATATTGCGTAGTATGTCTCTTCTAACTACAACATATGTTATAACAATTTTGTAATATAGAAAATATACTGTCCCCTTATATTCCCATTTCCTTCAGCATCTGACAAGTTCAGATCATTAAATCAATAAGAGACACATTAAGCTGCATGCCTCATTTGTCTATATACATCCGACGTTCAACTTGAGGGAAAACCGAAAAAATATGTGTGTGTTTTACAACAAGGAGAAGCTTTCATTACAATTAACACATTCATTCCGTATCACGAATAATATTGTGACACTATGCTCAGACATTCCACAGTTGAGCATCATACCATGTGCGTTATCACTACAAGTTTTACATTCTGGATACTCTAAGAGATACTTATGAACTTAATTGTGTTTAAGGAATTAATTTATATTTGCAAATTACACAACACAAGGTTCAGTGACAAGGACGTAAACTAAACACAACCTTACATAATTCTGTTCCTTTTTGTATAATTTTCTTACAGTATACAAGATAATCTAGACTTCAGGCAACAAGCTGACAATTTACTTCTCTATGCAACACACGAAGTTTTCCTTCAGAACAGAAAAAAATTCTTCAGCTCGCTGTAGCATTGTTTGGCTTTTCTGTTTCAAGGGAAGTTAAAAAGCCTTTATCACACATAATGGCTTGTTGCTTGTGTAAGAAATTGCCTGCAAGAATACTGCACATATACTCTGGCAGCTGTGAAATATCTGCCCACATCCTGCAAACAAACAGACCTTTGCCCCTGTTAGCCACCACTGGACGTTGCACCTCTCCGCGACGAGGACGACAGAGTTGGTTTTTAGAGCGACGCCACTGATGTTACTGAAGAGTGATGTTGTGTGATATGAAGGGAAACAAGACAGATAATGTACTGCGTATAGCGTCACACTGAGGCGCATTCGAGTAAATATTTTTGCCGTGGGAAGACAAGAATATTACAATTTCTGGGTGTGGCTTTTTTTACCTAATAATCCAGTACCCAAAGTACATGCGCCATGTAATATCGTCATCTGTGGCCTGTCGGGGCTGTACAATATTTTTCCACATTTTCTCAGAAACGACACGAATTTCGGAAGAAAGTTTACTGAGTACGAAATTTGTGTCCTCATTTTCCCTAAACATTTTTCTGAAACATTCGTCATTCTAGATAAAATTCAGCGAGAAGCTATAATAAATTTACTTGGTATTTGTGCAAATTACGCTTTATCCATGTCACAATTTAACAGACCTAAATTTTCTCAAAAAAATTTAAAAAAATACACTTCAAATTTCATGGAAGCTCACCCAGTAGGGGCCCAGATGCTCCGTGTGGCTGGACGGATGGACGGACAGACAGAGGAAACTTTTAGTCACTTTCGCAAATTTTTAAACTCGCCTAAATATTGAAAGATGTGCAGAACCTTCCGAATGTCCAAATGTCCATGAATAATGGACCCAACCCTTTCTGGAGAGATGTCCATTTGCTCAGCTATTGATTTAGCCGAAATGTGGTGATCTTCCAAGATTAGATCGTGAATTTGATCAATAATCTCTGTGGTGGTCACTGTTTAGGGTCGTCTAAGACAAGGCGCATCACAGGTGGAAAAATCATCACGTTCAAACTAGGCCACCCTGTTTTTGACGGTGACATATAATGGTGCATGCTCCCTTAATGTTTCTGTCAGGATGGTGTGAATTTCCTTTGGCGCCTTGCCTTGCAGGAAATAAAAAAACTTGATGACAGCTCGCTTCTCCATGTTGTTGAAATCGCGCGCGTCGCCTGACATACTTCGTTTCATTCTCTGTAACAAGAAAATTCTTGCAATTCCGCACACGGACAGACCCCTCTTTCCAACTACACTATCGATTCCGTCCTATGACATCGGGAAGTAGATCGGGCTAAGGACTTATCAGCTCTTCCTCGTAAAATGGAACTGTAAGCAGTAAATTGTTGTAGTTACTCCATTTTGCATTAAGGTGTATTACTTTTAACACATGTTTTGATTTGAAAGCAAGTCTGTTTTTATTGCAGTCACAGCTAATGCACGTCAATTTCTCTTTCACTAATTATAGAAAATCCCTCTCTCCCAAACATAATTTGAAACAATATAACGAAACGTTAAACTAGAAGAAGGATCTTTTCACTGCCAAATTTGTCTTAAATTTAAGGGAAAAACTAGGAAAATGCTATATTTTGTGGATGGCTTTGTGGAGTGCTGAAACTTGGACAATTTGAAAAGTATATTAGAAATACCTGGAGAGTTCTGAAATGTTTTGATGGGAAGAATGGAGAAGATCATTTCGACGGAACACATGAGAAATAAAAAAGTTTTGCTTGTAGTCAAAGGGGATAGGAATATCCTGCAACAAATGAAGGAAGAAAGGTCAACTGTACTGGTCACATCGTGAGTAGGAACTGCCTTGTTAAAACACGTTATTGAAGGAAAGACGAAGGAAAGATTTAAGTGGCCGAGCGACTAGGAATAAGACGTAAGCAGCTACCGGACGACCTTAAGGAAAAGAGAAGTTATTGTAAACTGAAACAGCAAACATTAGATGGCACTGTGTGGTGACTTTGTTTTGGATCTGCCTATGGATCTGTCGTTAAACAGACAATATGGTGAATGAACGAAAAACAGTTTAGGAAACTTACGTGCCTGAAGTAAAAAATTCCTGACTTTTGAATCATGAATTCACATAATTTCGACCTCGAAAAAGTTACATTTCCATTAAATTTGAGTTAAATATAGCCTAATGATTGGCTACTCCTGCAAATGTATTGAAATTCTGTATGACCAGCTCATCTTCATGCCATAAACTTATGATCTAATTTTACCCCACATATTACATTTAAATGGAGATGTGGGGGCTGCTGACCCTCGCGTTCTAAATTTTACTGTGAGAAATAACCGTGAGGAGAGGGGAGTGGGTTACATTACAGTGTTTGTGGACAGTTACTGTTGTCAAGAGGCGAATATCCGAGTTCTTAGTGATGTCATTCCCTTGTGACATGCACAAACGTACATCTGTTTGTCCAGAATCTTTAGCCACTCAGCTACGGACTTCTGAAAATAAAATTCCTGGTTCTGCACATTACCGAGTCTTTCCTATTTTCGAAAAATAATCGTTACAATGAAAGAGAAAAATTCAAACTTTGACTGGAGGAACAGAGGGTAGGTGTTTCATATGGGCAGATGTATAACACAACATTTCAACAATTTTAGACGACTTGGTTATTGAATTTTACAGTGCTTGGCAAAATTGGACAGATGAGAATAGGAGAACTTTGTTATGTGAAATGGAAAATGGTGTTTTCAAGACATACGTGTTTGTTACGTTGGTTAGAAAGGGAACCACCTTTTTTGAATTTATAGATGACGTCATAGGTCACATAGTCGAGGTAGATAATTTTTATGAACATAAAGAAGGAGGTTTCGATAAACAAATTTTGGAGTCAAATTTTAATTCTTCTACTTTCGCCGACACGTACTGTGCCATCAATATCAGTGACGTGCAGATGATGTTTTTTTCTCGATATCGGGATATGTACTGGCACTTGCTTATTTTGTGACTGAAATTATGTGCCACTGTTACTGGTCAAAGGGGTGTGAACCAACGGGTACATGGCCGTGTCGCGGACAGACAGAACTGATAAGCCTGTCTGAATTAAATCTTCGTCTATAGAGCAGGATTTGTTACAGGATTCTTGCAAAATGCATGTGTCAGCGATTTCATGCATGTGCCTGAGTAAAGGAGCTATGAAGCTAGGATTTGAAGGTGTCATTCTCTTTCTGTGTCAATGTAACTCAGTATGTGTCACTGCAGCTGTGTAGACAGTGTTGTAAATGTGTGAGAATGGGATGGAAGGTTTAGTGCAAAGTGTGATTACTATATTTACTCCAGATTATTGTCAGTACACTAATTCTTTGTTTTTCAGCCACAACAAGGCAGTGGACAGCAAAGTAACAAGTTTGCCCATGTTCAAAACCCACATAGCTCACTGTATTGATATCATCTAACAAAGCACCAAATTTTTGGAAGTAAAACAGACTTTTGGTGCAGATTTTAAAGTAATTTTTTTTTTATTGATTGAGAATTTAGTATTAAAATATCTTATATTTAACGAACAACATTACTGGCTGCTGGTAAAATGCCTGTCCAAAATTCTCACGACAGTGTCAATAAATGTAAAACTAACAAACTTTCCATTTCTATGTAAAGCTAAATTATATTTACGGCTGTAACAATTAAAACGTATTAAACGAACTCTCGTAATTTTAATTTTATAAAAGCTCTTCTAAATGTTTCGGGCCATGAAAATCCATCATCAGGAAGTCATTTGAGGAATAAAGGTTTATGGAATAATGCTACGTCCAAGTATATCATTAATTGTAGGTTAGATATAGGATGGATTGGGTTTATTCAGATTAGGATAAAAGTTATTATAGAAATTCCATAGGTGAATATAAAAATATATAAAAACATGAAAAATCTAGTCTCCCCATTAAAAAGGACATTCAAATATTTCTTAAAATGTAAGAAATGAGGTATAAAATAACAGAGAATAAACTAGACGTATCGTACGGTAGAGTGGTGTTTACAGCACATATCAGCGGTGGAAGATGTCTAACGGTTGGAAGAGCGATCTAACAATATCGGTCATCACGTCGAATTCCTTTCTCCCTCCTACGCCTCATTACCCAGTCCACTAATAATTTCACTTTACTAACAGTCATAAATGAATCAGATTCACGTTAAATTTTTGAGATAGAGAAAACAGTGGAAGAAAATTTTCGAAATTAGCAATTTCAAATAAAATTACTATAATGCCAGAAGAGGAGGAAAAGGAAGAAGAAGAATACAGAATTTTACTGAATTACAAAATTTTATCAGCACCAACAAATAGTGCATATGTTTGTGCTGATAATTTGTGCAAATGTGTTTACAACGTACGGAATGAACAAAATGAAAATATATATAAAGTAATGTCTGCTGTCTTTCTATCCGCAGTACGTTACTGTATTATTATCGATAGTGCTTATTGGCTCCATCGCAGGCAAAATTACACTGTAATAGCTCGAAAGAAAAGTATTGGCAAAAACATTACAACTTCCACACAATCGCTCAAGGCCCTGCTGTTTGTTTACGCCTAATACTCCGCTGCTGGTTGAAAAAAGGGACTGTTATAGTAAGAATCATTATAGGGGACAGTAAGACTGCCGATAGCGAAATTTATGTTATAGGATACGGTGCGTGGTAAATCAGATGGCACTGTCCGGTTAATCAGGTTAACTTATACATTGAAGTCAATTATTTACATGCTTATTTCGCTCTATGAGCCCATTTAAACAGATAGATTTTGAAGATAAATACAAAAAGTCAAAGAATTAAATTATAAGCTGTAAGCAATCCATGTAGATGTTGGTGTTTGGAAGAAGGCAACAGTGCTTACAGAACGGAGAAAAATATTTAAATTTCTGATTATATCCGATTAAAAATGTTCCAAATATTTTCTCAGCGAATAATTTCAGATAATTACATTGCGACGTTCTATAATATAATCACGTGTAAATAGCGTAGATCATTTCAAGGCCACCTGAATAAAAATTCAAAACCAAAGCCGGAAAAAGATTAAATTTAAAGGCATACAGAAATTGATAATAAATATAATAATTTTGCAAGCACATGGATCATATAGATCGAATGAAGGAAGAAAGGAAGGACGGATGGATACAAATATATAAGACGGTTTTTTTGGGAGGTAGGTAGAGAAATGTATATGGCATTTGGCCTCCAACTCAAAAGTGTTGTGTAATTTTGTCCCTCGCACTGTAATTTATTGCCATTAGACGGCACCATATTCACAATATACTGTTCTGTATAACAGATCTCACTGATAAGCGTACATCTCCACCTTACACAGTGTGTACTTATCGTGTGCTGCTATTAGTAGTTGTATTTGTACCGTAGATTGCCATTTGCCGTTCGATACAATTGAAGTAAGAACAGGCACCAAACTCTCTCCAGCCACAGCATATGTCCACGGTTCTGTTCCTGTGATTCTAGGCGAATCGCAGACATTCAGTAAGTACATGCAGAATTCTTGTGATCTGAGTTAATTCAATAAATTTTTATATGCAGATTGTTGTGAAATGTGATTATTGTTTGAAATTCCTACGAAGCTAAGGAAAGGATTTTTATTTTACTAATTACAAATTCACAACAAAATCTGAGGAAATTACAGCTAAACATACAATTCTGGACAGTGCTATGGAAGGTGTAAATTATAGATCCTGTATGATAAACTGTATCTGATACACCTCAATGTTCATCAGTTAGTGATATAGCTTTAACAGTCATAAATAATTTAATTGCTGAGAAAAAATGATGTTTGTGTGACCGTGCATCATTGATAGAATAATATTAACAGCCAAATAGATGTAAAAATAATAAGTTTATTAATAATTTCAATCAGCTCAACATGTTTCGGGAGATAATTTCGAACATCCTCAGGAACACCAGACTGTGTTTACAGTTTGTGGTATAATGCACCGACAGTGCTGCCTGCTGGTGACGAGCAGACAGCATTATCGGTGCATTGCACCACAAGCAGTAAACACAGTCTAGTGCTCCTGAGGATGGGCGAAATTATCGCCCGAAACATATTCAGTTGATTGAAATTATTAAAAATATTATTACTTTTGCATCTAGTTGAATGTCTATATTATTGCTGACAGAGTTTGAAGAAAAATAAATAAGTTTCCTGTGAAGGAATAATTATAATTGAGAAGTTTGCACCGAAGGAAAATGAAAACAACGCAGCCGGAATTTACGTTTGAACCGTCTGAATAATGTGACTGCTCTCTGTTAATGTTGGAGGATGGAAACCGACTGAACAAAAGAGAACAAGAGTAGAAAGGCAAATGTAGGATAAACAGGAAGCATCTGCACATATTTATGACTTGAAATGAAGCTTGTTGTGAATGAAATTTCATAGAAAAGCAATAGTTGTTTTTTGCGGATACTTTCCGGCTCGAATCGACTCTATGACTTGCTGCAAAAAATGTTAAAAGTTGACGAATTCAAGAAATTAAGAGTAATTTTTAAAATTATTTATCATACATTCCCAGGCGTTGCAAATTTAATTCCCACACACCGTTATATATGGAAAGAAAGAATTCACGAGTTTCAGAATTCTGACAAACGAGAGGTTCCAAAGTTCTGTCCCATGTTAATTCTTCAAAAATTTGTGTCCTTCCCACAGTAAGAAGGAACCAACCACAGTCTCATATACATATTCTGTGAATGTCACACTGATATCTTCTGAAGAGGACCTAACGGCAGTTCAGTGGGATCGACATGGCGAACAGTCGAAATTTAAACAGTTCTGTTGCACTGGCATATCAAGACGGGGAATTATAACTTCTCACAGCAATTATGTAAAATATATAACAAATAATTAAACGAACTGCAATTGAAATTAAAGTAATAAAGTGGACATTGCAATAAGCTGGGTAAATGAATCTAATTGCTGGCACAGAAACAACACACGTAAATTTGTTGTTGTGATATTGGAATGTTTGAACTTGCGAGCAAAATAATACAATTTAATATGCGGGAAAAGAAAGTGAAATAGATAATTGATGTAGTGTTTTTGAACACACTGTAATTAACTATACACTATATAATGGGGTAAAGTTTTTTGTATGTGAGTTTAATTCATGTACCTAAGAGAACATAAAGCATAATGGGTCAATGATATTCTGATGGTAAATGCTGAAGTGGTGTGTAATAAATTATATTTTCCTCTTTCCATGCAGAAGTTCACAATCCATTACCAAATGCATACAACTGAAATACTTCAATAAATCATGACTGTTCATATTTTATTGTTGTAACCGTAGTATCTTGTACAGTACAAGGGTCCTTCTAATTAAATATTATGAATAACCCCTGGTATATTACACTAGACTAATAAGCGAGGAACACTTCAATAATGAACGTCCGCTGGAGGTAGTGTTGCACATTGTCTTATTCTTCTACTTCTTCTTCTTCTTCTTCTTCTTCTCCCTCAGTCTTTTGATTGGTCGGCAGCTTTCCATCTGTAATTGTTGCAAGCCATTCATTCCATTGCTGTATAACTGTCAGCTGTTGTGTTTGTGGCGACTTGCTTCAAGTATTGCAGTCCAGGTCTTCCTACAGTCTTTTTCCCAAATATTACTCCTTCCAGGATGTTTACTAAAAACTCGTTATGCCTAATTGAATGCCCTGTACATGAGTGACGTCTATTTTTTTAAAATTCTTAAGAGTATTATTTCTTCTTTCGCCCTTTGAAAAAACTTCGTCATTCTATCTGTCCATTTTAATTTTAACATTCTTCTCCAGCTCTATGTCTCAAATGCATTTATGACCCTCTCTTCATCTTTTTCTAGGGCCCATGTTTCTGATCCATAAACAGCAACACTCCAAACACAATGTTCTATAAGTTTCTTTTTAATTATTTAGTTCTTTCCACTACGTAACAAGTCTGTACGAATAAAGGAGTGCGATATTTAATTCAAGAAATGCTTATATCAAGACGTTTGCCTATATTGGTGCTTAGCGTCACTGACTATCATTGACAGCTAGCACCACACAGTTGAGTTGTCAACACTAAAACTAATACAGATCACAATGTGCTGAATGCATGCAGCTCTGCGTGCATAAAACGAACTTAAATGTACAGATCAGATATAAAGACATACACACATATTCATACAAACACACATGTGCTCCGGAGTAACCGTAAACAGTAAGTGAATGGGTAATTGACGTGTTAGAAATTCATGAATGTGTAAGTAGCACATGAATTAATGCTTTATTTAATCATAAATTCTTATCGAATATGTTACAGTTATATATTATGTTGTTAAAAACAAGAAACAGAAATATTTTCTAATTACATTTGCTGCTTATTGGGAATATTTTGATTGTACAGAAACATTTAGATGTAAATATTGTGTATCTTCAATATACCGTAGAGATTGGTTCTAGCATAAAAAGAAAGTGTTTATATATATGCTTACAAGTTACAGAACAAAATTAATTACATTTTTCCTTCGATGATGATCACAACACACAAGTTATTACACAAGTAAACAATTGGGCTATACAAATCTAACCTATCATCCACAATGCAAGTTTCTGTAAGTTACGTAATTGAAGAATAAGTCACCTTAAATGTTAGAAACCCAAAGTTTTGGTGTGTAATTTCGAACTTCTTTCAGAAGATTATAGTAGTGAATGGTAATATCTCGGATTGGGCATTGAAATGTGTACGTACTGCGCTGTTAATAAACAATGACCTGCACTATATATATTTAAGTAAAATTCGTTTTCGTGACTTTAATGTACGTGCTAAACACTGGAAAAAACAGAATGGAACAAAAATTCTTTGACATGAAAGACGAGATGTGTATTATAGTTTGTCTCTCTTTGCCTACAGACACGGCCGTTCCATCATCACTTGGAGAAGATGGAATTCTAAGAGGGGAAAATTGTACAGGACAACTGAAAATAGAAAGGTTGTGGTTGTTGTGAGAAAGGAATATCAGAACTGTGACAGACTCTGAAATGGGTGGTGTTTTATTGATGAACAATTACGTACAAAGTGACACACAGCCATATCACTTGCCAAGCAGTCAAATGTCTACAAGAGCCATGATTGTTCCAATTTTTACATTTCTTGTATTAATTTCGTCTACAGCTAAATGTTCCTTGCAAATTACTAATCATGAATATCCCCTAATGCACTTCACTAAACTCTTAAGCGAGGAACACTTCACTCCTGGTCTTCCGCTTGTAGTAATGCTGCCCCTAGCGGGAGGAGAGTCAACTAATAAGGAAGTTGGATATTTGATAGAAGAACTGCAAATATCAAGCCGGTGGCCTATACTGGTGCATAATATCAGCTATAAGATGGAAGGATATACTCGTATGCACACACAAACAGACCCACATGGTAGTTATATTATAATCATATCAGGACCGTGTAAGGAATGGGAGTGGCATACCTTACTTTTCTGGGTGCAGCTGAGTGAATTGTCTTTTGGTAACAACTCGTGGAATCCAAAAGCAAAATTCATTGTCTTAGTAATGTCAAATTGCACTCATACCGAAAATAAAAAATTTTCGAGAACTCTTCTCAGAGAACTTTGGTTCAGAGAGGTTATGAATACTGCTGTAATCTTTCTTAACTCAAACGAACACGGTGATATCTATATGCAAGAAAACACATCTGATTCATCACAAGGCACGTACTTGGAACTGCACACTTGGTATCCTTATGAGAATTCAGAAAGATGCAATCCAGTTGAAGGCACTGTACCGGTGAAGGTGTTCACAATACGATATTTGAACGATATTAGGAGAAGCGATTTATTTAGAGGATATAGAGATAAGAATTTTCAAGGGTGTCCATTTAAAGTGTATGTACGAACAATGTACCCTCTAGTGTATCCGCCTAAACAAGTTCGGTATAACGACTCATACAGTCAGACTGTTTACGAGGAAGGAATGGAAATTGAAATGTTAAAAGTAATTGGAAACGCACTTAGTATGTCACTGGATATTACGGAATGTCCGGGCGTTCTTCCGTCTCTGTCTGCTGGAAACAGAAAAAAGACGGAAGCACTTAAAGGCCATCCGTTAATATTTGTCGGATGGTTTCCTGGGGTACATCATGAATTTGACAATATTACTGAATATACACGCAGCTACCTTATTCTTCGTCTTGTATGGTACACGCCGTGTGCCGTGAAGTTTGAAAGGTGGAGTCGTTTCTTCAAAATATTTTCTGTAGACATGTGGGTATTTTTTTCTTTTTCACTGGTTTTGACTGTCATTACAGTCCACTGCATTTCTAACTACGCACACAAATCACACTTGCTCGAATCCAAAACTTACGGGAACATTTCCAGTGTCACAGTCTGTATTATAGCCGTCTCACTGTCAGTGTCTGTAAGCACAAAGCCCCGCTCTTCACCACTACGTCTGTTCTTCTTCAGCTGGGTGTGCTACAGTGTTGCGATTAGCACAGTGTTCCAGGCGTACCTCACCACATTCATGATCGAACCGGGATACCAGGAACCAATCAAAAGTGTGGAGCAAATGTTAAATTCTGAAGAGAAGTTCGGTTTTAATCGTTCGTATAGACTTTTGTTTCCTGATATTTCTGACCCTGTAGACTCAGCAATTGTCAAAGACGCTGTAGAATGCCCTGACGAGCCTAAGTGTTTCATATGGGCAACTAAATATCACAATATTTCAACTATTTTAAACGATTTGAATATGGGAATTTACCGTGGTGAAAAAGATTGTACAGATGAAAATAACAGACCTTCATTATGTGAACTGGAAGATGGTGTTGTTAGAAGAATCGACTTTGCTATTTTGGTTAGGAAGAGAAGCCCCTTTTTCGAATTTATAAATGACGCCTTAAGTCACATAGTAGAGGGGGGAATTGTTATGTACATAAAGAAAAGGGGGTTTGAGAAAGCAGAAATCCAAACAGAATTTAATTATCCTATTTATGATGACAAGTTCTTTGTTTCCGGTGTCAGTCACCTGCAGACAGCGTTCTATCTCTTGATGCTGGGATATGTATTGGCAGTTGCTTGTTTTGTGTCTGAAATCATGTGGCATCGTTACAGGTCAAAGGGGTGTGGACCAACAGGTACATCCATGCTTCGCGGACAGATATAAATTACGCATTTCGTACGTGTGTCTATGTGTCACTGCTTGCGTGTATATATATTATTTTAAATATTTTATCTTTGTGAGTTTGTAATGAATGTTTTAATGTAGATTTTGATTACTGTTTATACAATTTTACTGCCAATATTTATAGTTCTTCTACCCCATAGGCAGGGGGAAAAATAACATTTTCTCGATGCCCAAACCGGCATTTTGCATTTTATTTTTATCATCTCTCCAAACCCAAAATTTTCGAGCGTAAATCAGATGTGTTGACCTCAGAATTGAAATTAATTTCTCTCATAATTGGATGATAATTATGTACTATTAAATCACCAAAACTATAAGAAAAATTTTGCTGGTTTGTGGTGAAACGACATTTCAAGGACTTAATGTTTATTTCAATAAACATAAAACCAACAAATATTGCTGTTGTTAGGTTGCAGCCCTTTCTATACAATGCAAACTGACGTATCAGTGCAACAATAAAGACTTGCATTCTTCATGATATTCTGATTGCATTGAAGGGGTAATAAGTGGAAATATTTTTGCTAGATCTTAAACATAATGTCTTTCGCTTCGTTGGAAGTGGTTGTTTACATTTCATTAAAAGCTAGAGAGAGAAAACCATTGTATGACCCGTTTACAATCGGTCCATCCTCCATGTTCACATTATTGGCAAAGTTGCTTCCTCTATTACCCTCTTTACAATCCCGCATTTTTCCACTTCTTATCTCCTCTCCGCAACTCCTGAACCCCTTACCAAACTTAATGTACATTTACCCATTCATTCAGTATTCCACAGATCCAACAGAATGTATACAGAACATGACATCCTTCCTGCTGATCTATTCTTTCCTTTCCTACGCGCAGCAACATAATTGCGAAAAGCGACTGTTGTCTTCTTCATGTCTGCCTTCCCGCCAGCTTGTCCGTCTGTCTATCTGTCCCCGTGGAACAATTAGGTTACCAATGGACAGATATACATGAAGATTGAATTTTGGGGTTTAAGAAAATCTACCGAGGATGTTCAAGTCTCATTAAAATCTGGCAAGGACAACAGACAATGTACATGAAAAACCGTGATAATATTTCACTGATGTCTTCTTAGCATTAGTGAGAAACGTTTCAGGCGTATAGTCTAGAGCAAATCTAAGGAGAGTTTATATTTAAAAATTATCTTTCTTAAAATCAAGGGTTTATGAGAAAACGTGAAATATTATGGTAGAGACAAACACACACACACACAAACACACACTCACAGGTGGCCGTATAACAGGACGAATGTGCTTTGCATTCCAGATGACTTTGGCTAAAACACACAGTCAGAATATATAATATTATTGCTTTACTACGACAAGCGTGGTTACGCGAACGCGCTTCAAACTTTATGTGAGAGCGTATTGACTGTGTTGCTTCTCTCCCTCCATATAAGAGTAACTTCATCACGTCCCATAACGGCGCCTACCACTTTCCATTCCCCACTAACAATAACCACCCGAACACAACACTCTCTAGAATGTAACGGAATTATCTGCTGCCTGTTATTTTTTTTTTGCGAAAACCATTGGGTCAGATAAAACTACTGTGACAGCCGTAGGCTACAGACAGCCAATTGACAGCATTAAGAATATCACTGCAGTACCAGACACAACGGTTTGTTAAAAGTGCTGGTCTGTTTCAAAATGTTTTCCTATGAGGGGTTCGAAACATCTCACCGATCTACAGTGCAAGCTATTGAAGAACGTAAATTGATTATGTCATATTTCATGACATCTTGATAGACAGGGTGGTAGAGTTTATGGATTGAATTAAAAATCTTTTATAATTCCAGAGGCTGTACTGTCAAAACAGTTTGATTTATGAAGAAGCAACGTGGCAGATTTGGGAGAAAACTGGTCTGACAAACCCAAAAAAAAAATCTGAATTATATCAGGAAAAATATATGCCACTTGCTAGACACCGCGTAAGTCAGTTACAAGGGTCAGCACTACAAACGTCACTTGCTAAGCCTTTCGCACTAATTCAAAGTAATGTTGTGTCTTCTTTATCGTGGTTTGGATTTGTGACAAAAATGCATATGGACGGAGTGAAAATAATATGAGAGACATCTGCTGCTGTCAGCTATTTCCAGCAATTACAACTGTACTGGAACAAAGTAAAGAAGCGTTTGTCAGAATTGCATTGCTTGATTCAAATCAATTTATATAGATGTGTTCGAAAAATGAACAGATAACAATATTTTAAGGAAAGTTACATATAAGGTACTACTTAATATAGAGAATTGTATGCGTTACTGACCAAATGAATTGGTATTAGAGCGGTATGTGGCACAGTTGCTATAGAGTGTAAGGACAACCTGAATCACTTTTGTCGTATAAGAAAGAGCTGTATAAAATAATCAAATAAATAAATAAACAAATTCATGAAATCTTCACGAACAGCGACTGAATTTCTCCTTTAATTAACAATGTCACAAAATGTCAGTACTTACTGCTGCATCAAACCGATGTAACTGTGAAACTTTACCACAAGCCTTTAAAGAATAAATTGTACATCAAATCTTAGACATAGGATTTGATTATTACTGCCTATTTCAACATAACACGTAAGTTGAAACATTATAAATCTATTTGAATAAAGGTTGACCAACTAGATGACACTTGCTTTATTATATATTGCTTAACATGTTTCAGACGTTAATACGTCCATCTTCAGGAGCTAGCGAGTACTTGTTGTGTTGTGTAGGCTGA
>Ga0123354_10005953_pt1 | contig 17945 bp, 6 predicted proteins | sample TergutLab28metaG_2_FD_97872 | JGI IMG/M metagenome (GOLD analysis project Ga0123354, IMG submission 97872) | Labiotermes labralis P4 segment gut microbial communities from Petit-Saut dam, French Guiana - Lab288 P4 | ecosystem: Host-associated > Arthropoda: Insects > Digestive system > Gut ...
AGTATATTTATCTCAGTAATTAACCAACTTGATGCACAAAATTTTTGTTTTACAATAAGTTTATTTCATGCCTCTACATGTTTCGAGCACATGTGCTTGAAACATTTAGAGGCATGAAATAAACTTATTGTAAAACAAAAATTTTGTGTATCAAGTTGGTTAATTACTGAGATAAAAAAAATGTGTTTTACAGTTTGCAGAATTGAAGTCCGCTATAGCTGCACACAAAGAGATTCATTGCTCATAACAGGAAAGATGCACCACATTGGAACTGAATTACTAATTGGATGAAAAGTTTAAAGAAACTGGGTCCGCGAATAACAAAGCGCCATCCGGGAGGCCTCGAATCAGCCGGACGTCTATGACTGTAGTCCAGGAAGCATTTGGCAGTAGTCCATAACAATCGGTGGGGCTTGTTTTCGCAAGCAAAAGCATCTAAATTATGAAAGTGAAACTGCAAAATTACGCTTACAAGATCCAGCTGATTAACACCTTTAAAGACGAAGCGCAGACTGCTTTATTTAAAAACCCAGGCGCACCGCGCAGTAAACACTTTTCATCTCGGTTATAAAATCTAATCAGTTTATGATGTAAGTGGCACAAATCGCTGTTTGTTTTCAGATAGATACAAAATTCATAAATAACGTGAGAACAGAGTGTACCATTGTTGCATGTTCAACCTGTTGGTACATCACCTAACCAGTAGGTTAAACTTTTACAGGAAGGAGAATACCATGGGAGATTGGATTTCTGTCAACAAATTAGTTCTAAAATTACCGAGTCCCATGAGTTTCTTGAAGAGTTGGAGTTTTCTGATGAGACAAATTTCCAAATCAGTGGCAAAGTCAAGGGCTGCGTTTGAGGAAAGTGAAACTTCAAGATTTCCAAAAACCTGGAAAAGCCGTCCCACAATTAAATGTTTGGTGCTCTCTCATGAAGTCGTGCATTATCGGTCCTTTCTTTCATACCGAAGCAGCAGTCGATGGTGAATATTACCGTGCGATGTTTCAACATTCCCTCTTCCCTGAACTACGAATCTTAAACCTTTGTAACAGAGACTTGTATCAGCAAGACGGTGCCTTTGTGCTTCGACTGGGCATCCGTTATGGAATGACTGTTTCCACACAAGTGGATCGGTACAGCTGGGCCAGTAGCTTGGCCAAATCCTGCTCTTCTGACCTCATCAGACAGTTTGTTTATGAGGTCAATTTAAAACAGTTGAGTATTCATCGACACTACATCATTAGAGTGAGCGTAAGGTCAGGATCACGAACTCAATTCATGGATTTTTTTTTAAATTCATTGTTCCGTGCATCATTACAATTGTTCCAAACACACAAACAGTCGGGAACAGAACACGTAGGGGAACGGGTGCAATACAGAAAAAGATTACACAGTATGCCAGAGACTGCCTGTACAGTAAAAAGTGAAACTCCTGATGATGAACTCCCTGAAGCTCGAAACATGTAGAGTGAAGGACGAATAACCCTGAAATAAAGGATAGTCCAAAAGTGCCATCTTGTTGGTAATTATTTTGAATCAATTCGTGGAATCTGTGAGCAGCAACTGAAGACTGTTTTCGACCGACTGACATGTCGGTTTGAAGGGTTTGTCCAATATGACGGCAATTGTGTTTAAGGTTAACCATTTGAACTGAATGGCCTTCAAACTGTCAGAATTTAGATTTTATGTGGTGTTTACTGTGTGCTTCTGTCATGTGTATGTTCAAAGTTATTAAAGTTTAAATTTTCACAAGGATTTCACTTTCATGTTTGTGTGTTTGTGTGTTTGTGTGTGTGGATATAGTTAGTGTCTTGAGTTCGGGGAATAAAGTTTAAATTCGTAAAACAATGGATTAATGAACACAACAATGGATTAATGAACACAACAATGGATTAATGAACACAACATACAGTTCATACAAGATAGGCAATTTCGTAGCTGAAAACGTCACGTTTACCCTAGAAAAGGCTACGAAGACCAAGAGGAGGTGTAGAGGTATAGCTCAACTCTTTCTTTAACCTCGGCACTAGATGGTGTGGGTGGTGAAAGTCACATCCCGGAAAAGACTCTGTACGCACGGTATAGGAGGCTGGGTGGGGCCTAGGGCCGGCCTGGACGGTTGCGGAAAATTTCGCCCCCACCGGGATTTGATCACCCGATCGTCCAGCCTGTAGCAAGTGGCTATATAGACTGAGCTATCCCGGCCGACAAGACAGCGACGTGTAACCTAAGAGAGTGATGCCCTCACACAACAATTGTTGCAATGTGAAACAACTTTGCCTTCTGTGTGTATTGTGGAGCTATGTGTCACTGTCTATATAAAAACATTGAAGGTTCCACTGCTGACCACAAAACCTAAAGTACTTGGTCTCTATGAAGTGCCCGAAACAGTTTTCCTTATTCAACAAACTTTGGAATTTCTCAAGAGATTTTCATAAAAACCCCCAATATCACATTTCACTCATAAATCAAAGATCTGAAAAGTCCAGTCACAACCGACCCGTTTTTTTTAATACGTTCATTTAGCGGCGACTAGTTTCGGCCATAAGCTTGGTCCATCATCCCGTCATAACAAATCAGTCGCAAGTGAGGTGCGGTGAAACATTCGGAAAGCAGGACAGGCGGAGACACATGCAGACGGACAGACAGGCCCAAACTTATAGGGCCTCTTTGAGACTACGCGAACACGCCTAAAAGTACGTCAGTTACGTACTTAACACACACCTGTATGACTAGTGACACAATGTTTTACTTTCTGTTCCACCTTGACTACGTGATCGCAAAATTCCTTCTCCAAATGTCTTATTATATTTCTTTCCTTGTGTGAAACAGAGTTGTGACGTCTGTAACACGTCGATTACGATTCATAAACATTAGAGTAGCACGGCTTACAATCTGCACTGCGATGCCGTCTTTCGCGACGGGTATTTTTAGCTTCTGTAGCAACACAATTCTAAGACCAACGTCCCATTCGAGGAAACCCGGAACTTTCCAACCAATATATCGTGAAAATATTAAACATGTCCACCAGGGTCTAAGCTAATTTTAGACAGAAGCAAAGAAGCCTGATTTTTTATCCTTCCTAGCATGTTACTTGGAAAGTTGTGGGCGGAGAGATTAACATGGCATCTCAATCAGGTGTTATACGATATATCTCCCACAACGTACGGGATTTTTTTCCCCCCATGGTTTCACGCAGGAACTGAACGCGTCTTTTCTTCTTGCCATTCTCCTTAGTTACACAGCTACAGGAACCTGACGCAGGTACTACTAAAATTGTTCAATTTCAAACCGGTTTATTTCACATTATTCTTTGTTCTAGGTTTCAGTAAAAAAATATCGATTGCTTTTTCTGTCCTCTCTGATCGGAACAAGATTATTTATCAAGCCATTTCTCAGTCCTTAGGTGTCTGTCATTTTATTAGGAATTATACGTCTACTTTCACTGTAATCCATTCTACACGATCACCATTCTTAACTTTGTTGTCCCGACGCGCTCAGTCTGGTAGGCGATCCTCTTACGGGAAACGGGTGTGGTTCACCGAATCACATATAGTTTTAATTATTTCTTTTTTAATTGTTTTATTTATTTAATTTATTCTTGAAATAAAATAATGGAGCGCTATATCCATTTTAAAAAATTAGATAATTTCTAGGAAACTGATACAGTCACTTCTCTGCGCTCCTACTTACACCACACTCGTACGCAAGTGAATTCGCACTGGATTGCTAGCTTCCGTTGTCCGCTGCTAAAGTGTTCTCATTTAAATCTCTCCCCTCCTACGTATCACCAACGGTCCTGAATATACGTTGACAAATTAACCTACAACGCATGGCCATGAACCGTCCGTACTTGACGCTAGCAATCCTAACAAACAAATATACTGAAAATGATTGGTTACACCAGTAACCATCAAAATCACGCTTTGCTCCAGTCACAAAACATACGTATACTCTCCAAACTATTTAACACCAGTTCTAAGAGCCACCATCCCAATCATAAATCTACTGCTATGATATGACTACATGAAGTAATATTGAATCCTCATCGTTGCACCGTGATTTTCGTAGAATCGTTTTAAGTATTAACCAACAAACGCACTGTATAAAATTTCACATTAAAACACTTAAAATCGCTCCGACGTGTTTCGTTCCTAAGATCATCCTCAGGGAGCTATGTTGTTCCTTGCTAAAGTCATTTTAAAAACATTAAAAAAATAATTCCATTACTTAAAGAGAGTGTTGTGGCAGCATATCGTGTTGTGTAAGAGTACGTTGTTAGGAATGTGTCTGGCTAGCCAGACACATTCCTAACAACGTAGCTCCCTGAGGATGATCTTAGGATCGAAACATGTCGGAGCGATTTTAAGTGTTTTAATATGAAATTTTATATGGTGCATTTGTTGGTTAATAATTAAAGTAATATTTGAATGTCTTGCACGTACAATGTGAGACCTAGTGGTGTTGTTCATCATTGGGCTGATTTTGTTGTGTTTTGTGAAATTACGTACCGGTATTTATTAGTGTTCCTGTCGCACATGTAAAGAACTTATGTTAAAATAAACTTGATACCACAAACGTTGTTCTTATGATCAGAGAACCTACCAAAAACAGCTCTCCCAATTACCTATTTCCTTCCCTAACAACAAAATAATTTATTTTCATTTGTCACATGAAATCAAATACAAAGTAACGAAATTACACACAGAATAAAACTATAGTATAAGCCATATAAAGCTAAGAAAATGGGCAGACTCTTTTACTTTGCACGACTATGGTGATCTCGTTATTGTACAGGGGTTTGCCTCTTACATGACGATGTATTCATATTAGTTTATTTCATGTGAATACGTTGCCCTGTTTAACAGCGGATTGCAGCCTTCACAGATGAACTGCAAAGGACAGAAGCTTTACAAACCACGAAATGGAAAAGAATAAGAAATAAAGATATGTTGTCATATTTTAAGGATTTATGAGTCATTTCCCATACAAGAGGTCTGAATTAGGAATATGGCGGAGATACTATGGATTTGAAATGAGGAGTAATGAGGTTTCTTTCGGAGGAGGCCGCCTCTCTCTCAATGAGTCTACAAATTGGACGTTTTGTGACAAGTGTTGTCTATACGTCACACCTACCACACGCCAAACATATAAACAAAACAATATATACCCTCTGTTTTATCTACATGAAAACCCTCCGAACCATCATTACATTTCAGTATTGTGAATAATATATTCCCTGTTAACTCCAAGAACAAACTGAAAGCCACAATAATGATTAGCGTGTTACAGCAGACGGTACACTTAGGAACTAATCTATAAATGCTGGACAAGGAATCCTTACGGCTAGACCAAAGAAAATACTTCGATATCAGTTGGAATACAGGGAAGTGTACAATTATTAGTAAGTTGCGGCAATATAGTCTATGTGTAAACACACAATATGTCAACTATTTTTTTAATTTTCATATATGTACCGTGTATCTTTCATTATTTTTTATTATATAAAAAAGGGCAAAATTATACAGCTGCAAATTGAAGACCATGTGTAACTGAGCAAGGCATTCTTTGTAAACTTCCTGATGACACGAAAGTGTCGAAGCATGTAGGAATGTAGATTATACAAAGAGACTGTTTTGATATATATATATATATATTTACTTATGACATAATTGTGTATTTGTTGCTTATAATAAAAATAGAAATGAAAAAACATTTGTCAACATTAGCGCAAGCCGGTACTGAAATATCGAAATTTGATACCTCATAGGCATTAGGACTTACGGAGAGGAATGTAAAGTGTTTGGGGGTGGTGGGTGGGGGAAGAAGGTGGCTACACAGTTTTCGTAGAACCTAAAGAAGTTAACGTCCGTAGAAGACACAGGCTTAGTTATGAGGACAATATCACAAGAGATCTTAAAGACATCTGGGGGGCACGAACTGGATCCGTTTGGCTTAATAAAAACAGAATTGGTGGAATAGCAGAGAACGTCTTGGAATTCAAGAAACCATTAAATTCTCAAAAGAAACTTTTCAACACGTGGTAGCTAAATTGAAGTACTCAGTCAAGGGCCTAAATTACCCGCCATTCTTTTTAACCCTAGATCAGCAACATTCAATCCCCTTCCAGGGACAACTCTTGTAAGGTGTATTTAAATATTATTCTCCATCGTGGTTTTTTCAAAATTTTCTCTCCTTAATTTTCAGCTGTATATGAGGAGTCGAAAATGTTGCTGTAATAAATTATTTAATTGCCTTTTAATTGCAATTACTTAATAAAAAGTTGTGTTAGACTGTACAGTTATAAATGTATTCTATTGATTTCTGTCCATGTATTAAAGTAAAATTTTGTGTCAGTTGTTCGCGTCTCCATTGTGCCTTTTCTTGTTCATCTTTGTAATATTTGTTTAAAAAAACACACTTGTGACTCCTTTCTGTGTAATTTTCTGCATCCTCCAGTTACTTCTAAATATTTTCCTGATCGCTTTGTTCCTGAACACTTTTAGTCACAAAATTGCAAAAAAAACAGGCCTGCTACTATATATGATGATTATTTTTAAGGACACCTTATTTGAGGATCTAGTGACACAGAGACAGAATTCTGAACGTAATGGAAGGTTCCTTTCGCTAATGAGGCTCACAATAGCCACGCGAGACTAGCTTTACCGGCTGTCTATTGTTCATTCTCTGTACTGACACTATAATCCTTTATTGGAAATGACAGAGTACAAAAGCACTATGAATTAATGGGATATTTTATCTTCTCATTGCTTGAAACAAATTCTTTTTTACCTAACAAACTTTAGGTTTCATAACAATAGTCTTGCAGCATTTCGGAGAAAAGGCATAAAAACTACCAAATAATCGAAGTTTGTACCAACAAAACCACAAATACGTGTATTTATTTTACCTAATATTGAGGTGAGTTAAAGGAAGATGAAGTGTGTTTGTAAGTCATTTAAAAGCGTAGAGATGCGAAGTAAAATGAAGTGAAAATCATCCACAAATGTAGTGAAGTGAAATGAAGTGAAGTGAAATAAAGTGAAGTGCAGTGTAGGGAATGGGGTAAAAACGAGACTTTATGGGAAAGGTTTATGTGAGTAGTAAAGTGGTCAGAAGTGAAGGGCTGGGGTGAAAGCGTGAGTACAATATGTGTGAGAAAAAATAATGGAAACTGTATACAGTACTTTCTTACCGTGGTGTTGTTTACCTTTTGTACATGTTGTATTTTAAGATGTCTTGTGTATATTGTTGTTAGTTGTCTTGTGTGTATTGTTGTAGTTGTCTTGTATGTATTGTTATCATCTTATATGTATTTGTTGTACTATGTGTGTATTGTTTTTTTACTTTAGATGCCGGACTGCTGGCTAGAAGTCAGTACTCGGAAGGTCCTGCGACCGGCCATCTCGACACAGGTTTTTCTTTTTTTCCCTGTGTCTATAAGCAAATGCTGAGATGGTTCCCAAGATTCCAAGTTGCCACTACATGCTTCTCATGTAGCCCTCCCGACTTAAATTTAGTAGTAACCAATTTAATATTCTGTATACATGTCAAATAACCACTGCCACCGGGTGACAACCCAATTGCAGTTAATAAATATTATTATTATTATTATTATTATTATTATTATTATTATTATAATAAAAAGCGCATTCAACATATCGTACCTGTTTCAAGATCAATTGTTCTTGCTAATTCTATACAGCATTCTTAATAACATAGAAATTTTCTCGGTTATTTTCAATAATTTTTAATTTAAACGTTCCAAAGTTAGCCTATATCATTACCACTGGTGTAAAATAAATTTGACAGTAGATCAAAGGGCAACTAAAAAGTGGTAGATGCAAAAACTGCATTAGCAGTGGCACTAAGAGTAACAACTTTTTCATGATTAAACAATAATTAGGAAAATTACATTCAAGGAGCAATCTGATGGAGAATTCGGGTCACAGAAAGCTGTTGACATCCAGACCTACTTTAAAAAGTACGAAGATTAAAGTCTTCTGGAATATGACGCCGTGTCTAACTGTAAGATATTAGAGACTTTTGAAAAAAATATCTGCTCTAATTTTAGCGTCAATACAATCTCAACCATTCTAGGGCTTTTTCGACTCTGAATATGAAGGGAGAAATTCTTTATAAAACGTCACTTAGTATTTACCAAGCGGTACGGTGCCAACAACAAAACAACGTGGATCCTCAGAAACTTCGATACGAAAATCTCATATTTCTTCTGACATATTACACAAATTTAACGTCGTTTACATTGTGAAGCCGCCCAGTGTATCAGTAAACAGTCTCTGGCATGACTCTCCGTAGGAAGTCGCGTCATGTCCAACCCGAACTGCTTGGCGCGACTTGATATGGGCCTACGTTTCGCAAAAGTTTACTTGATTTTATTCTTTCAGACAACACCGCAATTCGATACACATGAAAATTATTCTTCAACTGCTGGGAACACAGACCTGTATTCTGTCACACACACACATAATTCGCAGAACACGTTGAATTACTAATAATTAAATTCTGAATCCCCTTCCTTTAAAAACACATGCTTCATATCATCTACACTCTTCGAAGGGCAGGAGACACGTGTTCTATTTGAAACTCTGCAAGCTCACAGAATAGAAACTGGTGAAGTAAACCTTTCTTTTGTTTAACCTTTTTAAGCCTAGGACTTACTTTATGTACCACCAGGTTTAACATTAAGAAATTCTGTTTTCTACCCACAATGCATTTATTTGTTTTGCGTGGATCTAAGAACAAACAGCGATTATTTCCCTATGCAGCATTAAATTGCGGTTTTTATAACCGAGGCAGAGTGTTTACTGCGCGGTACGAAATGGGTCTTCAAATCAGATAGACACAGTTTCGTCCTTAAAGGGTTAAGTTATTATATCTTCGACTGCGAATGGTTTTACAGAGTCCATATAGACTTCCTTTAAATGGCGTACCAAAGGTTCACATTATCAGTTCTCGTTCAATATGGCACAGTTCTCAAGTGCGTTTTCCTGTCTAGATAGAAGTGTACTGATAAATCAGAATATCAGAATTAAATTTTGTGTTTTGAAATAAAATTGTAGTTTCAAAATGTAAGCAAAAACAGAGAATTTGGTCGTCGTTGCGTTAGATGGAGGATTGATATTAAAACGTATCTTAGAAAAATAGGCAGTGAATGAGATGAGTAGATTCAAATCATCTTCTTCAGTGACGAGTGGCGGGAGGTTGTGGATATTGTGGATACGGTGGTGAATATTTGGGTTCTGCACAAGGTGAGCAATTTCTTAAACAGGTGAGCGACTATGGACTCTGTAGAAAGGGACTTACTCCATGAATGTATTTAGTAGTTGTACTGATATATACTGAAAGCCCAGTTGTAAACTGATAATAATATTTTATTAAATTAAACAATAACCCGCTAACTGCATTTCACTTCATTACTGATATTTAAACAAAATACGCAATTACGAACGAAAGATGTTTGTGTGGTTGGCCAATTTGCTTACTACAGTAGCATTAAAATGATATATTATAAAGGTTTTTTAGCTTTCGTAGTGGTGTAGTCAAGGATTCCGATCTGCTGGTAGAGGACGCTGCATACTTGTTTATTATTCTACTGTACATCAGGATAATCTAAATTTTTTGATATATTTTTTTTCTCTCAATACATAAATTATCAAGGTATTATTTATTTTAAAAAATGTGTAAACAAGGAGCAAGTCGTTGTCTGTTTTTCCGTAAAACGAAGCGCTACCAACTGCATTTCCCAACTTGCCTGATAATGGAACATACAAATTAGGAAACAGTGAAATATTTGGGTCACACAGAGAGGAAAATTTAACAAGTAAAGAGAACTTCGTTATTCACTATTTTTTTGTATGTTTTGCTGACCGTGCATCTCAGTATAATCTTAGTAAATGACCACCTTAATGCACAAATTCTTCTTTTATAATAAGTTTATTATATTCCTCTACATGTTTCGAGCACTATTGTGCTCATCATCAGGAGGTCAAAATTGTATTATACAGCATCTGGTATCATCACACACTCTGTAGGTGGCCGTCTGGTGCAACGGACGGCCACCTACAGAGTGTGACGATACCAGATGCTGTATAATACAATTTTGACTTCCTGATGATGAGCACAATAGTGCTCGAAACATGTAGAGTAATATAATAAACTTATTATAAAACAAGAATTTGTGCATTAAGTTGATCATTTACTCAGATTCGTTATTAACAAGTTACTGGAACTATTAGGACAGTCAGAAAAGTGGAACTAAAACAGGCCGATCAAGCGTGAAATTTGTACAATTAAAATTAAACTCCGTGGAAAAATTAGAAGGACGTAAGGCGAAGTAAACTTCACAGGCACTTGAGTGTATGACGGAAACAACGTGAAGATACAGGGCCACATAGAGAAGAAGCCGTCTAAAGATAAGGAGAAACGCTTAACGTCTCTCTACTGTGCTCCAAGCAAGCTGTTTTGGTTACCCTGCAGATGTCCTAATTATATCCGAATTATTCCCATATTCATCAAAGCCTGTCTCAGTCCACGTTCTGAACGCGTCGTTACCGATGGTGTAGCTACAGGATCACAGCGAGGACATCATTATTGCTGAAGGAGATGGTACAACGCCATTATTTCTGTGTCCCTCTCTACGTCAGCCGATCGACAGCGATGTTTAGTCTGGCGATTAGCGATGACTATGGTTAGGTTCCTGCGATGCTTCGAGCACCTGTGTGGACTGCTGTAATGCATCACGCTGGCACTAAGAAAGGATTCGTACAAGCTGCGGCAATTGTCGAAAGAAACGGGCTGTCTTTGGATTCTTTCCGACAGACGATATCTCACCATGTTTTTATAACATAATATACCAAAGACTAATTTAGTCAACACAACTACTTCTTGTTTACAAAAGGAGAATGTCTTCACAGTTCGCCACTCTAAATAAACGTAATTACTGCGAGATTTCAAGCTACTACTGCGGTAGAGTTGAGACATTCGCTCGTCTCAGACGCCGCGCAGCGTACGTTTGTATATGGCTACCGGCTTTTCGGGACAAGATATCCATCCCCTCTTCAAGAGTCATGAAGTTCTTCTGGAACTATTTTATCAATGAAATTTGGAAAAGAGTGTTTTTATCTCAGTATTTAACCAACTTGATGCACAAAATTTGTTTCACAATAAGTTTTATTTCATGCCTCTACATGTTTCAATCACATGTGCTCATCAACAGGAGGTCACAACCTGTGCACGAGACGGCCACCTATAGGTGTGATGATATAAGAGGCTTTCTAATGCAATTTTGACCTCCTGATGATGAGCACATGTTCTCGAAACATGTAGAGGCATGAAATAAAACTTATTGTGAAACAAATTTTGTGCATCAAGTTGGTTAAATACTGAGATAAATATACTGAGATGCACGGTCAGCAAAACGTCAAAATTAGGACCAGAGTGGTACTGCCAAATGCTTGTACCATTCCACATGCACTGATATATGTTTGCACAGCTATACTGGGGAAGAATAATGATAAATTAACCGTGATGTTTGTCACTCCTCGTCTCATATTGGATATTGAAGCCGTAAACTGCTAAAGTAACCAGCAGTGTTAAACAATACACCGCAATGCTCAATAGAATACCCCTTGTTAAATTATTCTTTTTAATCGGTGTATTTAGTAATCAAGCAATGCACAAGATGAGGTGCAAATGAATGGTTCTCGATAGTTTGAGGTTTCTTAATAACACACTACAAGATTCGCCTCCTTATAATCTGACTTTATGTTCCGGAATGAGATATGGCAGTATAGATATACTGTAATGTTGTCGAAAAGGCAGCAGGCAATAATAAATGGTCAGGCAAATATAGAATCTTGCCATTCTTAATCATTTCAGACACCAATATTATTGACTGGGTGTAATCAATACGAGACAAAAGAATTAATCAGTCTCTAAGCACGAAGCAAAGTACTGCAGGTTGTGACCAGCTTCATGCAGTCAATCAATGTCTCACAGAAATGAGGTGGTGGTAAGTTTCGTATCTTTGAGGTTAGCAAAGGCGATCGCGTGTTTTAAAATGTTTTCTCCATTGTAGTAAACTGCTTTGAAACAAAAATAACTTTTTTGTGGTTCATATAGCTTTCAGCACAGTGACATAGGTTTCAAATAAAACATTTCGTTGTAATACGATATATTGCATTTCACGATATGCATTGTTGTCTTTAATGATCAGCAATGTTTGAGATACAACTCAAGTCATCTTGCAATGTGCATCAATTTGACACAAAAATTTATAAGTAAGAGTAAAATTGTCCGTATTCTTAGTTAAGTACAACCCATGACGATTTCCTTAAGCATATAAAGATGTAGTGGGTAACTGAGGTACAGCTCCACACATTCTTAGGTGGTGGTGAGTGGCTAACGTCACGTTCCTGCCCTCTCTACCTAAGGAGTCCAGAAGGTCCAGCGGGCTAAAAAAAAATTATGCTGCCTAAAATCGAAATCCGATCGTCTGGCCTCCAGCCTCGTCACCACCGTTCTCACAATTTATCGGAAAGTACCAAAATTAAATTTCTTATACGCTTCGTACAGACACCCCACCCCCAAGCACATAATTTGATTATTAAGTAACATCGTAATTAAATGTCTTCGGGCCCTCTCGAGTGTCCCAGAAATTCCAAATTCTGCGCATATATTTGCTGCAACTATCAGTTTGTACCGTTGTGACAGTGCGTTTGTTAGCTGTATGTGACTTCTAATGTACTACAGGAACGGAATTTAAAGTGCTGTTCTTAAGGTATCTTTACGTTAACGAAGTCCAAGGAACACAAATATTCGACAGAAGTGTACATACTTCAAGAAACATACTTGCAAGGGAGGGATCTTCCATCTTAAATATTTACTTTCTCTGTAGGTTTCTGCACAGAATTTGCCCTGTGATGGGCGTAATTGCATATAACATTGTTACGTAGAAACTTGGTGATTTGACAATAAACATTTGTGTTTGACTTTAACATACTGTCAACTGCATAATTCTTGAAGAGCTTAGAGTCGCTCATCTGTCCAATAAATACCTCTCCATTGTAAATATTGACAGCGTCATTACGTGTTCAACGTGAAATAAACCCGTGGTTTAGAAAGTCTACTGACCTACTGGATCGATGTCACCCTGTTTATTCCTTGTTTATTGCGGTGGTCGGGCCAAGGTAGCCGGTAGAATGACTATCTACGAACTGTAAACTTCGGGGTTGGAACACCGGCGGGTGCAAGTGATTTTCTCTTCTCCAAACTTGTTCAGAACAGCTGTTCGACCAATCCAACTCCCTGTACAATGTATATCGGAGCTCCCTCTCTTGGGTAATAATGACCGATGCGTGGCGACCACCTACGCTTATCTAGCGCCAAGTTGAAAAATTATAGTTCTGTCCCCCCCCCCCCATATGCCCCAAGACATGTTACAGGGAGACCTTCACTCGTCCAGTGATTTCAATGGGACCAGCCTATAAATAGATTCTTAAATTTCCATTGTTCATATCAATTGTTCGTCTCAAAGTCGTTCTAGAAAAATCTGCTGTGACGTGAAGAAACTGAGTTTTTAGACAGGGTGCATTGACATGTTACACATTATTCTCAAAATAAACACCGATTATTTTCCTAAACAGAATTAACCAGTTAATTTATATAATGGACAGAAAGTGTCTTCACTATGGGGTAGGTACTAAATGTTTCTGTTTTGGTGACAGTTCTGTGACACGGAATCCAGTTTAGGTTTGAATAACATTTGTTCACGGTTAATCGTCGGATGGAGAAGATTCGGGAGATTTTTCGGAGCTCCTCCTCAGACACTGAAGACAGCATGTCAAAATACATCACGACCATTTCTTTCCACCTGCCATCAAATTCTTTATTGACAGTCTTCCTCATTTCCGTTGATCAAAAGCTAATTACGTACTGTGATGCTCTCTATTACGTGTATGTTCATATAGCAATTATGTCTGTAATTTTCCAACAAAGTACATTTCAGTCTATATCTTAGAGTCTTCCTGATGATGGCGCACTCAGCGCCGAAACAAGCAGGAGGTATTTAGTAAACAATACAAATATTCAGTTGTACGTACGTGTGCATTTATTTGGCAAAACAAAGATATAATGACTTAAGTACCTAGTTCAAAGATCTTCGTTGCTTAAACTCGATCTCAAATGCGTAGAGATAAAGAACAATGAACTGCATTATGGAGTATTACAGTGCACGTATTTGATAACAATAACGGTAGAGGCCAGCTCGATTGATGCTGTATGAGAGTGAACTGTGGTATCGCCTGTGAAATAGACTACAGTGCGTTGACAACAAACAGGATATGATGCTGCACGCTTTGTCTCGAATCAATACCTTCACAGCACGTACGTTCGCAGAATCGCGCCCACGTTTCCAATATGCGACATGCCGTTATGGAACCCAATATAACTGTAGGCGCTGTACTCCTAGATATTTTGCAATATATGAGAAATTATGGAATTCGTAAACATCGATAGGTACAGTCACCAGGCTACGGAATGGAAGACAGAGGAATCAGTGTTCAGTTCCCAGAAGAGACATGAGAGTTGAGTCTTTTCGAAAGCTTCGAGACGGGCTCTGAAGCCCACACAGCGGCCCACTCAAAAGGCTAAAGGGAAGTCCCTCAGGAAAAAGAAAAGACCGTAGGATTCGGATGGCCGCTCACAACCATCTCTTACCGGTGCGAAATCTGAGTGTACCGTGCCTCCACTTGTCCACGTGCCTTCACGGCCTGAACCGCATTACCTGACCTGATGAATAAGTAATGTTCTCAGAACAGCTAAAAAAAATATTACCAAATTTTTAACCATGTTACTGCATTATACGGATTTATTTGACTATGATCGCCAACATTATTCGTGAAATCGTCACTATATTCGTTCCGATGCTTCGATAAAAGATTATCGAGGACGATATTACGTTATCAACGTAATTTTTGTGTAATTTCCTCCTGCAGACGATTTTATGATAGAAACGCCCGTTGAATAGTAGTGATTTTTATGAGTTTTTCTTAGGTGGTTGCTGTGGAAATAAATCTAAATAAGTACACCAACCAATTACAGTTTTTAAATTTGAATAATATTTTCATCTGTTTGAAAGAGAAATAGGAAAAAAAGGTCATAACTGTAAGATAGATAACGACATATTCTATACAGTTTTCTAGGTTACTTTAAGTGGCTTCTTCAACGGACTATGTTAGAAGGTAGAACAGGGTCATTCACAAGCGATGAAATTTTTAATGACTGTACAACGCAGTGAGCATGTACAACGCGATAGCATTCGTCCGTGTCATTAGGACACCCAATACGAACAGCGGAAGCCAAGTAAATGTATAGCACATTAATTAATACAGGAATATTCATTTGCTCATTATTTGAGTTTCTAATTAAATTCTAAAAACCATAAACAACCAAAACTTTAGTCAAGGAACAAGAAGGGAAGATAATATTTAGAAATAGTAGTAGTAGTAGATGGAGAATAATATTAAAGTTAAATTAAATGAATTTGATTTCAGTTTGGTGGGACTGGATTGTCTTGCTCATAAGGATGACCTAAGGTGGACACCAGTAAGTAACTTACTAAGCTTTGAGATTCCCATATAAAACAGGAAAGTCATTTATATATGGAGCGGCTGTCAGATTCTTAAGAATTTTCTTTCATTGCTCTGATTTTTAAACACAACGAGGTACGTAGAAAGTAGTGTGATTTAGCAACTTACTCTTTATCTTATGATGTAAAATTTACAATGATATTGATGTTTATTGGACCGTGCATCATTGTGATAACTGAAGAATAAAAAACCAACTAGATGCCGCTTATTATTTTATTGTACTTCATATAGGATCAATATGTTTCGGGAACTACTATGCCCATCATCAGGAGCTCGCTGATGGTTAAAGTCGTGCTTTAGCCTGCAGCCCGGACACTACTCCAGCGTAACCGCACCTAACCTCCAACAAACAGCAAACCAAGAAAGAAACGACCAATGTGGTAATCAACATTATAGTCGCGAGCTCCTGATGATTGGCATAGTAGTGCCCGAAACATGTTGAACCTATAAGAAGTACAATGAAATAATAAGTGGCATCTAGTTGGTTTTTTATTCTTCAGTTATTAGAATGATTTCTTAGTAACATTAGTTGTACTCCTACTGAACTTTCCCCAAAAAAAGCAGTAAAAATTTTTCAAAATCAAAAGTTTCACTGAAACTTACTGGAGCCTGGACATCGAAGTCGTTATAGCGCCAAGCCTACTGGAGTTTGACGGCCGACAGATCTTGTTGCGACTTCCAGCTGGGACAAAGCTAGTCTAGAGCATCCTTGTGGCTGCTGCAGACAAATCCCCATCTAGCATCACATTCAATGGTTATCGTGGGTTTCTGCGCTTTACGGTAATGTGAGTGAGGCGTGAATTTGACCCCTTAACTCGGTATAGTGGTGATATCAAGAATTCGTGGAACTATACCTCCACGCCTTACGTGTCTTCATGGTGTGCACAAGGAAAGATCTACCTTTACCTTTGTCTTTACCGTTACAGAAATCTATTAGAAGCAATATAATCATTTATAAGTTTCATGTAATCAGCTTATAAAATCATGTTATAATATTATCCTGCTCCGTAGGTAACAATTTACAATGCATTTTTTTCTGTCCGTATTTTCAAAGAGCGGACGTTGCAGGCTCCCAATACAAATAACAATTGTCTCTCGATTTTGTAAAGTCGCGGTCAGAGGATCAAAGTGAAGTAAGGTCCATGTTTCTCGTAATGAAAGCCGTTATAGAATTACGAAAACTCATTTCAATTACACCACTCTTGCTGCTGTAATGACATCATTACTCTGTCATGCGACACAATTAGAGCCGGCAGTCGGCGACAAGTTGTCGAGGGGTGAAGGCTGGAAGCGAATTGGAATTAGCTGCCTGCCAACCCTGTCTGATGCATGAACCTCGCACCACAGTTCGCTTCAAACCGGACCGTCCTTTCGTGTTTACCAGTCAGTAAATGGTAATTTTGCCTTACAGTCATCCTACCTAAACGTATTGTGACTCGCGTTTTAAATTCATTGAACGAAGTGAACACATAATAGACAGTTGGCGCTTGCAGGCCGAATATGTCACCTCCCTGAGGGTCTGGCCACATGAGCGCTCTTTTGTCGTTTATGCACAGTCGGGGGTGGAGGGGGACACGTCGTGCAGCTATAAACAAACTACATTTGAGCAAAACTTTTATGTTATGGGATTTCGGTTTGTACCACATTAGCATAACGTCCATTAGCAGGGAACTGAACTGAACACCACAGGTTACTCGTGTTTGTGTTTATGCGTCATGAAAATGAACGGTATATCGCCATGCTTTAACCTTTGCCCTTAACGGAAGTTTTCACATTTTCGTGCTTGTAACATTTCACCCCCTGTTGTTTAGGGGCGAGTGGGTCACAAAACAAACTTGGACACGGCAGCTATATAAAGTATTAAACTCGTGCCGGGAATCGAATAAAAATCATCTAGTCTAGGTTGAAGATATCCAACGAGATGCAATAGCATGCAGATATTTATTTACTGCTAAATTACTCTACATGTTTCGGGCGTCTATCGCGCCCATCATTAGGCGTACATAAAACTGTAGTTGCAGCCTCTGGTACAGATCATATTCTCTGAGGACCAAATAAGAGCTGGTTTGGGACCAAACCAGCTCTTATTTGGTCACGTTTGAGGAAGCTTGCTCCCCAGATAGAACGATATGTACCAGAGGCTGCAACTACAATTTTATGTACTGCTGATGATGGGCGGGATGGACGCCCGAAACATGTAGAGTAATTTAGCAGTAAATAAATATCTGCATACTGTTGCATCTCGTTGGATTTCTTCAACCTAGAATTACG
>Ga0123354_10005954_pt1 | contig 17944 bp, 5 predicted proteins | sample TergutLab28metaG_2_FD_97872 | JGI IMG/M metagenome (GOLD analysis project Ga0123354, IMG submission 97872) | Labiotermes labralis P4 segment gut microbial communities from Petit-Saut dam, French Guiana - Lab288 P4 | ecosystem: Host-associated > Arthropoda: Insects > Digestive system > Gut ...
GTTAATTGTTTTGTGTGTGACAGAATAATGAATAAATATATATTTTACAAATTAAATTATAAAAAGAACTACTACAAATTAATTTTCGATACGAAAACACACACACACACATATATATATATATATATATATAATATATATGTGTGTTATATATATAGTGTATATATGTGTGTGTCACACACATATATATTATGTATGTATATATGTATATGTATGTGTGTGTGTTTTGGTATAAAAATTAATTTTCAGTAGTTCCTTTTATAATTTAGTGTCATATACAACGCAATTAACCTTCCAAGGTAACTAGTTTGGCCTATTTACGGGCCATTATCAGACCATACATATAAACGAACATTAGATCTAAACTGTAGGGTCATCTATATAAGATACGAGGAAGAGATTTCGTAACTTTTGAAAAAGAGGCTATATGGCCTCTTGTATAGTATACTTCAGTTGACTATTGTATCTTACTCAAGCCCATTTACGGGCCATTATATATATATATATGTGTGTGTGTGTGTGTGTGTGTGTGTGTGTGTAGCACGAGACAAAATACGAATTTCGTGCTGGTAACAGAAGTATTTTTAACTTCTTAAGAAACGAAACTTCTGTATAGTCGTATGTTTGCATTCGGAAATTCTACAGGGAAATTTCAAGTTACACGCCCGACCTTTCTCCACATAATAAATACTGGGTTTTTTAAGAAGAAAAAATTGCGCTGTGCTTCAGTGACTGGATTTGAATGGGTGGCAAGTTTAATAACAGACGACCTATATTAATTTAAACAGAAATACACGTCTCTATTATGCCACAGTAGGAATGGTAGTTTCATGACAGTATTTGCGTGTGCTACCAGCCTGTGAGCATTGACAAGTCCCCCCCCCCCTCAGGATACATAAAAGACATTTCGTGCTTTCTATATATTTTTGAACCAAAGTCACGACAGTGTCCTCTGATGAATAACAGTTACGAAGTTTTTGGACACATTTGTTCCTGTTTATGCTACACAGTGCTAGACATGCAACAGAAGGTACCAGGTTGAACCTTCTCTATTTCGTGACGTTTTTCTTTTTTCATATTGTGACACGCTGTATTATAGAGCCATCTGTCGAGAAATCTTAGAACGAAAAGTGGAACAAACTCACAAAAACACACACACCCAATGCCGTGGAGGGACCGCGCTAGCACAGTGGTTAAAGTGCTGTGCTACAAATTGGAAGGTCGCTGGTTCGATTCCAGATGGTGTCATTGGAAGTTTTCATTGATATAACATCCTTCCGATAGCACTATGGCCCTGGGGTCGACTCAGCCTCTAACAGAAATGAGTACCAGGAGCATTCCCTGGGGGTAAACGCGGCCGGTGCGTAAGGCTGACAACCTTACCACCATCCTGTGCCGTTGTCATGAATTCTGGGAACCCTAACTTCCTGGAGTCCTCTGGGCCACTCCAGGCCTGTAATGGGACTGCTTTACCTTTACCAAATGCCGTGGATGGTTTAGTTTCCTACTGCAAAATAAGGTATGTCTTGTAACTGAAGAGGTTCGACTTTGCCTCTCATTAATAAGAGCAAAGCTCAAGTTCGCCGTGCAGACACATTACTCTGCATCATTTAATTGTCATACGTACATTAAGACAATTACTTGTCGCATAATTATTTTTTGGACTTGTAGAGTTAAACCGAAGACAAGCAAGAGTTTAATGTCTGATACCAATATAGGCAGTAGGATACTGGCTGCACGGCCGAGAAATCGTAGTTCGAATCCCTTCACGGACAAGAGACCTTTTCTGTTCATCGGAGTTTCCAAACCGGACCTGTGGTTTACCTAGGCGCCTATTCACAAGGTACCGGCATTGTCTCTCTGGATGGTGTAAATTGGCCGGTGCAAAAAACTTACCACTCGCCTGTAGCTAGTGACAAGACTAGCAATAGTCATTTACCTGCACCCCTAACCGCACCTCCAGGGCGTGTAGAGAAATATATTAATCATCGGTTTGTCAGAGAATGACATTCTGAACAATACTAGCGAGAAGTTGGAAAAATTGTTACAATAATTTCCTTCATAATCCGTGCACTTCTCTAAATATGTTACGATGATATGGGTAGAACATGTGGCACGAACACAAATTTTTTTCGAGAACAAAAAAAAGGATCATCTGACGTGAAAATAATATTAAAACAAATCTGTCAAGAATTGGCTGTAAAGGAGTGGATTGGATTTGTCTGGCTGATTTTCAAATTTTTTGGGGGGCTTCTGTTAACACGATAATGAAAATATTAGGCCACATAAAATGCCAAACATTTCGACCATTTGAGAGTCTGCTTTTTCTCAATTTTGAGACTGTTCTTTATAATTGCTCGTTTTTTCAACTAAAGATATCTACAATTCCATGAAAGTTATTTCCACACAGCTATCCTACGAGTGATTATTTAATTAAAAGACCAAATGAACCCATCGTAAACGCAATGTGGTAATTTATTAAGCAGCCGCGTCTTTAGAGTCTGCTTCTTAATTCTAAGCAATAAATTCTCACTTGTTGTTGTGCTCATGATCATTGACCGTAACCACGCTCTTCAACTGTTCTCTGGAGTGCTCCGTGACGTAATAGCGGCTGATAACGAATAGGCGTAATTAGAATTATTTCACAATAACAGTTACATGCAATGTTGCTATTGTAAACACAAATCTATTCATTTCCTGAAACAATTTTATCATCCTGCCGCCCTAACAAGGTGGTACAGTGCCTTACGCCTTCATATCGTGTGCTTAATGACCACAATGGAAGAAATCACAGCTAACCTTGGACTGTCACGTGTTAAGATATTCTTCTGCGCTTCTCTGTGGCTAAATCGTTACGTTCATTACAAATGCGGCTGAATGTTTAATGTCGTAAGGTCTACGCTGCCGGAGTAGGTCCAGTGCAGCAGAATAAACTGAATAACACGGGGACCATTTTACTCAAATCTGTTAATTAATTATGATTTTGATGTTTGTGTGACCGTGCATCACTGATACGATGATATAAATAGCCAACTAGTTGCAACAATAATAATTTTATTAATAATTTCAATCAGCCCAACATGTTTCGGGCGATAAATTCGCCCATCCTCAGGAGCACTAGACTGTGTTTACAGCTTGTGGTATAAAGCGCCGACGATGCTGCCTGCTGGTGACTGCAGTCCCACCTCATCCTGGTCACCAGCAGGCAGCATCGTGTGTGCGTGATACCACAATCTGCAAACACAGTCTAGTGCTCCTGAGGATGGGCGAATTTATCGCCCGAAACATGCTGAGCTGATTGAAATTAATAATAAAATTATTATTGTTGCATCTAGTTGGCTGTTTATATCATTTTACCAATTACGATTCAGTATAGACTGTATTGTACAGGACGCAGTGCCATATAAACCAATTTAAACATCATAACCCATTTCTCCATTTCACTAACTTTTCACCAGACTGCCTGCGTGTTGTTTTATATATACGTTCGCGCCTCAACCCTTGAAACAACTGATCGATACTTGCTTAAGTTAGTATCAACCTTAAGCATGACCTATCACACCAAGGTCGTCAAGTATAATTTCCTACATCTAGTAGTCTAAACACAAGATGGTGGATGAGCGGACTTATGATGCGGCAGGGTACTGAAAGGGTGGATGGTAATAGGATTTTGGAAAAATATAAACTTTTGCTAAATTACCTGCCTTACGACAATTGTCTGTAACTTTCGGCCTGGTGACGAAAGCTAAGGAAATTTTTTAGTTCTGTAGGTCGCATTTGTATTTGGACCTAGGAGGGACGAGGTGACGGGGGAATGGAGGAGATTGCATAACGAGGAGCTAAATGATTTGTACTCCTCGCCCAATATTGTGCGGGTGATAACATCGAGAAGAATGAGATGGGCTGGGAATGTGGCGCGTATGGGTGAAGAGAGGGGGTGTATAGGATCTTGGTGGGGAAACCGGAGGGAAAGAGAGCACTGGGGAGACCTAGGCGTAGATGGGTGAATAATATTAGGATGGATCTCCAGGAGGTGGGATGTGGGTATATGGACTGGATTGAGCTGGTGCAGGATAGAGACAAGTGGCGGACGCTTGTGAGTGCGGTAATGAACCTTCAGGTTCCATGAAATGCGGGGAATTTCTGACTAACTGCAAACCAGTTACCTTCTCAAGAAGGACTCTGCACCATGGAGTAAGTAAGTAAGTAAGTAAGTAATTAAATAAGTAAGGTCACATCTGTTATACACTTCATACAGTAGTCCAAATCATGTTTCAAATATTACTTATAAGGCAATAATCAGATTGTGGCGAAGGTGCACTGTACAACAAACAGTAATATATAGTTTAAAATAGATACAAATGTAATAATAATAATAATAATAATAATGATATTTTGAGAACAAAAACCTCTTGCAATAACATAGAATGTTTTATGGTTTGCACCTAAAGCTCTTATCTTCAAATATTTTTTAGGGTTTACTCTAAAAAATTTCTACATTATTTTTACTGTTTAAGCAGACAGTTAACTAGATTTTACTATCTGGATTGACATCAATAAACTCTGCATTTCTCGTAAGCAGCAAGGTTTATTCTGATTTCAACAAAGAGAGATTTTTTGCCCAAAAGTAATAATATATTTTATAAAATTACGACTCAAATTTTTCGTACGGTTGTGACTTTTGTATGCAAGTCAAGTACGTTTGTTTGTTCAGAGGGCTAAACATGAGTTAAAAGAAGAGGATGTTCATCTTTCGTCTTTGCCACGCACCCACATAAATTTGGAACATGTGAAGGCATAGAGTAAGTGTAATATTCTCAAGATCCCTGTCGAAGCACATTGAAACTGAAATCTCGCTCAGAAGGGATTCCGACCTTTACGAAATACATGATCCGTGCACTAAATGAATACATGTAATTATGGTACAAATAATGCATAGTAGGTTAAAATTAGTTTTAAACACACTATGAAACCCTAGATGTTTCGGCCAATCATGTGGCCATTTTCAGGGATGTAATATACAAAGTTTAGATACATTCAAAGTATAAAACAAAATTATAAAATAAACCAGAACCAATGCAAAGGTGTACAGTTACATGAACCAATATCTTTCAAGTACCCAAATTGGAGTTATTGTGGTAAGTAGGTGTTGAAGTTGGTTGAGTGTTATGCAAACAGTTTGACAACGTAACCACGCGGTACTGCGTGTCGCACCATGCAATCTACAAGACGACACTTCCTGCCGGATGTTGAATTGCTACCTGCAATATGCTACGTGTATCATCCAATCAAATAGCAACACATTCTTATTGTTATGACTTTTATTTATGTACGTCTAAACTATTGGTTTGGTCCCAGTGGCCGCGCGGTCTTAGGCGTAGGTCTGTGGACGCTCGCCTGCTGTGAGTGTTGTGTGTTGTCAGGTAGAGGTCTCTGTGACAAGCTGATCACTAGTCCAGAGGAGTCTTACAGAAAGTGGTGCGTCGTTGTGTTTGATCTAGAAACCTCGTGAATGAGGAGGCCCTGGCCCACTTGGGACTGTCGAGCCAAACAAACAAAAAACAAAAAACAAACTATTGGTTTTTGTGATTGTAATTACACCTTTGTATTGGTTATGATACTTTTATAGTTTCATTTTGTACTTTTATTGAATCTAACCTTTGTATTTTATGTTCCTGAAGATGGCCACACGGCTGGTCAATACGTGTTGTAGCTCGCTGTGTGTATAAAACTAATTTAAATAAAATTATGCATTGGCTGGAAAAATTATTATTTAAATTCCGCTCATTTGTAATAGCCTTTGTCACACTTCGTCTTATAGTGCCACGTGGCCTAAGTGTAATCCAGGGAGTTAGTATGTGGTGATTATTTCAGCCGACACTCAACATTAGGCACAGTGTGGCACTGAGAAGCCCCCAGTCTTCACGCGGAAGGACACGTCTGAACAATCAGACTCGCTTCGTTTGCTTCTGCTTGGCTTTCGGAAGATAGCAATTACGTACGAACCTTAGTAGTAATAATGATAATGGACTGACTTAAATTTTGGTTTTGTGTCCCTGAACTGGAAGGTTACCAACGTACAGCTGCGGAAATAATATATCTGATGTCATTCGATTTAATTTATGGTCCCAGTCGCTGGGGTCATGGAGTCTATACAGAGGGAGTTAATTTGCAAACACGTGGGTCATTTCAAAAGTTCTGCACGCTCTACGTTTTCTCTTTAAAAATGAATTTATTTTACAAAATACATTTACAGTCCTTCAATATAATCTCCATTGTGCTTTATCACAGCGGTCCAACGTTTGGGCAAGTCTTGTATTCTTGTCAGGACGCCTTCCTTGTTGATGCGCCTGATTACTCGGGTCACCTCACTAGACACATCCTCAGTGCTTCTGAAGCCTTTCCCACAGAGTGGTTTCTTCAATTTTGCGAAAAAGTCAAAGGCAGTTGGGCTCATGTCAGGAATGTACGGCGGATGGGGAAGCACTTGCCATCCATACTTTTCCAAGACTTCCAATACTGCACTTGAGGCATGAGGTCGCGCGTTAATGTATGTTCGCTGGTCACTGCGCGAGATCTGACTCCAATCAGTCTCTTCTTCCATTTCAAGGCTCCGTTTTGCAGAACACGGGCCACGTAGCCTGCCAATACACACACAGTGTTCTTTACTGAAGTCTGGCTAACAACTGTCGCGAAAATCAGAACGATTGCATCATCCTACTGGCCGCGCAAGCGCAGTGTGCAGAACGTTTGAAATGACCTACGGACTTCGTTTTGACCCATCATATTTTATTGTGACAATTTTTCATAATTTACTATGTAACAATCTAACTTTTAAATCGCAGAAACAAATTTAATTCATAGGCTCAAGTTCTTGTGTAACCAATTCGTACCAGATTTCCTTTGATATATATTAATGCAAACATAGCCAGACCACCAGCACATAGAGCTGACAAATGCACATAGATATATTAACGTTAGTTTATATACACAGTGAAATGTTACATAGGTCGGCCAACCGTGTGGCCATCTTCGGGGATAAAAAGTACAAAGTTTATAGGAATGGAAAGTATAAAATTAAATTATGGAATTATCAGAACCAATCCCTAGGTGTAATTACAATCGTTAAAACCTGTAGTACAGTGCAGTTCATGGTATAATTTAGTCACTACCTGAAACTTTCTAATATACCGTCGAATCAAATATCAGCACATTCTTATTGTAATAACGTATATTTATACATAATATAAACCGTTGATTCTTGTGAGTGTAGTCACACCTACAGTTTGGTTTTAATAATTTTATAAACGTATTTGATGACTTTAATGTATCTAACTTTTGTATTTTATATCCGTGGAGATGGCCGAAACATGTAGCAGTTTATTGTACATATGAATCAATTTAATTTGTTTATGTCCATTTGTTTGTAACATTATTTAATGTATATGTGACTAAGGCAGGGATCATGGATTATATAAGTCTTGTAATGGCATCCTTCTTTTCGTTAAGACAGAAATTGGAGACCAGACGTAGATGGAAAGATAATATTAAAATAAGTAAAGGAACAGGGGTCTAGGTTAGAGAGCAGTAGATTGGTTTTATGTGAACGGTAGTGGACAACTGGTATCGGGGAAGGCAAAGAAGTGCTGGACTATGTGAAGCAGTATCCTTTAATGTAACTTTCTGAAACTGGACAGTAATTATGTGTGCCACCGGCCCTGGTATTAAAAAAAATTACATTTTGCCACCTAGTGTATTTTTGGGTTTTCTGTAGCAGTCAAAACAAAGACCAGTTACTTCCCCACAGACAATTACCCGAAGAGTTTTTGTAATGCAGGCCAACTGCCTTCTCTTTGTGGGATGAGAGACGGTCTTTTAGAGACTTGGGGATTGTTTGACCATGCATCTTCCTCATGCAATAATGTGAAATGCCAACTTGATGCAACGAGGTAATTTTATTGATGTATTCTTAGCTCTACATGTTTCGGGCGCATACGCCCATCATTAGGAGCATTAGATGTTGAGTTGCAGCATACGGTTTTCTGCAACGAGTTTGTGGATGGGTGGTGGTCTAGAGAGATGCTGTGCAGGTCGTGTGTATGGAGCGGCTCTCAAGACCACCACCCATCCACAAACTCGTTGCAGAAAACCATATGCTGCAACACAACATCTAATGCTCCTAATGATGGTCATATGCGCCCGAAACATGTAGAGCTAAGAATACATCAATAAAATTACTTCGTTGCATCAAGTTGGCATTTCACATTATTTCATGGTCTTTTAGATGTTAACACAAATATAACTGACACACTGATCGTTGCAGTTTTTCCACATTCATATCTCTAGAATCTTCTGACTGGACTGAATCAGCCTGTACAATACAATACCTACCATGAAGTGACGCTGTGTGTTGTAGGTCTCAATAGCTGGGAAAACACAGACGGGCATCTTTCAGACACACGCTGTAGTACTGAGAATTAAATGAAAAGACGAGCAATGAACGTGTAGCGTAACACTGCGTTGCGCTCGTGAGACCATAGTTGCAGTGGCAAAGCAATAATTATTACATATTTTGAGTGCGTGCTTGTGGCCTTAGGTGTCCAGCATGCAATCTGCATGAATCATATTTTCGTCTGCAGCCTGTCTGGCCCAACTATATTTTTCTATATTATCTCATAAATGGCACGATTTAAAAAAAAAAAAGTCATTGAACCTACAACGTGCGTTAAGATTTTTTGTACAAATTTTGTCCGAAACATTTTTCATTCTGAGAATAAACGAGTGAGATATGATACAAAATACATATTGGTCTTCATGAAAATTATATTTATTCTTGTGACATTTTAATAAAACCTGAAATTTCTCAACAGATTTTCAAATTTTATGAAAATCGTTCCAGTGGGAGCCGAGTTGTTCTATTCGGATGGACTGACGGACGGACAGACGGACAGAAATGACGAAGCTTATAGTCGCTTTCCTCGATTTTGCGAACGCGCCTAAAAACTGCTACAGACTGGCGGTGCACCCAAGGAGGTCAAACGTTTAGTACTATATATCTGCCGAAATTTTGAGTGGTGAAGTGCCTGCCAATGGTGAACATGTGACACTTGGAGTGGTGATACTGCACTTTGTTCAGTTGCAAATTTATCACGTCACTCTTACAGGTGTATTTGAGAAGAGAATTGGTTCGTGTCGAATACTGATTTTCCTCTTTTACCACTTCGTGCATTCAAGTACAAATGTACCGGATTTCCTCACGAACATACTCCATTGCAGTGCATTGCTTAGTATAATACCCTGAAAATGCAGCAAACATATTTCTACGACGTGTTGCTGCAATACTACAAGACACATTTGACGTCATTTTCCATAATTCAGCGCAATTAGTTTAGGCACTGTGCTGTATGCCGGAGAGTTGCGGGATCGTTTCCCGATGGGGTCATTGGGATTTTTCATTGACTTCATCCTTCCGGCCGCACTATGGCCCAGGGGTTAAATGAGCCTCTGACAGAAATGAGTACCGCGTGTTTCACCTGAAGGTAAAGGCGGCCGGTGAATAGGGCTTATAACCTTACCACTTTCATGTGCCAGTTTTTTAGAAATTCTGAGAACCTCAAACTCCTGGAGCCTTAAGCGCCAATCCAGGCCTGTCTAGGGGTTGCTGTGCCTCTCATGAACACAGATATCTATTAACAAAATCGGTTGCCATTTCGTTAGCTGTTTATAAGCTTCGTTTATGTTTCTAATTTAGAGATTTACGGATTTGAAACTAGAACTTCTAATGTGCTATATCTATAGCTTGGATTTGTGATTTAATTAGCATATTTTACGATAAACATAATATGGCATTGATAACGATTTGGAAGCGAATAGCTTGTAGAAGTAAAGGATGGGAACTGTGTGTGTGTTTTGTCACTCTGGTCCTTAATTTTTTAAATCCCACCGGTTACTATACTTACCACCAAGTTCAAATTTCAAAAATTCTGCATGCTGACTACATTGCATATACGTGTTTTGTGCGGCTCTCAGAAGAAACAGTAACTTTTGCCTTATACATCATTAACTGACTGGTTTTTGTAATCGAAGTGGAGAGAGTTTACTGCGCGGTACGGGCTGCGTCCTTATACAAAACAGATACGTTTCATCCTTAAAGGGTCAAGTGGTAGGTTCGACTGTATTTAATTGTCAAAATGTCAGTAGCAATAACTGCAGATAATGTCGATCAGAATCTAGATATCATTTATGAAGGTTACGCCCCTTATTTGTGCGTCTTAATTACAAACGAATAGCTGTCCATTGTAGCAAAGCTAACTTCTTGGAGAACATTTCTTCTTGAGAAACCAATATTTGCTCAGCTGTCCAAAAATAATCTCCCCACTCCCTCCCATTTTGTAGAATTTGGAAGCACATTAAAGTGTTTGAAACGGCCCATTCCTGATCCTTCCCCACAGCCAAACGTTTTTACATATTTGTTAAATTTTGGTTTGTTTTCTTTCCAAATATTTTCTTGCGTCACTCCAGTCTAGGCTAGATGAATTCAGATTACAATCTGCCATGTTATTTCTCTAAGAACCATTTTAATATTATCCTCTCATATTTCGCTTCAGTCTTCCAAGCCACCACATTCTGTCACGTTCTCCTATCGACACGTTTTGTTTCACGTGTCAGACGCCACTCCCATCTCTTATACCTTGACTTGGTTATAATAGATAATTTTTTGTGTGCTCTCGGAGTTCAAGGAAACGCCAAGAAGCATTGGTATGTGCAGCAAGTCGGTTGGTAAATTTATGCAGACTGTAGACTGAATGAGTGGTGGAAAGCTTGACGTCGTAGTTAAGGTACTGTCTGCTTTATCCTTCACTCCGCAAGTAAATATTCTGATCAATTATATTAATAATAATTAATTTCCTCTTTGTTTGATTTTGTTTGTAATTGGCTTCTCACAAGATGCAGATAGGTAAGTATGTACACTTGAAGCGTTCAGAGCAGCATGTGCTGCCAATTATAAATTATTTGAAATTAGACAGAGAAACAAGGAAAAAAATAGAAATAAATTATAACCTACTTTATACTGTACAAAATCAGTCCCGTTACAGGCCCGAGGTGCCCTGATGGTTCCAGGAAGTTAAGGTTCCCAGATTACATGACAATGGCCCAGGATGGTGGTAAGTTTGTTAGCCTTACACACCAGCTGCTTTTACCCCCAGGAAAGACTCCTGGTACTCATTTCTGTTCGAGGCTGAGTCGACCACAGGGCCATAGTGCGATCGGAGGGATTATATCAATGAAAAATTCCACTGACACCATCTGGAATCGAGCCAGGTACCTTCCGATTTGTAACATAGCACCTTAACCACTGTGCTACCGCGGTTCCCACTTTATACTGTATTATGTCAAAATAACAATAAATTGTTCTAAGATTCTATGCAGTATCATTAGGTAGGTGTAGGCTTTCCTGAGAAACTTACTATCCCTGTCATCTACGTACGGTGACAATGGAAGTATCAGATCGAAACATCGGTACGTCTTTGCCAAACCTCAAAGGTCAGATGCCGTAAGACGCTAACGTTTCCATTCCCACTGTAACGACTTCTCAGTCTCGTCACGCAGAATGTCCAACCCGGATGTGATCTGGTGACGTTACTAGTGCAGCCCCTACTAACTATACTCTGCGCAATACATAACATCCCTTGTAAGATTCAAAACTTGCGCAGTGAACAAACAACTGATTATTATGCCGTCAGTAACACATGTGTTCTGATACACGTTGACCGTATTTTCATGAATATTTTCTTCATCGTTGGGAGCTTCCTTGTTCAGTTCTTGTTTTCGTTACGACGTATCCCACATGCTGATAAGTTCTGTGTCTCTTACATGTGAAGGCCTCACAAAAGAGCAGACGTCATAAATTGTGGATGAGCACAGTCACGTGTCTGCCAGGTCTGTCAAGTAACAGAGAATAGGCAATGGACCTCTGTGATTTATCTAGAGCAGACGACGTCTAGCCACCATGTGGGAAATACGAAGAGATTTCAAGTATTTTGACCTTTTGCGCAATCCCCTATTTTCTTTAAGAATAAAGCTTGAAGGAAAGACCATTACGTACATTTGGACGGGATTTTTTACAGTCACTCAGATGTAGGAGAATGTTTTTTTAATGGAAGCATTACGATGTGCTAAATGATTTGTATTCCTCACCCAATATTGTGCGGGTGATAAAATCGAGAAGAATGAGACGGGCTGGGAATGTGGCGCGTATGGGTGAGTAGAGGGGGGTATATAGGGTCTCGGTGGGGAAACCGGAAGGAAAGAGACCACTGGGGAGACCTAGGCGTACATGGGTTGATAATATTAGGATGGATCTCCAGGAGGTGGGTTGTGGGTATGTGAACTGGATTGGGCTGGCCCAGGATAGAGACAGTTGACGGACGCTTGTGAGTGCGGTAATGAACCTTCGGGTTCTGTGAAACGCGGGGAATTTCTTGACTAGCTGCAAACCAGTTAGCTTCTCAAGAAGGACTCTGCACCATGGAGTGAGTAAGTATTACATATTATAACTGCTTCATTTTGCAAAGTGTCGGTACCGTCAGAAAAGAATAATACCGACACATATAGGCATATTATTATAAAGTAAGAAGTCTTTATTTGTCCAACCTGATACGCTTTTGCATTCGATTAATTTCTACCCAATGGGATTCAGCAAATAAAAACAGGAATAAATTTTCGCTTGTAAAATCTGTATTTTTTATCTACGTATACAAGTGAACTGAATGAACGTGCAATCTAAGGCATGGGTCTGCGACCACTTGCTTGCTGACATTGTGGGTTCAAATCCCGCGGGGGCATGGATGACTCTCTGTTGTGAGTGTTGTGAGGTCGAGGTCTCCGGGGGTTTGCTACCAAGTATTTTGTGTCTGATTGAGTGTTCTCGAAGCCTCGATGATGAGGAGGCCCTGGCCTGTTAGGGTCTGCTGCACCATGGAAAAAAATAATGCCTGTTTGTATGTGTGTAAGCAGCTATATATATATATATATATATATATATATATATATATATATATATACAAACACGTAGTACATATTTATATACCCACTAGATACATAAGTAAGATGAGTCCACTGTAAATATGTGTTTTTTTATAAAATTTCTTTTAAAAGGATATTATTAAAAATTTCAAGTTACAAGGTAATGTTATACACTTGTGAAAACTGATTTCGTACAACGTGTAAAGTGAATTCGTAGATGATACTGCTTTACAGGTGACAAAACAATTTAAGTAACTTGAAAAGCGTACAGGGAAGATGTCAGTAAGGTCCAATGGCAAAAATTGTGTGCAAGGTACTAAATGTTGCATGACGTAAACCTAGAAATATTTTTAATAATTTAGACAATATCAGCGTCTTAAATATACACGTTGTAATCCACTTTATGATTATTTGCCACAGCATTCATAGAATCCAAAACATTCTATACCGTTTGCATGTAATGAAGTATGGCTAGCGTTACATTGTGTTTTTATCCCGGAATGTTCAGGCACGTGCAGGATATTGACTTTAGCACCGTGAAAATGATGCACTGCTATGTTAGTTTGGCTGTCTGCCGGTATTTATGACGTGTTTTAGGCACATTCGCATTCCTGCGGAGCGCCTGTTAAAGTCGCGCATTACGTCTGTCCGTACACGTGTGTACCTGACCTTTAGAAAAGAGTTGAACGGATGTTCAAGAAGGAAAATGTTCAGGGAATTTCAATTTCGGTTGCAGTTTTACAGGCATAAACTCGCCTCGCCCGAGGGCCTGTGTGTGTTTCTGTTTGCATGTTAAATGCACAAAGGCGTACCCACGATTCTAACCGAAAAATAAAGTTCTTCTCTCTTAAAGTAAGCTTAAAAATTCGACGTTTCCCCTTTCTCTGTCAATCGGCCATGACGGATTTTAGATCTGTTGCTAGGACACGGAAAAACTTAGTTTCCTGTGTAGTAAACCTTCATAAATACTCGTATTTGTTAATATTTGGTTGAAATAGTCAGTCTAACATTGTTTATAACATAACATCAGATGCTGGAATTCGCGATTTAAAATTCGGGACGCAATATCCGAGAGAAAACATCAAATTCTTTACACCTTTTCTGCACTGTCAGCTAGTTGTCATGTGATACGAAGTCTGGTGCAGGTAAATTCGGGCAAAAATGTGATTTGAATCTTGTACCCACTTCTGTCTTGTTGCTGGACAAGTTATTTGAAGTGTCGTCATTCTCGTGTCTTGGTAGTGGCACAGTGCCACGCCCAAAATATTCTACCTTGGGACGGAAAGAGTTTTAAGCTTTATCGCAACTGGCGGCTATATCAATATAAATGCAATAAGTACTCGTAAACTATCAATGTAATTTGTGTTGCACATTAACATTTTAAGTCTACTGGTTTCGTGCACCAACAGTTTAACATTCAACAACTGTACACTCTGCCCACACTGTATTTATGTGTTTTGTATTTACCTCAGAACAAAAAACGACTTATGCCACTTACAATAGAAACTGATTGGATTTTATAACCGAGATGAAAAGTATTTACAGCGCGGTACGGACTGGGTCTTTAAATAAAAAATTCTCCGCTTCGTCTTTAAAGGGTTAATCAGCAACCACTTCTGACAAGCAGTGTTCAATTTAAGTCGACCTAAGAGTGAAAATTTAATATGCAGTTTTGTTCCAGAAATGGTACGTAAATCTAAATTGTGTAGATTAAAGTACTGCGTGTGTTTGGCTTAGGCTGATGATGAAGACCAGCCACAAACCCTAGTCCTTTCTCTTTCTGTCACGCAAGAGCCCATCTTGAGCTTAGGAAGAGGTTTCTGGATCACACACTATGAGACACACACAACCGGTAGGACTCCTCTGAACAAGTGATCAGCCTGTCGTAGAAGCCGCCACCTGTAAGACACACACAAAAAAAATCAATCGACGAATATCCATGCCCTCCGCCAATTTCGAACACGCCATCCCAACAGTCTGTCTGCCGCAGAACTACGCCCTAGACCGCACCTCTATCCTGTGTATGAATCAGGATATTGATATCAAAAACCTGTAAGTTTCGGACCTCCCACGATCGGTTCAGTAGAATGTCGTACTTCTCAAACTCTTGGTGTTTTTTTTATTTATCTTTATCGCTGCACCGTGCATTTCCTACAGTCATTTAATCAGCACACCAACTAACGCATATACATAATTTTTTTACATTAAAACATTTAAAATCAGAGAATGTTTTTAAAAATGTGACCTTAGCAAGGAACAATTTAGCTCCCTGAGGATGATCTTCGGATCGAAACATGTTGGAACGATTTTAAATGTTTTAATGTAAAATATTGTATGTATGTGCATTAGTTGGTGTGCTGATTAAATAAAAATATCTTGGTGTGCTTTATTGTTAGTCATGTTACTGGAACATTGTTGTAGTCTTCGTATTCAAAGCCAGAACTTCCTTATTCTAATTAATTACAAGAGAGGAAATTATATATAAAGAATCATTAACTGAACTGATGTTTGTAGTGGTTAGGTCTTAGACTGTTTTTCAGGAAAATTCCGTTTTCGATTATGGGCCTGAACACCTTTTCTCATGTGCGACGCACACCTAGCCAACTGCTCTCTCTACAACACATTCCTACACAACATGACATGCTGCCACAACACCTTGTTTGCAAAAACGAATTAAATGATGAATATTGTAATATAAATTTTACGAGGAACAAAAAAGTTCCCTGATGATGATCTGACAAGATCGAAACATGTCGGAGTGATTTTAAGTGTTTTTAAAGTGTTTTATGTGAAAGTTATGTAAGTACAGTTGTTGGTTGATAACAGAAGTGATTTTACAAAAATGCACGTTGCAACAATAAGATGTACACTGAACATAAATTTGTGCCTTGATTTTCTCTACAACATTTCTCTGAAATATTTCTCGTTATAGGAAGAATTGAGCGAGAGACGATCGTAAATAAATTTTGGTCTTAACGTAAAACATCCGTAATAATTGTCAGATTTTAAGGAAACTTGAATTAACTCGACAGATTTCGAAAAATAGTGAAATATCAAATTTCACGAAAATGCTTCTAGTGCGAGCCGATTTTTTTGCATACTCGTGAACGGACAGACAGAAAGACATATGGCAAAGCTAATATCTGCTTTTCGCAATTTTCCGAAGGCACCTCAACACGTACTTCGTGGACTGTTGGTTGGAACGGGCCCAAATCTCGCGCGATGTTATTTTGAGAATATAAGCGCTTGTCTTTCCACAGCTGCAATTATGGCAAGTTTATTGGTTGGTTTCTATACTGTCCGAAGACGTGTCTTTATAAAGACGGCGATGAAACTTGGAATTCTGCTAAAGGCTTAGGATTTTGTGACCAGTTGAGAGCTGTAATTTTCCTAGAAATCGGCCAAAATATACTCTTTAAAGTTGGTATGGTTAATTGTTTCTCCTGTTAATATAGTATCATATAGCCTTTTTAATGCGCGTTGGAATTTAATTTAAGTAAATCTATGGTTCAAGGTCGCACCGAAAGTGGATATTCAGTTAAGGACAGCGTAGTTGGTATCATTCATGTTTAGTGCTTTTGTTCTTTGCATGTCCGCTGTTTGTTGTTTCACGCAGTTCGTGCGAACATAATGTGTAATTATCATGTTGTATGGTCACGGTACGTGACGTCACGAACAAATGATACCATATAGTGGTTAACATCTGAAAAGAAACTTGTAATGAGAATTGGCACAGCTGAGAAATGTCACAGAATGCGAACTATATAGGTCACTGCGGCCATTGTAGGGACATAGACGGACTATGTAATTAACTCTTTAAACGCCGAGTTAAATCCCATCTGCCATCTGCTGGCATTATTAGCAACTCACCATATTCTCCACGTTAGCAGGATAAGTGTTAAATTTATAAAATTTAAATTAATATATTATATATATATTATATGAATTTAAATATATATATATATATAACACAAAAGGTAGAATTCTGTAATGTATTAGAAGTTTGTTAAGTAATATATTTTATTAATAATAATGATAGTAAATTATGTAGTACGATAAAATTTTGGCAGTCGGCATAGCTCGGTCGATATAGTGGCTAAGCTGTGGAATGGAGGACTCAAGGGTCTATTTCCGGCAGTAGTAGGAGGTGTTTCTTCTCATCAAAGGGACATACCCACTCTGGGGCCCAGCCAACCTCCCACTGAACTTCTACCGCTGGTATGTTCTGCTGACCGGCGTGTCAAGCCAAGTGATCACCTCCAAGTCATACGGAGGTTCATAATTAGTGGAGATAAGAGTACGAATATCCTTCATGGTATTTATAGGGAAAGCTTTACTTGTTTCGTAAAAGTGTTTGATTTGCGTTACCTAAGAAGGATTAAGCATGCTACAAAAATACATTGTTTTTTTCGAATTAATTTTTCAGTGCCTAAAACGTACTCTTATAACTTACGTCCAATTTGCAAACTGATTTGACTCTAAAAGAGGTAACTTCTATACTTACAGTCCTTCGTGACTGTCTGTGTGCGTGTTTAAAGTTGAACTTAATCACATTTTCTGCAAAACAGAAGGTCGCCATTAGCTGCAAGAATACTTGAAATGCTTTTGTAATATATTTTCTTAACTTTTAAATCTTCGTGCTGATCTCCCTGGTGTAAATGACGCATGCCGAAAAATGAAGCAGTCATATAGGACTGTACTTATATACAGGATGACCCAGGAGGAATGTGCCAGACTTCGGAAGGGTGTTCCTTACGTTAAAGTATACCGATATAACCCAAAACACCTATGTTCTAAGTTGAACGGTTACGGAGATAATGGCCAGAGAAGTTTGAAACTTTGACAGCTGTTACACACTTATTGATTACCAAATACATATTAAAACTGGCAGGAATATGTGGTTTCTGTAATGTTAATA
>Ga0123354_10005956_pt1 | contig 17942 bp, 14 predicted proteins | sample TergutLab28metaG_2_FD_97872 | JGI IMG/M metagenome (GOLD analysis project Ga0123354, IMG submission 97872) | Labiotermes labralis P4 segment gut microbial communities from Petit-Saut dam, French Guiana - Lab288 P4 | ecosystem: Host-associated > Arthropoda: Insects > Digestive system > Gut ...
ATCGTAAAATTTTCTTAATTTTTGGTACTTTAAGACTATTTATGATGACAACCAATTTATTTGTCATTGCGAATGTAAAACAATTGCGAACCGGCGGTAGTTTTAGAATTTTACTGCCTTTTTCCGAACATCTTGGGGTGTTGGCTTCCGAAATTCTGCAATTTTTAACAGTTTTCTCTGTCGGGTTGAGTTTGGCACGATTTTGAAGGACCTTCCGAATTTCGGGGGGGTGGGGGTTGACCCCCCCCCCACTCGGTACACCACTGTACTGCAACTTTTCTTGAACTGAAATATCTCTGATTTATTCGCAACAGTGCAGATTACTTAATTGTTTCATCACCTTCGGTTCATAATTTATAAACGTTTATAGGCAAACACGCGCAACTATTTAAAGGGCTGTCTAATATAAACCCCGTACCAGGGGCACGAAGACTAAATTAAATAACTAACTAAACTCCGTGGCCTTAGTCCGCACGCGAACTATACCGACAGAGCGGCCGCCGCCGGTCGGCTAAGTTGTTGCCAAATTTTGCGGATAGAGGGATGTCACGTGGTCAGCGTAACGGGTCCCCACAGTCGTTAATCTCTGTTGTCTAGACCTGGAGCCGCTACTTTTTTCATTCAAGTAGCTCCTCAATTGACCTCACGAGGCTCACGAGGCTGGGTGGACCCCGTTCCAGACCCACTACTACTCAGAAAATCTGGTAGCGCCGGGGATCGGACCCGGGACCTCTGTATCTGTAGCCAGAAACTGTGACCACTAGACCACAGAGGCGGTCGACTAAATTAAATACCGTACGATAAATGTTAATGAACTACGTTGGCTTCGAACGTGGCCTTCCTGGCGCTGAATGTACGACAAACTGATGTATTGCAGTAACGGGGCTCCAATATGGCGGCGAACAAATCGTGTTGCATTGTGGGTGTATTATGCGAAATGCATTGTGGATGTTTGAAACAGAAACCACGAAAACAGCGACACACGCGGGGGTGAGCGAAAGATTGGAGCCTCGTTACAGCAGTGTAGCAACGAGGAACTGTGTGGTACACATGGCACACAGTTATCAGTACCATCGTTCATATAAATTGGTACGAGGGGTTCTCAATTCTACTCTTTGCCACCCAATCTGTGTATATGAGACTGCGAACTTCTCCTGAAGATGGGCATAATGATTCCCTAAACATGTTGAGATAGTGTTGATAATAAACATCTGATTGTTGCATCTTGTTGGTTTTCTCTCTCTCTTCACAATTTGCTCACGATGCACCGTAACAGAAACCTAAAACCTACAGCTTGCGATCTTCAAGTTTATTACGTAGCGGGTAGTGACCGAAGGTGGTCCCACGACAAGGGTGACAAATTACCCCTACTCGCTGCGTAATAACGACCGATGCAGTTCTCATCAACTTCTCGGCGGAGGCCTGCCATCATGCAAACTGTGTAAATATCTGTGAATATAAGAATCGTCCATGGACTAGATAATCTGTGATCAATGATATATATACATGACAATTCATGACTGCATTTGCAGTCTGTGATTAGAGTTCTGAATCGGTCGTGTGGGAGTGGATTGAATAACGTCTCGTGATTAGGTATTAACAATTCTAATTTAATGTGAATGCATCAAATGTGCGTGTTGCTTCATCTGTTTTAAGTTGAGTTAGTGCATTGTATTGAATTCCAGCAGGATGTAATATTTTCGGAAATAATATTTCATGACGTAGACATTTTTCAAGCTGATCGGAAGTGGAAAGTAAAGTACGGCGCGAAAGAAATATTGCTGTTTATTATTTTGCGTTTTGGGTTGTGTGATTAGTGGCGTGAATAACACTGCGAATAGCAAGTGTTGGGAACAATACATAAAACAATACCATTTACTTTGCAAATCATTTTTCAGTCATTAATATGTCGAGAATGCAGTCTGTCAGGTTACTTAGAGGAACGAAAATATATTTACATTTATCATGTCCTGATTTTTGTATGTACTGCTGCATATTAGCGTTTATTAAGAGCATGTTTTACAGTAGATCGTATTTTGAGAGAAATGTATTGATGCTTCCCAGGTGCTTGTATAATGAATGTTTGAAGTGACATTTCATAGTTGCATATATGATAGTATAGAATGTTGATAATAAAGGTAGTTTCTTACGTGTAACTCTTTATTGATGTATTTGTGTGTATTTAAATTCAGAAGATTATGAATCTATTATTTTATTCCAACTAAATGCACATACATATAATTATCACCTATTCCTACGTGTTGTGGTGTTTGCTGCACCATTTTCAGGGAGACCATTGCGTTATTTGCTCAAGAACTATGTGCTTTTTTGCAGTGTCGTTACATAGGTTGTGCTATAGAATATAAAGTATACCTGCTTTTTTTTTTAATTTACAGTGGTTGTTGGCAGTGTTTAAAACATTAGAACAAACCACATATTGATTTAAACATTGTAACAAGCATTGTTTATTTAAAAAAAAAACATGTTATACTTTGCATTCTGTAGCACAGCCTATGTAACAGCATTGCAAAAAGCATATAGTTCTTGAGCAGATAATGCAGTGGTCTCCCTGAAGATAGTGTAACAAACTCTGAAGCATGTAGGAGGTAATAGGTAATAAATAAATATATTTAACATATGTGCATTCAGTTGGAATAAAAAGAAGAAATTGACTGCAAGAATGTACAGAGTTGAAAGCTTCCGAAGACTCTGTCAACTTGACAGAACACCATTATGTTAATTAATTTGGTGTCAGAATGTTACGTTTAAGGATTCTTATTAGGTGTAAGCTCACAGAACATATTTACTTAACATTTAAGAAATTATTTACAGAAACCAGTTTTATAAAAAATGAGGGCAGAAAATGACAATTCCGGCTCCATACTACTGACACACGATGAAAATGAACTGATATCTCGTCTGTTGGGAAGTAGATGTCAGGTAAGTAATTCTCTTTGTTCTATGTGCTTGGGTCTCTTGAGGAGGTTTGGTGTAAATAAATGACCATAAAGGTGAACCGCTTCAAATATATTCATACAAGTGAAATCATTAAGGCAAATGTTATAGTATAAAGGGAAACTTAATAATTTTGTACTGTCTCATATTAGGAGAAGTGATAGAAATTTTGTTTGTTTGATTAAGCACTATTTGTGTTTTGTAAGGAATAATATGAGACAGTTATCAGAGTTTTATAGGCATTTTGCTTTTCATGCACTTATCATTTTTTACCATCCCACACTTATTACCTAATGCTTGTGAGTTGCAATTTTTGTTCTTAACATTTTAACTGCCGGGTATTTTATGTAAAAATAACTGATGCATAGACATTTTTGAAATCCCCATGGCTATGATTATAAGTAAATATATAGGCTACTTTTGTGTGAAATTTTATAGCATTTCCATATAGATCACTTCATAAAGTAGAGTATGATAAAGAAATTGGATTTAATGAGGATCATTATAGTTTCTTACTGAAATGTTTTGCAAGATAATATAAACACAAAAATTGGCCTCCGAGTGATGAAATGGCATCTCAGGAATGCTATTGCTAGAGTAATTCTGCTTCATTCCATCTTTGATTCTGATACAGGTGACTCTTAATTAAGAGTAGGTGTAGTTTTAAAAGTTGTTGGTTGAGATGTTGTTGCTTAATATACAAGTATTAATTTCATTTTTAAACCTTAAAATAGATGCTTTGTGTTGCATCTTTTTTTAATCTGAGGAGGTGTTTGGGATATTAATTTTGGCAAATTTTGGGATTATATTGTGTTCCGAAACAATATTATCCTAGAGGTGACTCTGTACAGTTCCAGTGTATCTGTGGAACAAACTGTGAAGTTCATTTACTGTATTATTGGACAAGGTTGTTATTTTCTTATTCTTTTTGTTAACAGTTCTGAAGTGTGTGCTGTAAATGTGTGGTTAACATGCATGGCCACAGAACATGAGGATAAAATTATAAGATAAATTCATTCTTTGCAATTTTTAGCTGTACGAAACAGGGTTTGCTAGCAAGAATGTATAGCTATTTGGCACCTGCTAGATATAAAATGGTGTAGAAGGAAGGTCCTACGTGCCAAAATCAAGTTTCTGATCAACAGATAGCTCATTAGTGACTTTTGAATGAATCTTGAAGCTGTAACATGTTTTCACAACATGAGACAGATGCATTCTGGTGTATTGTAATGTCAGAAGGCCTGAAAGTGTACCAGGGCTACTAAGTGTGGTAAATTGTAAAGAATTTATGCTATAACATTTAAACACAGTGTTTATGTTGTTTATACCTTAACAAATCAAAATTCTATGCAGGAAGAAATGAAGAACAGATTGTAGTCAGGGAATGCTTGCTATCATTCGGTGCAGAATCTTTTGTCTTCCTGTTTGCTATCCAAAAATTTAATGATTAAGATATACCAAAGTATAATTTTGCCTTTTGTTTTGTATGGGTTTGAAACTTGGTTGCTGACATTGAGGGAGGAAGGTAGGCTGAGGGCGTTGAGAATAGGGCGCTGAGGAGAACATTTGGGCCTAGGAGGGGTGAGGTAACAGGGGAGTGGAGAAAACTACATAATGTGCTTAATGATCTCTACACCTCACCCAATATTGTTTGGGTGGTAAAACCGAGAAGAATGAGATGGGCGGGGCATGTAGTGTGTATGGGTGAGAGGAGAGACATGTATAGGGTTTCTGTGGGGAAACCTGAGGGAAAGAGACCACTTGGGAGACCCAAGCATAGATGGGAGGATAACATTAAGAGGGATCTTCAGGAAGTGGGATGTGGGGGTATGGACTGGATCGAGCTGGCTCCAGATAGGAACAGGTGGCAGGCACTTGTGAATGTGGTAATGAACCTTTGGGTTCCGTGAAATGCGGGGAATTTCTTGACCAGCTGAAAACCAGTTAGCTTCTCAAGAAGGACTCTACTCCATGGAGGAAGTAAGTAAGGAGTAAGTTTATGTTGTTTATGGTGTGTAACTAATGGCTTCCAAGAGAGCTGTGTTTTGAAGTCCAACATAATATTAATGTTTCCACAATCATGCGTTTTGATCTTCAGTATCTTTAAGACAGATTTTTATCCAGTTCTGATTCAAATTGCTGCTTCATAGAATTAAACGACTACTGATCTATTATCATCAGTTTAATAACTTAAAACCTCTTTCATAGGAAGGAGTTGTTATTGTATGCCCACCAACCTGTTACAGTGTCCCCAACTATAACATGTTTATATTCTATGTTTTGAAGGATGGAAGGTGAATAGAATCAGCAGCCTTGTACCGCACACATTAACTTGGGTTCTGTGATCAGGGAGTTTGTTTCATTCCTATACTGGTATAATCTGTTCCATTCAATATTATTTGGAACAGTCTATAGAGTCTTATTGTCCAGCAATGTATGCTTTGACAACAGTAGAGCTTTCTTGTATAGACTAGGTATAATATAACTTCTAACTTTATGTTATTACAATTCCTGGTTGATATGGGCATTTTCTTGGATATTTTGTAGACTCTGGCTACAGCAGTTGTTCAGTTGTTTGTGACAGACCCACCAGATCACTCAGCCTGGAGACGGAGTGATGCAGGTGTCTTGTGTTTGGTGAAGGACAATCAACGGCGTTCTTATTTCTTCCGTCTCTACTGTCTGACCAGGTGTGAGATTGTGTGGGAACATGAAGTATACAACAGTATGGTCTATCAGTGCCCAATGATGTGGCTGCATACATTTGAGGGAGAGGTTTGTATTCATTGGTGTTTAATTGTACCGAAACTGAAAGTTCATGAATTCTTTGGACTTGGAGGAGTTGAAACTCAGGGATGTAAAGATCATTATCTGTAGAAAACCTATTTAGTGACAAGACAGAGGCCCCACATGTGAATATCTTATATAATATTTAATTTAACAAGTGGAAAGAAATTTGTCAGATGCAAATGTATGTTCCAATTTGTAACTTTAGTAACATGTAAAATTACAACTCAGATTGTTCATAATAATGCAGTGGTTTTGTGATGTTTACTTTCTTTGCCCATCTGAAACTCTTGCAGATCTCCAGGGTGTCTGCATGTCTGTGGCAACTGTAACTCTTTAGAAAATACAAATAGGCACTTGAAATTTTGGCACTAGCTTTAGGATGACTAAGAGATATGTTTTGCCAAGTACAATCAAAATGAGTTTATGAGATCAGTGTCAGGCAGTGGGCATTGTATCCTATGGAATAGTGGTTTAGAATTTGATCGAGGTAGATCAGGTTGTACCTCATTTGAAATCTCTTGCTTAAGCAAGCCTCTTAAGTATATAAATAGTAACTAGTTCCCATCATGCTTGTGGAAACCCATTACTCCACTGCTAGGATATGGGAAGAAGAATGGCAGGAAGGGAAGACAGTAGAAAGGGAATGAGATAGCTGGGTTGGTGTAAGATTGTATGGCGGTTGGGCCTGGTCTTTTTTAGACTAGTTATTAGAGTGTGGTAGTGAGTACTGCATTTAAAAAGTGACATTCTGAAAGTTTTGTTTGATGGAATAATTTTTATTTTCTTGTTAATGACTGTGTTCCTCTAGTCTTAGAAAAACTGCGGACAGTTAAAAATGTCTGAATTATATAATAGTAGCTACTGGTAACATTGAATCATTTTCAGTGTTACAGAAATTGTTGACAGGTTTAGCTACTGGTAACAGATGATCATTTTCATTGTTCTAGAAATTGTTGACAGGCTGATGTTTGTTCTGTCATTTTTCTGTATTGAAGTGATGTATGATTTTTCCATTGGACTGTGCATATTTCTAACCCCTAGAAACCTATTGAATAGTATATGTACTGGCATCTTTGACACTTAAAAATTCTGCACCTTTTCCATGGAGTTTTTTGGTGTGTGGTGTATGATTCCCACATTAAACTGCTATTTTCCCTTTAGAGCATTCACAGTTTGGTCATTCTGATTACTGTAGCAAACTTTGTTGCTGTGAGCTGTGAACTGAATATTTAGAGGTAAAGTAAAGTAAATTTTGTTACTAAACAACTGTGAAAATTTACATCCTGGTAACTCATTCAGCTTTACAGGTGTCTGCTTGAATGTTGTTACTTCTGTATACATGGATATTTTTTGATGCAAGAAGAATTACCAGAGTAACCATAGATGAGATAAGCTACCTATTGAGTTTTTATATTCCTGGTGATATGCATTCAGTAATCACTAATCCCATAGACATCAGATTCCCAAGATATTAAGGGAGCATTTGTTTCAGCTCACCTTAAATCATTGCTCACTAGTTCTCTTAATGAAGACACTATTAACATTTAATCATTATAGGTACTTTTACTAAATGGAGTTTATACAGAAAACTCGGTATTAGTAAACATTTTATATTTTATCATATTATGTTAGAAAGCCAGATTTGTGTAAATGAAACTGTAACCATTATACATTTGCCGTTATTGTCAGTACTGTAGCTGTTATAGGCAGTCTTGATATTTGTACCATGTTTCAAATTCCTGCTTCTGTGAATAAACAAATTTGTTTGCCGTATTAAATCACTTCGTTTAATGTAATAAAATATGAGATGTGGAAATTTGTAAAATGGTTTTTACTAAACATATTACTTTTCTTTTTCAGCACTGTATTGTTGCCTTTAATTTTGCTCATGAAGATGAAGCAAGGAACATAAGGACTGTTCTTAATCAAAAGTTGGATGCAAAGAAACAACGCAAAATGGGTGAGCTTGCATTGTGCTACTATGAGACACTAGCAGTTTTGAGAATAACTAGTTCCAAATGGATAAAATCACCTTGAATTTGAAGTCAGCTTGTTTCGATTACTGCTGATGATTGGATTGCTGAATTGATTAAGAAGACAGCAGTATGCCACAATTGGAATTTGGTGTGAAATGTCTTACATGAAGCTTGTTTGGCCAGTTTTCTTGTCCATGGGTGATTTATGGTTTTTCTTTGCCATTCGTTGGGCTGTTATGGTAAGTATCTTACCATACTTCATTATTGACAGTTAAATACTGTGAATGTTTTAATACCATAAGTTGCATTTTTTTAAACCACAGAACATCACAGATTCATTTTTGACATGGACACTATAAAGAAATAGTAATGATATGTAGGTAAGTGGAAGACGTACTTCATGTGAGTCAGTGAGTAATTTATCTTAAAATCAGAAATTATACAAATTTGTTTTTGTGTGTGTGTGTGTGAGTTGTTGCCAGAGTGTTTGACTATGAAATTAAATCTTTGGGAGTGACACATACACATCCACACATGTGCACATGGACAAGGTATATGTGAAGTAATTAAGACACAGTAAGTGTTTGCATTCAGGTGTGAACTTGTAATGGACACCCATAAAAGATTCTACCTGGTGCCTAAACTTCATACTTTGACTATAGCCAGGTTAATAATAGATCTGGTTTAAAATAAGAAGGGTGTCCAGAAACTTCCTGAACTTTTGAAATAGCATGCCAACATGACCATGCAGCGTTTTCCAGCAAGTTACACATCCTAGCAGTGACCTTTGTGAGTCACGTGACACTAGTCATTATATCCTGTTTAGTCATCATGCTGTGTCTGCTAGAATAAACAATTGTTTGGTGTGTACAGAAATTTTTCTGTTGTTTAAAAATGTCTGCGTGTGAAATTTTGTTTTAAATTAGGGATAACGTTTTCAGAGATGTTTCAAATTTTAAAGCAAGCATTTTGTAATGAATCCATGAGCCCAACTTAAACTTACGAGTGGTACAGACGGTTTGAAGAATTTTATTGAAGATGATCCATGCTCGACAAGACCTTCCCATGAGAAGATGACCAGCATGTTTGAAAAGTTCGTGAAGTCGTCTGTTCAAATTGACATTTGACAGTGCAGGAGGTAATCGTTGATGTTGGCATTTCAAAAAGCTCATGCCATGAGATTTTGGTGGATAATCTGGGTATGCAACAAGTTGCAGCTAAATTTGTGCCATGTCTGCTGATTGATAGAGCAAAAACTGAATTGTCTTAAACTCAGTCAAGAACTTTTTCAGTGTGCAAACAATGATAAGAACGTTTTAAAAAACATCATTACAGGTGACGAGACATGGGTTTACAGCTATGATGTCAAATCAAAACCCAGTCTTCAGTACTATCTTGAAGAGATGTAACATCTGCAAGAGGCTGTGAGAAGAGCCAACAGCCCAATTTATGGAGGCAGAAAAGATGCATGGTCCTTCATGACAATGCTCCTGCACATTCCTCACTGCTTATTTGTTTTATTGAAAAAGTTTGGGAATTTTGCGAACATCCCTCGTGTATGTAGGTTGAATGAAAAGTGATGCCTCCATTTCAACTACTTGTGACAATAGGAATATTTTAATAAATGAAACATGAAAATAATTCTTAGAGAATGTCCTTCAATTCTCTATATTTATATTTCCACATCACCAAACAACTGTACATGTATGCCAGTGATAAATAAGTCTCATAAAGCCATCTTGCAAGAACTCCACACTTTGTTTTCACAGCCAGTTTTTGACAGTGCTTCACACTTCTTCATTTTAAATATAATGATGTCCATGAAGGTGTTCCATTGTTGGAAAGGGATGGAAGTTTCAAGGTTCCAAGTGTGGACTGTGTTGAGGATGTGGTAGGATAGTGAGATTCTGCCAGTCATTTGCATTATTTTTTGTTCAACCTTTGTTTAGTACAGTCGTGATCCATGAATCAAAGGTGTCCTGGTGTTTTAAAATAATCCAACTGTATGTGTTCTGCGTTTGAGCCGTTTATCCAAACTGATGTGATTGGTTTTAGTTTTTCACTCCATGCTCTTCCCAAGTGTGATACTTTGTAGTCATGCATAAGTAAGTATCTAGCGCTGCTTCAAAGCAGAAATTATTCTGAAATAATTATTTTGTTATGTTTCTCTTCTGTTGTTTTATATCTAGAGCGACGATCAAAGTCATCCATGCAACCACCTCACAACTCTGTCCCATCACACCCAGTAGGACTTGGAGGAAGTGTAACTGCAAGTCATTTGGGCACATCCAATTACCTGGCTAATGGTTCATTGTTACAGTCTCCAAGGCAGCAACATCGCACTGTATCAGGTAAATTTTGTTCTGCAGTGGGTTGGAAAGAAGTTGTTATTGAGTGGCTCCTTTGTCCTGGAAGCACTGGACCTCTCCAGCCCTTAGCTGTGTACTTAGTCTGTAGACATGTGGTTTAGAAGAACATCACATAATCCGAAGAATATCATCAGTGTTTTTCTTAAAGAAACTGGTTGGAAGGTTTGGTCTGGATTGATCTGGCTCAGGACAGGGATGATTGGTGGACTTCTGTGAATGTAGTAATGAATGTTCAGGTTCTGTAGGGTGTGGGGAATATCTTGACTAGCTGAGAAACTGTTAGCTTTTTAAGGACTGTGCTCGTTGGAGTTCATTATACTGTCAATGTTATGGATCAACAGGTTTCCCTGAAATGTTGGTACCTGTCCACCACACTACACGGTGTCCTATTCCAGAAGACAGTAATCTTCATAATCATGGCCATGAGAACCGGACATCTCACATAAAACAATTTGCAGATTACTATAACTAGTTTTTAATTACAGACAAGACAGTTTTATGTCAGTGTACTTAGTCTTCGTATCCTAATGAACTGGATTTAGTATGTCACTTTAATTAGCTTTTGCACTGGAATGACATAACTATAATATTTTGAACTAAATTGTCTCACAAGACAGATGTTTAATTAATGATATGAGTGAATTCTTGGTCTGAACCCTAGAAGAGATTTCAACCTATTGTTCCCAAGACTTATATTCTATTTTAGTATGAAGTATGATTTGGAGTGCTGTAAGTAATACACATTGACTTGTATTAAGATGAAGAAAATAGAACATTGATGTTATGGTTTCTTTGTAACTGGATAATTGTTGCCTGCCTTTCTTGAATTATAACCTAGCAAATATTGTATCTTAATTTAGTAAAGTTTATGTGTAAATTTCGTTTTGTTTGTTCCTTACCAGAAATATACTTGCAACTGTTGTGAACCCAGAGTTAGGGGGCTTGACTTCCACCAGACTATGCCCAGGTAGACACGAGTGGGTTGAGGCACTGAGTCCTCTGTGTCTAGAATTAAATCGAGGGTAGGTTTAAATGCTGCCACCAGCCTGTTTCTGGCAAAACGTCTGAGGGTTACTACGGGGTTTCAGTGATAAGCAATAGCAAAGACTTCTTTAACTAAGTCTATATTCTATAGCTCTACAGTATTCTACAATCTTACACACGTTAGTTACAGAAAAATGTTTCTACTAAGGTGTTCAAGTTAACATTCTTGCCTCTCGGTATAGTCCAAAGAGTATGCAATTTAGAATTTCAAACTGAATTTAGACTCGACTAAATTTTGTAATAAAATCAAAATCCATTACAACGCAACTGTTAAAGCTTACTTTGTAACAGCAGTATGCCGAAGTCCATTCTCGGCGTCTCTTTAGTTATTTTAACAATCGTTGAGTAACAGAACTGTGTAGTCATAAATCTGCCGTCGTCGTAGGCACTTGCTTCACCGGTACAGTGTCGAGTGTCAAACAAATAACATTCCGAAAGATTCTCCAAAATAAGTTGTCTCCTAACTATCAAAAGGGGGGTTTTATAGAGAGAAAGTACGTTGTCAGCGATTTAGTTTACATCCCCGACCATATATGGTCATATTCCAAAACACTTACAAAATTTGAAGTAACAAATTGTGTCAGTCAGGCTGCAACCCTCCATATATGACAAGTGGAGCAGCACAAATGATGTATGCTGACTCTGCATAGTAAGCTTGGCTAATGTTTCTTCATTACAACATCTGTAAGACTCTCGTAAGTCTTCCTGGTTAGTTCATAATTCGAAAAGGATTTTTTCAAAATCGCAGATTTGGTCTCATTCATGACAGCAACCCCTCCTTAGCATAAGATTTGGGATGAAACAGTTTTTCAGAGCAAATCTCTTAGGGCATAAGGAATACAATAAAAATGTCATGAATTCAGCATTAAATACAGCGCAACTTAAACATATCTAACTATAGACAACAGTAAAGTAACGGGTTAAATACAATATAACAACAAACTATCTCTAAGGTATAACAAAGAATGAGACTACATAATCACTCAGTTGGTTCACTTATTTTACAACAAAAATTCATAAAATGTCTGCGTTATTTCTTTCACTGAGGTGGGGTGTAGTCGAAGAATCAACCAGCTGAGTTTCTGCTTCCTGGCTCTGGGTAGGCAGGAAGTGGCTCGTACTTTGGTCTGTAGATTTGCAGCTCAGCAAATTCCTCCGAAGGTCTGCATCTCGCTAGTTTGACAGGAAATTTCCCGGTCGTTCAGCTGGTGTGTTGGAGTGAATATGATGCGTAAAGAACTTCCTGCTCTTCAGTCTCGCCTTGAGTACTTCCCAGTTCGGGATGGTTTTTAGAACTGCTTATAGCTTCGTCCATCTTTACACGCAGTTTCACCCGTATCATGAATGTGAATAAAGAATAAAGCAAAGGATACCAAATATTATAAAGGCGCAAAGGGAAGTTATGATGGTGATAAGGTAATTTGTTCGCTTTTCTTGAAGTACCGAGGTTTGACGTGTGTGCAAAAGTGACTCAACGTCTGCAGTGACGCGGTGACTCGGCCGTGGATGTCACATAGTTTCTGGATTTCCAACGGTGGTATGTCAATCAGCTGTTGTAGTTCAAAATCGGTGATCACAGTGATGTTGTTGGGGAGATGGAGTATCGGTGCATCCTTTTTTGTCTGCGTGGGTCCATGTAGTTCTGGAAATATTTGGAACGCATCAGAAGTTATGGAACATCCAGTGGCGTTGTGCAGTAACCCATTTCCGGTAAGTGACAGGGTACGAAGCACTTGCTTATTGTCCTGGGCGCATCTCGCAGGGTGATCTGTTGTTCAGGAAAATGGTAGACCCATAGCTCACCATAACGTTGCAGAAACAGTGTCCGGTGTTGAAAGATGAGCTTCCGTCGACACCAGGGGTTGGCATTCTCTGTTTGAAAAAACAAACTTGATTCACACTTTAGTGATTGCGAACTATACACTGCAGTTTCCGCGGGGCAGGTTGTAATGCTTCCCTTATCACAACAGCTGTAGTCTGCTTCCGTGAGCAGTAGGTAGCTTCGTCAGCTATGTTGTAACGCAAAGAATGCATAATCTACCGAATATTGAAAAATTTATCAGGAGATATTTGAGTAGTCAAGGCAATTAATCTGAACGATGTAAAATGGCTGTCCGTGGTCTTCAGTGGCACTGTCAACACTAAGTTAACAGAACAGACATTTGCTGCTACTGAAACTTTAGTCAACTCATAATACAAGTGCATATTATCCTTGCTTGATCCTGCCACAAGCTTGTAACTCTCTGGTTATTGTAAAGTCACGTTTCTTAGAATGTTTTGAAGCTCTAAGGGATTTACTAGTTTTATAGGCAACTTCCCTAATATAGCATGCTGTACGGTCTCAAACAATTCATCTATCTGTTGAATCAACTGCATTAAATTCAAGGTGCCTAATTACAGTAAGCATAGAATTTTCAGCCTTCAAAGTAGAATTTAACCAAAACATATCTTTAGCTATGCTAAGAAACTGATCATGTGACCATATCATTTGGTCTTTTACCACCCTAGACGATTTTGCAGTCGCCTCTGCATTTATCTTTCCTAAATCCTTCACATATGTTAACTGATTTGACACAGATTGGGCTATGTCGGAACTTCTTTGCCGCAATTCGTCTACTACGTCATGTATCAAGTGAATATCTGTAACAGTCGCAGTTCCAAAAATATGCTTTAACACTAATCCACCCACATCTAATAGGCCACGGCGTGGATCTACTCTGGGCAAAACTTGGTGGAAGTCATTTAGCCTGGAATTTAGCGTTTTCAGTAACAAATCAATTTGTTTCAATTCGGCCATTGGCGTGAAATCTTGCTTCTGCTGCTCAATCGTCATCAGATTGGATTTAATTACAGAAATAGTGTCGTGATACACACTCAGATCAATTTCCATCACGACTCGCCACGTGTTGCTTGTAAAACATATGTCTGTTTCCTTCACAAATAGAATTGATTGGTTTAATGGCTGTACATTTTGTCCGGTAATCACCGCACTCAGTAACAATCCTGTAACAATGCAAATTTAGCGAATTAGTAAAGTCTACCTTTGCTGCATCGGAACAGTCACTTAGTGTGTCTTATATTTAAACAAACTATGCGTTTGTAATATCCTGTAGCATGTTCCTAGCGCGAGACCTGGTAATCGGAGGTTCTGTGCGCGTAGTCTGTAGTTCGCGCCTGGAGCAGAGTGTGTCTAGCGGATAATAACTAGGATCGTCTTCACTCGAAGAAGGGGTGTCCGAAGTACGTCGGTCTGTGTCGGGGGTATCCAAAGCTGGGTTTCGCAGGGTCATGCTTTCATTTACGGCAGTCGGGTTTCGGCTGTCATAAATGGGAACGGACCTACCCTACTTTCTTCTTCCTCGCTCTCGCCCGAATCTGGTCGTTTAGCTTTCTGTTTTCGGGGCTTCTTCTGAGCTTTTGATTTTGTCTGGGTTTCCAAAGACTCGGATTGTAGCATTTCTTTAACCAGTTCACATAAACAGTACTCTTTTTGTCATCCTGACCAACAATTTCGTAATTCAGCTCTGATATTTTCCTAGTTATCTTGTACAGCCCTGACCAAAATTTTTGGAACTTTTTTGTCTGACCAGCTTTCATAGCAGGGGTGTACAAATACACTAGGTCATTTACTTCAAAATGGCGCGTCTTTGCCTTACGATCGTAAAATATTTTGTTATTTCGATGCGCTTCCTTGTTTGCCTTCGCTACTGTTTTATAAGCCATCCTGAGGCTAGCTTTTAGGTTTTCTAAGCGTCGGTCTTGACTTGTATTTTCCTTTACACATCGGGCTTTCAGGCTATCAATGCTGGGCAGTTGCATCTCTCTCCCATGTAACAAATAAAATGGGCTGTAGCCCGTAACCGAATGGGGTGTCGCCCTATGCGCCATAAAAAAAACGGGACTATCGTATCCCAGTTTGTATTTGCCGAATTTATGTAATGTGAGAGTCCATTATGAAGATCTTAGTGCCAACGTTCTATCATCCCATTCAAAGCGGGGTGATAGCTGGTAGTACGCATCCTGCGTATCCCTAACACTTTACATGTCCCTTGAAAAAACTCGACATAAATGCTCGGCCCTGATCCGTTATGAGCTGTGCTCCCATGCTGTGTCGTGAGACAATTTGAGTCGCGTAAACCCTTGCGCACGTTTCTGCAGTCTGATCTGCAATTGGAAAGGCTTCGGCATATTTCGTGAAATGGTCAGTGAAGGTAAGGAGGTATTTATTTCCTCGCGGTGTAGAAAGATATGGTCGGGTAACATCCGTGGATGTCACCTGAAACGGGGCCGTCGGCTCTTGGACATCTCCAAGCGGAGCTACAAATTCGCAATTTCCCTTTCGTCTCTGGCAGGGGTCGCACTTTCTAATGTACTCCTCTATTGACTTCCTCATGACTGGTCACCAATAGTGCAGTGCGATCAGGTCATGAGTTCTCTTTGTACCCGGGTGTGCAACATAAACTGGGTCATGGTTCTGCTTAATGACCTCACATACTAGTGTCTCGGGCACTATGAACTGATAGTCGCCGCTCGACCTTTGCCTGTATAATACGCCATCATCATCCAGGAAAAATTCCTTTTTACTCTCATAGGTACCTGGCTTCTGCTTCAGGCAAAAAGCGTCTTTCGCCTGCTCGCGGAGGACGTCTTCCTTATCTAAGGTACCTCCCTGTACTGTAGTACCAACATGGTGGCTGAAGGCATCTACATGAGCTATTTTCGTTCCTGCTCGATGTTCCACCATGAAATCTAACTCGGGTAGCTTAATGCTGCATCGCAGTAACCGACTATTCTGATCAGCGAAGTTTCTGAAATACGTCGATGCCGCGTTATCCGTTCTGGCCACGAACTTCCAGCCATGAAGATAGCAGCTTAATTGCTTGGTCGCCCAAACCAAAGCCAGCATTTCAACCTCTGTGGCTGCGTATGACTGCTCGGCGCTGTTCGTCTGCCGACTCGCATAAGCCTTTCCTTGCCCTTTTGCACTTGAGACAGTATGGCGCCCAAAGCTGTTTTCGAGGCAAATGTCGTCAATATGAAGGAAAGGCTAAAGTCTGGAAAAGCTAACATGGGTGTCGCGCAGAGCTTGTCCTTCAAACTCTTGAAAGCTTCTCGCTGATTCGGACCCCATGTAAACGGTTGGTCCTTCCGTGTTAGTGTCGTTAAGGGCTTAGCAATCTCTGCGAATTTCGGTACCAACCTTCGATAAAAAGAGGCCAAACCCCAAAACAATATAACATCCTTTACGCACTTGGGTGTCGGGAAATTATATACGGCCTTCACTTTTTCTGGAGAAGCCGCTACGCCTCTCTCTGACAGTACAAAGCCTAAGTACTACACTCGGGGCTGAGCAAAAGCACACTTGCCTGGATATAGTTGCAGGTTCGCCTGATTGAATCTCTGCAATCTCTTTCTAGTCTCCGAGCGTGTTGCTCTGCGGAGCTAGAAAAAACTATGACGTCATCAATAAACACGAAACATTCAGTCCCTACTAATTTTTTCAAAACTGTATCCATAAGGCGCTGGAAATTCGCGGGGCTATTTGAGAGACCAAAGGGCAATCTATTAAACTCATAGTGTCCAGACGGTACTGTGAACCCTGTCAGCTCTCTATGCTCCTCCTTGATACCCATTTGCCAAAATCTGCTGTAGCAGTCCAAAACTGAAATACTTGGATCCGTACAGTGAGGATGTGGCTTCCTGCAACAAGGGTAAGGGGTAGGGATCGAACCTCGTGACGGAGTTCAGAGCTCTGAAATCCACACAAAACCTGTACTGAGGTTTTCCGTCTGGGCCCCTTTTTTTCGGTACTAAAATCGTGGGTGCGGCCACGGCGAATTACTGGGTCTTTTCACTTACTTATCCAGCATTTTTTGAACCTGGTTTTTCATTTCTTGCCTCAATGCATAGGGTGTTTTATATGGCGGTTTCCTAATCGGTTTTGTGTCGCCCACCTGTATTTGGTGTTCCACCACATTCGTGCATTTAAAATCGTTCTCGTCTTCACCGTGAAAGACGTGAGCATACTTTATCAGTATAGGCTCAATGTGGTGCCTTTCTTCCAAGGCTAAATGGTCTAACTTTCCAGGAAGCAATTTCTCATACAAGGCTTCGTTTTTGCGCTTTTTGGGCGGCCTTGTCGGGCTGTTAATGTCAGATTCACCTCCGGCATTTATCTTATGTATCAGTGCTTCGGAAACTTGTTGCGCTATCCCCAAAACGGTATGCTTGGGCACGGTCAGTGTCTCTTCACTGAAATTCGCCAGCATAACATACGCTGAGTTAGTGGATCGCGTTACAGTGTCGTCACACTGTGACATCTGCTGTGAAGACTGGCGTGTGCTCGGGTTAACTCGAGAGAGTGGGCCGGAAAAATTCCCTCTATCGGAATTTGGGCTGGTTCCACATATACTAAAGGAGGAAGGTTCTGCTCCTCCGTTTCCAGTCTTGCTACAGCAACTTGCCTACACCGGGGTGCCAGTACAATATTTTCATTAGCCTTCACAAGCCCCGTTTGACTCTGTGAAGTGGGTTCCTCATTTCGGGGGCTGTTTAAGTCACACTCGTCCCTTCTTTCCTCCTTCCTTAGCATGGGTTGAGGGCTGTGTCCCTCTTTACCCGACGTGAAAATAGTGAGGACCTTCCGTTCCCTATTTGCATTGCCATGTGCTCGGATGTCTCAGGTGGCGTCATTAACCCTTTGACGCCTAATGTCAACTATAGTGGTCGTACCACACCGCTAACCTCTAAAGTTGCATTTTATATATTTATTCAACAAATATAGGTATTGAATATTTTAAACATGGTA
>Ga0123354_10005958_pt1 | contig 17940 bp, 9 predicted proteins | sample TergutLab28metaG_2_FD_97872 | JGI IMG/M metagenome (GOLD analysis project Ga0123354, IMG submission 97872) | Labiotermes labralis P4 segment gut microbial communities from Petit-Saut dam, French Guiana - Lab288 P4 | ecosystem: Host-associated > Arthropoda: Insects > Digestive system > Gut ...
GTGTATATTATCACGCTTGTCCTGCCTTTGTCTGCTTTTACTATCATTGCATTTTCCTTTACAAGTTTTTCCTTCAATTTATTTACAGTGTAAAATTCTCGTTTAGCTGTTGTATTCTGTTGAGATTCAGCTTTTTTGATCTGCTTTAGTTTTTTGGCTGCTAGTATTCTATATGGTTCCTGTATTTTGCTATGCAATTTTCTAATTGCTTGTTCAGTTTCCGTTATCAGAGTGGTCCAATATGTATTCAGCGGTCTTTCTATACTGTGCTGCATTCCTTTGTTAAGTAAACTTGTTTCTTCTTGTGTTAACTCTATGTTTGTGAGATTGACGGTTCTGTCATGGAATTGTGTGTGTTGATGGGGTATTTTATTTTCCTTCTTTGTTTGTTTTTGTAGTTTATCTAGTTTTAGGTTTAAGTTCTGGTACTGTGTTTTCATCTATCTTCCTAATTTGTCGTCGATAAGGCCTGCCATGTTTTTGCACCTTCTAATTGTAACCTATATAGTTGTTCATTGAGTTTCGTTTTTTTGATGTAAAGGAATTTTATCTCTTGTGTTATGCGACATTTGTTAGCTAATTTTAGAGTTTTCTGGCATTGTGCGTTATTCCCATTTATGCGGATGTTCACGTATGTGGGCTTCAGCTGGTTTTGTCTACATGTTTTGTTATACCAGATTGCTGCATTTGTTTTGTACAGTTTTCTTTTGATGTTCCTGTATTGATATACTTCTTTGGCCTGTTTGGCGTTGATAAATTTTACATTCATTGTTCCGTGCAATTACAATGATGCACGGAACAATGAATGTAAAGTTTTGTTGTTTACTTTGTGAATGGAATAGCTGAGCAAAAGACGAACATTGTAAAATTAAGGAAAGTCCCATGCCAGAAAATTCACTTCCAGTAGAAAAGTAAGTCAGAAACCAAACGCTAGTTGACAAAGACAAGATTTTTTAACCGCCACTATAAAAGAAATTAGGGTTCATGAAAAACTTCGTTAAAGGTATGAACAAACGTGGTAAGGGTTTTGGGAATCTGACAGAATAATTTCCGAAACTAAATGTTGTTAAATTACAAGTGGGCATCTTTATTGTACCGTAAATTCGTGAAATCATTAATGATTATCTATTTGCACATATGGTGACGGAAACTGAGAAATCGGCATAGCAAGTTTTCAGAGCGCCTTGACTAAATTTTCTTGGAAACTTAAGCGCCGAAAACTACAAAGAAATTGTTGTGGTATCTCTAAACGCATTCCAGACTGTGGGGTGTAATTTATGTCACTGAATATTAATTTCTTACATTCCCATTCGGGCTCTTTCCCTCCAAACCTGCAGTGAGCGACGAAGTTGGGGAGTGGAACCTCCAGGATATTTCCACCATGGGATAAAATAGGCAGGAAAGTCGTCATAGAACATGGTAGCTGACTGTTGTTGGAAAGTTACTGAAGTGGTGTCTTTTGGCAGTAACTAAACGAAGCTACAGAAAGGTGTTATAAACATGAGTAAAATTCAACATTTATTTTTATATTTCAGTTGTGTATTTGCATGACGATATTTTTACACGGCATTCTTACCGCCATTTTTTAATATTATATGTTTATTTCAACATGAGGAACACAATTGTAAATCCAGGTACACAACTGCATAATCTATTATAATATAGTAAAATTTGTTGAAAATGCAAAAAACCCACACTGAAGCTCCAGAAATCCTTAGGTGAGAGAGTATTTTGTTTTTCACATTTGAATTTAACGTGGCCGAATTATAAAAATGCACCTATTTTCATCCAAGTGTAAAAATATTTAAATTTGATCTTCAGTGTTATTTATGGTCACAAAAATTTCCGTCACACACAGATACCAATCTTCACCAAATTAATTCACAATGACTGAAAATTCAGTCCCACGCAAGAAAAAGGTGATAAAATCTGTTTCTTGGATTTTTTATACAAAGAATTTCTCTAGGAATTGAAATCGAAATTGAGAAGAAAGCTACGTCCAGGGATATGGAAATTTATTTCAACTCCACCCACCCTACAGAACACAAAACAGCAGATTTTCAATTCCTCTTAACCAGAAAGCATAAGTTATTCTTACCGCTAGGAAAACAAGGATAACCAATACGATACTACACATTGCTCAAACAAATGCATTTCCAATATTCTTACTTCGAAACTCAACAAAGGAATTTTCCATAGGACAACACTACCACATACACTAATACTCATAACACTACACAGAATATTTGCAGGTCTTCAACATTCCATGGCAATTTAATACGAAGCCTGCCACAAATATTTCGTACCAAAATCTCAAAATTACGTTACTATCCACGAATACCAATCGTAACACATTACTTACACAGATTAACAAGAGCGTTACAAAATATCAAAGTGGCTTTTACCGGATGAGATGATGGCAGGTAACCATGTTGATATTTTTTTTACTTTTCAAATAAACCACACAAGTGTGTGTGTTTGTGTGTTTGTGTGTGTCACATATACATTGACCGACGTATATTTAGCTGTGCAAATATTAATTTTATAACAGCTTGCAAATTAACTACATACAGCAATATACCCAGTTTTAAAAGAAGTTTAATTTTATCGGAAGCTAGTATGATGTAAACTGACATTGAGTGACTATGTAGTAAGTGTGAGACATGCTTTGAAACAGTGAGTGGTTCACTTATGCATTTTAACAATTTGTTTGGACTCCTTGTAATCCTGCGAACTACCACGATGATGACAGCGAAAATGTTTGAAAGATGTTGGTATCAAAGTAACATGTGATACACACAATTCATATACGTGCATTTGTCGGTCGTAATATTTAAATCGAATGCACCAGGAACTTTAACAAAGTACAGAACAACGACTGTGGCTGACTTCACGTCCGCCTGCCAGCGTATAACATTATGTGGCGTGGCACTGTAATCTAAAATGTAAATCGTCAATCAAAGATATAAATCAAAATACGTTCTCAAACACAATACACAACATCAAAGATTAATAGAATGTTGAAATTATACGATACATGTATTTTTAATTCAGCATACACTGTATCTTATACGAACAAGGTCTAATTGAATAAAACATTAAATGAGCATCTCCGACAAGCTTCGGTCCATTTATAACACATTCAGTGAGACATTAATTCTGATTTTAAAAAAATTGCCACTGATAATACCTTATTTACGGTTCTTCGATTTGTAGAAGCTTGACCTTGAAGATATTTAGGTACATAAAATAAGATATACAATTACTTTTAAAACGCACTTTTAAAATAGGCCTAATTACTTTTTATATCATTAAATATGTCACATAAGGAGTAAAAATATTAATGTAGCGTTTAGCCGTGGAAAATTCTGTTAGTGCAGCAATATTTATTCCCTCCAGTACTGTGTATCACACTCAGAAGTGGGCTGAGCCATTAGCACTGAATATATATATATATATATATATATATATATCAAGAACCAATATCTGTAAGAAGTGTTTACATAATATAATATTATTTCATATATTATATTATATTTTATCACTTTCTTTTATACAATATTATATTACATTGTGTTATAGTATATCACAATACGTATAGTATATACGGTTAGCACTTATTCCATTGTATAATCCATTATTACAAAATTATGAAAATATTCAAGTCAAGGCCAGGACACCTTTCCTTCGGCCTTGACTACAAGGCCGGGGATTATTGTAATAACACATACTGCATTATTAATGTTACTATCAAACTTTGTTCAGTTCTCTTCACGTAAAGTCTGAAAAGTTATATAAATGATCTACATTAACATTTGTTATCTTGACCTTACAAGTTCACTTATTGATTTTATGTTATTTAGCAGGCAGTATCGGCGGCGGAATAGTATAAGAAATGCACGGATCTGTTGAAGTGCTTTGATAAGCTGCACCCTCTTAGCACCAGTATGCATGTTACTGTGGTAAAACTCGCTTTGTCATAGCCAACACAATGACTATGGCTTCATTTCAGCAATTCGGAAGGTTGTCGACACTGATTGGTTAATGTTAAGTAGAAAAAGTAAGTATGTTGTCCCGACGCAGACCTCCCACTATACTAAATCATCCAGCATCAAGTGGTCTGATAACAAAAATACAGACCCTTCAAGAGACTTTTGTGTTGACAATTATACAAGGTTATTACTTAAAATCCTAATCGTTTGAGGACAAGATAGGCAATTTGTGTATGAAATTACATCCTAGATTTTCCAAGAAATATTTACATAATTTCGGCTAAAAACTGATAACAATTCCCCTAACAAGAGAGGCCTTGTGGCGGTAAGGGTATAGCTCCGTCGATACAGAGACTCGCTACGGCTTGCAAGGTCCTGGGATCCTATCCCGGTGGGGCCTCGGTTTTCCGCGCCTGTCCAGAACGTTCCTGGACCCCACTCAGCCACCTACACAATAGGTACCGTGTCTTTACCGAGAGTAATGCAGCCGAGAAGTGGCTTTTACCACCCATCACTATCTACCACTGTGGTTGAAGGAAGAGTACAGCTATATATCTAAACCCCATATGCGCATTCGTGGCCTGTTCTAAGTTGATATTTATGGTGATAAATGTCGTCGCCAAAAACGAAAACTAATCAACAATTTATATAATGTGACATATGTTTCTGTCTTATTTTCGCCAAATTTGAATTTTATCGAAATATTTTCATCTAAGGATCCAATATAAAATATCCAAGATATCCTGCCAATGGGAGATGCTCTGATGCATGCGAACAGACGGACGGACGTGAAGTACATTGGTTTTTATACATAAACGACAACCCGCATACAATACTCATGTAGCAGTCGAGGTAATTTTATAAGGGATTGATTTGTTGGCCTGTGAATAAGTGGGGTGCTGAACTACTGTGTAATTTTTTCGTCTGCCACTAAGAGAAGTTACAAAATTTTGAAGCTCTCAATGTTATGTAACATTGTCACTGACGACATCACTTACATTCATTGCAGCCAGTTCAATAACATCGGTCAATACATTTCTGAGTCGCACTAAAATATACTTCTCTGTTCCATACACTTTCCTGCCTTTGCATTTTTGCTCTTACTGCTAATTCTCAAACGAATAATCTAAACCTATGTACATCCCTAATATAAAAGTGTAGGAAAAAATTAGCAGCATGATGGAAGTAGTTCCATAAGTCACGAAAAACGATAAAACTTGAACCTTCGGAACCTTATAGATATAGCGACGACGTTTAAGCACGTAGTGTGGTTCACCATCCACACGTACCCTTGATTAGATGTTAGGTCACTAATTTTGAGTTGCTACCCACAAGGCAGCATTGCCTCTTTGTCAAGCAGACGTTGCAATGACGTACAGTAGATATGCTAAAGCGTCTTAAGGTATTCATTCCGAATTTTGCAGTCGGAGAGTACAGTTCTAAGCGAGATAATACATTAACTGTGAAATTTTTCAGGTGGAAAGTGTGAGAGACGCGGCATTCGGGTGCGACTGGGTGGGAACTGCTATCCCATTTCAGCGATGTTTGATGTTCATCATTGCTACAGCTAACAAGGAGTTCCATATGACAGCGGGAAAGTTTGTTACCGGTGTCAAACATGACCATGATGAAGGTATGTATGTGTGTAACAAAGCTATTAAGTTAGAGAATACGTCACAATTAACATGAATTTATATTATTAACAGCTATAAGTTTACCCAATACAATCTGCTCTAAACCAATGCAACAATATATGGGTGAGATGTGACAGACACGCGTATTAAAAATACACATTCACTTTTGGATGGAATAGTAAAAAAAAAAATTAATGTACAAGAAAACATGGGATGAAAAACTTTAAAATAAAAGACAATCGGGTCTCCGTTTTTATGCAGATATACCCTATAAATAAAAATAATTTTTCATATATGCTAAGTGTCCTTAGGAATGACTGTAGTTTTACTTTATTATGAATAATTTATGTTTTTTGAGAAAATGACAGGGCCGCTGACCTCAATTTGGAACGGTTTACTGTAGTGCTTTAGATTGCATAAATTTATATTGTCTAGAATCGTGGTAGCTGAATGAAACACGAAGAAATATAAATTAAATATTATCCTCCGTGACACACAAATATATAGTTTAAATCTAAGTTCGAAATTATGAAACACAAGTCATTAATCGAGTCAGAACAAAAGATGCTGAGTGAGTTTATATAACGTAGAAAAATTCACATGTTTGGTATAACACTAAAATGCAAATGCATGTACAGGGAATTGTGGGAAGGCTGTAATTTCAAGCACGGACGTCAGGCTGACAAAATTCAGGTAAAAAATTTACAGCATTACCGCTACGTCACTCTAATTGGTGACAGAGACTTTTGTTGAAAGATGATTATACTTGTGCTAAGAATCAAGACATGAAGGTGTGAGGGGGGTTTGAAAGTAAAGTTTCGTGTCTTCTACATCTCGGCTGTAGGGGTAGAGAATCCGGTATTAACATACATCAGAACAAAATATACTTCCGAAATCCACCAGTCATTAGGAACTGTTAGTCTTGAAGGATATTGTGGGTGTGTTTGCAAGGAATGAAAACATACACTTCCTGCCAGGAAGTAAGCACCGTTTGTTCATGATATAATGTAAATAATTTCCATCCATTTTTTAAAATGAATTTTGTTTTAAGTTTTCACTGTTTCTAAAAGGCGGGGAAGGGAGAGATGATGCTACACATAAAAACGTGCCTCCATTTTTGTATTAATGTTGTATAAAAATATGAAATTAAAGCCTTTCACTCTATGGTTGTTCTTGACATTCCTACTATTCGTATCTTTCAAGGAAGTTCGAGATGAAAAGATAATGCTACAGTTTACATTGTTCTTGCATATATAAAGTCCAGCAATATCCTTTCCATTTTTACATTTTTGCTGTAAAGATAGAAAGTCTAATTTAACGTACACACAGCAAAGAAGGTCAAAATTTTCGATTCTCAATTATCATGTTTCAAATTTACCTCCCCCCCCAACCTTTGGATTCGACGTGCGTCAGAACGCTCATCATTTTGATTAAAAACTTTGAAAACATTTGAGCATCTTTTCATTCAGAAAGGAATCGATTTCGTACGTTACTTTCGTGGTGTGGGAGAAGTAAACACACTTTTCAGTATATCCAACACAAGAAGAAATGAAACGAATTTAGATCAGCAGATGAATTTTTAGAAGTAGGCTGTTAATTACACTTACCTGTTTAGGAATACCAATTTGTTTCACCTTACAATCTGTCCCATCGGATTAAGTGTTCACCACCCACAGATGTAGTTACTGTACCTTGTTCACTTCCTTTAGGCCCAAATCCAATTTGTACAAATCATTTATAACCTCACTGCTCAAAACTTAAATTCAAATAATTCCTCTAAAATGATATTTTAATGCAGAGTGATAATGAAATTTGATGTGCTAAGTTAAAATATTTTTTTTCTGCATGCCTACATAAATGAAGTTTATTCTCTTACTCAGTCCAGTACCTCTCTTATACTGCTGCTTCAGTACAGAGCTACCTCTGTATATCCGGCAGAAGAAGACCGTATATGCGATTAAGAAGCATTTGTTATACATTCAGTAAATTTTTCAACTGGTGATATCAAATCAAACTTCATAACTGAAAACCATGTCGCAAAAGGATATATAAATGTATTTGAAGGGCATAATTTTAAATTTTTCACAAATTGGAAAACAATGAAAATTTTTACATATTCATATAATTAGATGTTTGTTGGAACGTGCATCATTGTGATAACTGAAGAATAAAAACCAACTAGATGCCACTTATTATATTATTGTACTTCTTATAGGCTTAACATGTTTCGGACACTACTATTCCCATCACCAGGAGCTCGCTTTTTGGTGGAGGCAAACTAATTCCGGAAAATAGCCAGGCGAACTGAAACCCCTATTTCAGACGGCCATTAACCCCCAGCCCTCACATACTACACAGAAAGACCAGTCGTGCTTTAGCCTGCAGGCCGGACACTTTTCCAGCCTAACCGCACTTAACCTGCAACCTACAGCAAACCAAAGTTTGTACAATTTCAGATTCACAATACTAATTAACACTAAGAACACATCGAATTTTGTATCCACTAACGAAACACACTACACACAATAGAACACTACGATCACCACGCATAAAGGATTACAACTATTAATATTAATAGAAACACGTTAACAGCTACAACCTAGCGACAAAGAACTTCACACCGAAAATACACCACTAAGAATCATAATTTTACATTAACGCTACCCCCTCCATCTTTACAGAACGAGACGACCAATGTGCTAATCAACATTATAGTCGCGAGCTCCTGATGTTGGGTATAGTAGTGCCCGAAACCTGTTGAACCTATAAGAAGTACAATAAAGTAATAAGTGGCATCTAGTTGGTTATTACTCTTCAGTTGTCATATAAGTAGGTATTTCCAAAAATGTTCTCTGTTGTTATTTTAAAAAAATATAACACACAGAGTAAGTCATGGGACTGATACAAAGTGTCATATTAGTTCTACCCCTCCACATAATCATAAAGCCTCTGTAGACACTTATAATAACGATATATCATCCTGTCAAGTCCTTAGATAAAAGAAAATGTGTCCTGAGTCCTTCGTAGTTCCTTGACTTCACTTTGAAGGTCTTCGTTTGAGTGCAAATGGTGACATCTGACGCAAATTTTCATCTGTGGGAACAGAAAGAATTCAGACAGTGCAAATCAGGACTGTGTGGTGGGTGTGAAAGAACTTTCTAGTCTCACAATTTCAATAATTACTACTTTTCTCCTTACTTGATGCATGCACATTCGGAACAATGACATTACACCAGCGACCTCTCAGAACTTTATATGACACCCTATCCCTGAAAACTTTACTCTCTTAACTGCTGATTCCATCTGTGGTGTACAAAATATTCTGTTCCCAATTGATGATTGTCGTTTCCTTTTCTAAAGAAAAAATTATAATCCCGTGCTCTTACGGTGCTCTCTTTTTCCCACCTAACCACCACTACACCCACTAAATCTAATTTATATATGGCTAAGTCCCTGGCTGCTGCTGTAAGTGAACCTGCCCGATACAGGCTCCTAACATTCCCTGCACCATAACATTTGTCCCTTTGCGTTGATTAGTTCTTTCCAAAGTATCTGTCCGGGTCCAAGGTTTTCTCTATGAATATTTCGTAACAAGGTACATGTATTCTATGAGGAGTTGATATCACCTCGTCCAACCCCCAAGCTGGAGGACAACACCTTGTCTGCTATCCGTGATTGCTTATTCAATATATTCCCAACTCCCTTCCATATTCGAGATCGTTCCTCCATTCACAACCTGAGGACACGCCATGGCATTGTGACAGGAAAGCACCACGAAATTTACACCAATGTAATACTTTCTTGATTAATATCAAAGTTTTTTAATTCAAAGATCTTTTCTTAACTTCGATGGGTTATGGGGCACATTGACTGTCATATTCGGAATCAGTAATGTCAACACTCTAAGAATCACCCTGAATTTTAACTTAACTAACGCTTTTAAAACAGAAAAGAACACACACATTTGTATAAGCAATTTATTATAAGAGTTTTTTAATTTATTACTTTTTTTGCTCTGATTGCTGCCATACGAGTAGCAAGGAATTTAGAAATTTTCTTCACACGACACATCTTACCGAATTAATGAAATGCTGTGACTGTATTTTACTGCAACCGAAGTTAAGAATGAGAAGGATTATCTCTTATATTTTTAAACAAACAAATTTATCGAATGTAAAACACTTGTCGAACTGTGGCCCTGAGTTCAACCATAGCATACCTCTCAGGAAATCTCAGACCTATCCATGTCTCTTCTGTTACTTTTCGTCCCATACACTCTAAAACATTAAAATCGATAACAGAACTTTTCAAATTTCAAGGTAAGGAGTGGAATGAAAGTTCCGTTTCCCCACTGAAAGTAGAACACAGATATTTATATAACAGGCCAAACGTTCTGTAACACAGGAGTGAGTACAATTCTGATTGTGCACCACAGGTAACGGACAATTATATTCGAATGATTTTGAAATTCTTATATTCGAATTTATCTCTTCGGCTCCAGTCGAAACTTTATGGAGTCAACGTACATTTAATCGTTGACACGGGCAGTATTGCTGCTTGTAGCTTTTGAGGTAAAGATAAGGATGTAAATTTAGCAAATTTATGGACGCTGAATTGCTTTAAGTGGTGGTGAGAAATTCCTCCAGTGAGGTAAGGGAAATGTCTTCACGAAATATCGATGACAGCGTCGCTGTTGGTAAGTTTACATATCATTAGAAGTAGCAAGAAACTTTAAGAACTGCTAGTTGCACGCAACATAAGAGATCGCTGCTTCGACATCACTGAACCTTCGGACAAAATAGTATTTCTTGTAAAATTATTTCGGTTGCCGCATAAGATTTTCATGTGCGTAAGCAAATTTGAAAGAAGCACCAGTTCTCATCATAGCACCAGTTCTCATCATAGCACCAGTTCTCATCATAGCACCAGTTCTCATCATAGCACCAGTTCGCATCATAGCACCAGTTCTCATCATAGCACCAGTTCTCATCATAGCACCAGTTCTCATCATAGCACCAGTTCTCATCATAGCACCAGTTCTCATCATAGCACCAGTTCGCATCATGGCTTCCAGCCCTTTGCTTGTCCAGCAATTATATGCACGCACTCTCTGAACAGAATTTCATAAGTTTCAAATTAGGAACTCCTACGAAAATATGTCAAGCAAATCCAAATTTGGTTAAATATTGCAGAAATGTCGGACATTTTTTCATGAAATCTTAAGTAGGTTATTTTTTTTTTTTGATACCGACGTTATTATTCGCCATGCCAGCGCTCTTTTCGAGAGAATTTGTGTCTGGTTTTAGGGTAGCAGATTAAGCGTACGCCTTAAACGAAACTGACTTAATCTTGCACAATATGTTCATTATATATTTTGTATAAATTTAACCAGATAAGGAACGCGTAACTCTTAAATATTAATTAACACGAAGCTTCCCTTGAGTGGTCGATAATTTTGTCACCAGACCGTGTTACATCGGATGGTTGACTAAAGAAAGATCCCGCACAGAAAAAGTTGCGATACTTAGTTTTCTGCAAATATTGTCGATTCAGTTTTGCCGAAATTCCAAATTGGTGCAGTCAAACACAAATAATTGTGTTGGTTATGTCACAGGAATGTTCAACGCAGAAAACTTTGTATTTGTACCGACAGCTTACAGCTGATGAAGGCACTCATAATAATGTCTGCATTCCTTCTTCGATTCCGCCACTGATAATGTGTCATAAGTAATACAAAATCGATAACAGAACTTGTAATGTTTGAAGGTAAGAAATGAGACACAAGTTCATGTATATAACGAACCAAATATTCTCTGACGAAGAACTGAGCAAATGTATGACACACATTCAGTACTATAGGATGTTTCAATATGAGTCTCGAATTTTGACTTTCCAATTACACACTTTAGCTTCAAATGGCTGGAAAACTTTCATGTTTAAAATATAAATTTGTTGAATTTCTTTATACGCTACATTGCAACACGATGTTGTTAGACTAACTGCACAGTTGCGTAATGCCACGCAATTTGCCAGCAATTCAATCAACTAAGGAAACAATTAATGTGTAGCAACAACTAAATGCGATTTAGATCGTTATTTGTTGAAGAAGAACTTTGTTCTTTCGTTTGGAGTCGAGTTGTCAAATTGTGAATTTCCTGTGCAAATGGAATTCTCTATTATAAAATATTTTCTACCGACATTTTGTTCACCCCTGCGTTAAAGCAAGTTTGACGGGTTACCTAAATTTGTTTGGTCTACTTTCCATGTAAGAAACGACCATCTGTTCCACTTCTTATCCTGAATCAATACTAATTCTCTCGTTACTTTAAATGCCTTAGAACCTAACGGATCACAGAAAAGTTTTCCGTCACTTTTCCAGTTGTAGCTCCTGTATACAAACATTTTTTTCTGAGCTGAAATTTATCGTAGTCCATAAAGTATATTCAGTGTTTTTGTATTTGTATTAAATACAGAGCTGTAGGTTTACTGACGCCAGCTTTGTTCGTCAGCAGTTCTTAATGAAAGTTTACCAAAATGTAAAATATTTAAACACCTATAATTCCAAAGTTTAGTATTACAAACTTCTGCTGGCAGGGAATAAAAGAACAATGATACTACATATTCAGGGAATCCATTTCCTCATTTCTACTTGTGCCGTGTGAAATATTTACTACAATAAAGATTTTGATCGATGCCTTGTGTATTGTAACACTGGGTCATTTATTACAGGGCTGACCAATTTAAGGTCACATGATTAGTGTCAGTAATAAAATTTAGCGAATATAGTGTAAGTCTACAACATATAGTATGGCAATTTTATTATCAGCAGAAAATAGGTAAACACTATAATTCAGCACATTTAAGACTGCACACATTACACCCATCATTCTTGGTGTGTTAATGATTTTTGCACATTCTAGTAACTTGCCATTCAACCGTACCTTTAGCGTTACTTACTGTTTGTAAATAACGGCATCTGTTAATCTTATAACAATCCTCCTGAGTTTTCGGTGTTTGTAAAAGCAAGTTCTGTGCGCCCCTGTGGCGAATCAGTGATGAATTATGTGGCCCTCCTCTGGGCTGAAGTGGGCTGAACTCTAGTGCATGCTTCAACGACAAGGAAGAAAATTTCTGCTTGAAATATAATCTGACATTACAGAGATTGTTGTTCTTGCACAGAAGCCGTAAAAAAGCAACCGGATTATACGGTGCGTAATAAACACATTTAAATTTCTTCCCTTTATCGTTTGTTTTTTTTTCCAGAAGATATAAAGAGGATTGCACGCGCACTAACTTACTTTCATTAAATTAAAAACACTAGTACGTCTATTTATTACTGTGTAATTTCATTCAATTCCTCCTTGGATCCATCATCTTCCTTTAAGTACAAGGAATCTGTATTGTAATGAACAAACAACACCTTCAGACTGAACGGCATAGCATGTCTGGTACTTCCGCAATGAGAATAAAACTAATACTGGTTATTTCTAAAACAGATGAAAATCTTTATTTTTGTTCAGCATTAAAATTAATGCGGGTTTTATTGTTGTTAGAACAAAATCATTACAGTTACTTGGGATCATCTGAATGAAAACATAAAAAATATCGGCAGTCTTTTTCTAGTATTTTCCATTTAATAGAATGTATATAAATTCAGCACGCAACATTTGCTGCTACGGAGTCAAATTCTCCATACTGTGAATAAGTTAGTGGCATCAGTTAACTGATGCTGCCCCTTCTACAAAGTTTTCATATATCATGGCTCAAACTTACAAAACACCACGGATATCTCAAGTTAGCAAGAAACTCCCAATTAACTATATTGGCATACAAACTTTCTTCCTTTATTAATAATTCAATATAGCAATGTATTGATCAGCTTTTGTTCCAAATGGTCTAAAAATTCTTGAACCTGGTCAGTACCATGAGCGCAGTTCTGCCTCTCAGACGTACAATTAGGGAGTGGGCACGTGAGAAATAACTAAAGATATTGGATTGTCAAGTATTTTAAGAAATATTTCAATCTTTGTGTAGGGTACTATTGTGTTTGTTGTATTCTTTCTCAATTTATACCGAAGTACCAAAACTAAAGGAAATGTCAAATAGTCGTTTCGGTTCAATTATTTTCCTCTTTAGAATGGGAGGAATTCCGTTTAAAATGAAGAAAATATCGACTATTTACGCTATCTATATGATAACAGTGATAATATGTAGCTGCAGTACTTTTATAGGCATGTTCGTCGATGTGTACGTAAACAAGGACGTATTGGGACGCGCAATGACGAATCTGCGTATTTCGATTCCGTACACGAATCTTTTATTCATATATTTTTATTGCAGGTACGTAAGACCACAGTTTATGACCCTTTAAGTATCAAATATCTCTGTTTCAATTCCACAGCTGTACACTTTGAGGAAAAATAAAATAGTAAACATAAATGAATTACGGAAATTGTGTCACAAGAAGGAGACTTATTCTCTGTTTCAACATTTATTTTCGCAAAAAATCTCAGCTACATGTTTCGACTAATGACTGACCACTATCAGGCTGTTCACAAAATAAGCAAAGGAAATATTTAAAACAGCATTGATGGTTAGAGATATCAGACCCTAAAAACTTAGTGTTTTATGATATACATAGCGTGCAGAATGCATGGCTTAAGAAATAATATTTTATGAATTTCATAAAATTGTATGCTTTTTATAATTTATGAAATTTAAAGAATTAAATATGTGTGTTGTAGATACGAGTATAATATAGGCAAAAAAAAGTAGCATTTCAAATAATTGTAATTGGTGTGGTTTTGTCGAAATTTGTAGATACGGCAGGCATAAGTTTATTTTAATTATTCTGTTTAGGTGGTAGTTACGTAAGTAAATTTGCTCGAGGAATATATTGTCAATCAAATTATATTTGTTCTGTGCACAAACGTGTAGCTAATTTTATGAAGTTGCATTAATTGTAAGAATTGATTTATTCTAATTGTTCTTGTCTCAAACTTATTTCTGTAAAAGTTTTATAGATTTGTAGCATTTATTTCACGCGAATTCCTGCCGACGATTTTGAGTGCGTCTGCATCTCATGGAGTTTCAGGGCCTGAAGTTCGTAAGAATGAGACACATATGAACCTGCATATTTTATGCTCATAATAAAACACCTTGACTGTGTAACACCTAATTCTCAAGAGAAATTAACCACGTTCAACCTACTACGACATAAATAGTAGAAACGAAATAAATACTTCTCTAAAAAAATCCCCTATACCACTTCAATTTCAATTGCTTTAAACTCTACGTTTCATTATAATTATTGTACTCATGTATAAAATACACACCTAAAATTCTTTAAATTTCACATATTATACAAAAGTAAAATTTTATCATTTGCATGAATTTTTATTACCCAAAATGTGTATCTTAAATATTCTGTATACTCTACACCACTACTTTCGAATGTTTCGACATCTCTAGCCCTCATTTCGGCTCTAAATATTTCCTTTTCGTAGCTCTGTGATCAGTCTGATATTGGCTACTGTCACAGGCCGAAATTGTAGCTGGTTTGTCTGTAAATTAAAGTTTTTTAAAGTGATTATAACGCTTGAATTTCTTGTGACACTGTAAACACAAGGACCTTAATATTACAGATGTAACTTGAACAGAAAATTGTTGATTCCAGATATCCGGTACTTACATAAGTTTATATACTCGCATGTTAGGAGTTGAAGAATTTTATTTCAAAATAAAGAAAGTGTAAAGCTTGGTATTGACTTGCGACTAGGCTTAAAACAATGCAGAATACGACAAAATTTGAGAATGCATTGGAGAAAGAATGTGAAAATAACCTATACCTACCTGACCTAAGTAATGTATGTCTAATTGTTCTAAATGGACCAAATACACTGTCAAAAGTTTAGATTTTTGTTTGCAATGACGACTTGTCTTCGAGGTGAGTGTAGGGAAATTTGAAACACCTAGATAATATTGTACTTAACAGCAGATGGAAAATTTAAAACCTTGCCCTCAGAATCGTCTTGCTAAGAATTTCACTGTTGATACGCAAGTTCACAACATGGTAGCAGAATTTTCGTTTTGTTTTTAAGGTACTTTCCTACTTTTAGTGAACTACATTACAGGGATTGGTTTCTTTTCCTTAGATTTCGAGAACAAGATATTGAACTTGCGTTGGACCTAACAGACAGCTTCACGTGGGAAGATCTGCCGAACAGAGACCCAGACACCGGACATTTGACAGTGGCAGGATGGATCCCGCTCATTATGATGATCAACACACGTGCAGCTATTACGCTCGTAATTTTTCATTTCTTCTTAACAACAATACGCATCGTGACAAATCACGAAACAGTGTTCATGACGTGGTATCCTTTCGACTGGACTGTTTCACCGTTCTATGAACTGGTTAACATCTCACAGGTAATTTTTAAAAATAAATAAGAAACAACAAACATACATGCATTGAATTGTGTTGTGTTGTGTTTGTAAACAACGAGAAGCTTTTTGGTATTTTCGTTTATATAACTTCTATTGTCTAGACGGTAATTATTTATTCATATCAGTCTGCATGTTTTGAAATATTACATACGTAAAGATAGTAGGGTATGCAATCATATAAATGGCTAAAATACATTTCCAAAATACATATATATTTAAAAAATGAGTAAATATGAGAGACCACAGGTGGAATTGGAAATGTGTATAATACATAGTAAACCACAATCGACTGGCCTCCCATACTGACTACGCACACAAACACTTAGCCTTCCACATTCAATAACTTTGTACCAACGAGTGAACTTTGGGGTGTCAATGATATTCCAGTCCCACAGTAAGAAACTCAATAGAATAGTATACCATACACACAATACAGAGTAATGATCCATACATTAAAACATGCCAGTAATTTCCTACAGGCGAATATTGGTAAAAATCAGTTAAGAGCTCTTCAATAAGTATGAAAATTTTCTTTACCAGACAGAAGGTATACCTTACTTCTCCCGTCAGACATACACTCAGTAATTTCATGTACATTGCACTCTGTAGATAAAACACAATAATTTCCTAGTATGTTTTAATTATATTATTATCATATGCTTTAGATTTTAGGAACAAAGAACATTTTTTGTCCATTCTGTATCGACCACGCAATTTTACACATAAAAGAAGAAGTAATTGAACACATCGTAACTTCACCATTCACATATTAACCTTAAACTAATATATTAGGTTTAATTCAAACTGCTTTACTAGGCTACACTTTGCAGATTCCACCAAATGATGCTCAGCATTATTCCACACATTACAGGCTATCATAACTTAAGATGTTGCTCCTTTGAGGAAATTTATCAACATTTTTAATATTTAACTTGTTTTGTAGTAGAAAATTTAATAACTTGCGCATACATGTTGTAAGAAAAGACTTTAATCAGGCAATAACAATCCACGTAATTGAAACCTAATTTTTTTCTTGAGTACTTTTTAATAGGCTGAAGAAGACCACTTGACCTTAGAAAAATGAGTCTAATAAGAATAAATAATTACCATGTTGAAACCTATAAGTTATTTAGACGAAAATAGCAAAATGTTTCTTTATTAAACAAGGACAATTTTTTCGATTGATCGCTTCTTGTATTATTCTTATTATAACAGTCTGCTATACTTCATTATTTACTGTCTTTCTTCCCTCCCTCTTTTCTTATTTCCTTAATTATTTTTCCACGATATCTTCAATATTTTAATCTTCCTAACGTGAACTGCTGGACTGGCTGATAAAAAGGAAATTGGAAATATTCTCATTGTGTCTCTCTTTACTCAATCGTGGCACGGAACAAATCTGGAAAGTACACGGTGTTACGGCCCACACTTCATGTATACCGATGTACAGAGCTACCGCAGTACACAACGAACGTGCTAACGGTCGTGTTAATTCGTGAATTAACTTTGTGTTTAAGCAAGGATAATTATGAAAAGTAACCCGAGTTAGATGTCATTGAAACGGAAAGTGTGATATGTCAAAGCCTAGCGTGAGATTCACAATAATCTCGGCCACAAATAACACAGCATTCATTCTCCTCAGCCTCAGGGTTTATTTTTAAATCTTCCTGAAACCTTAACACACGGCGTCCACAATTCTACGCCAAATAACACGACGAGCGTCACGTTATCTTTCTGCTTAAAGGCAAAAGACAAAGAGCAACTGATAAAATAGAGGCACGAAATGATACTTTGAATAGAGCGTCAAAAATATTGTTTTGGATCAAATATATGTGTAGTGAGAAAATTTACTTTGCGTTATTAAA
>Ga0123354_10005959_pt1 | contig 17940 bp, 12 predicted proteins | sample TergutLab28metaG_2_FD_97872 | JGI IMG/M metagenome (GOLD analysis project Ga0123354, IMG submission 97872) | Labiotermes labralis P4 segment gut microbial communities from Petit-Saut dam, French Guiana - Lab288 P4 | ecosystem: Host-associated > Arthropoda: Insects > Digestive system > Gut ...
AACCCATATACAAAGAATTTTTTTTTTTGTTTTTTCTTAGGCCCCCCCGAGGAAAAAATGCAAAAGGACCTTTATAAAATTTTGGCCCCCCCCCCCCCCGTCGTGGCGCTGCGGTCCAACACGGGCCATGGCCTCCTCATTCTTGAGGTTTATAGATCACACACAACAACACATCACAGTCGGTAGGACTCTTCTGGACGCGTGATCAGCGCATCACAAAGACCTCTACCTGACAACACACAACATTCACAACAGACAGACATCCATGCCTCCAGTGGGATTCAAACCCACAATCTCAGCAGGCAAGTGGCTGTAGACCTACGCCTTAGACTGTGCAGCCACCGGGACCGGCTCATTAGACCATTACCACTTCAAATACTTTCTAATTAATCATTCACTGTCAATCCTAGCAGCGCCAGAATATAGTCTGAAGCATCACAAATTGAGCTGTAACCTACCTCAATAAAACTCTCTCTGGCTAGCTAGTTTTATTGAATTCACTTGTTGTGAAAGCTGTAGATAAGATATAACCCACCTTCTCTTACCATATTAAGAGAATCAGGTGCTATCACTGTTACAAGAGTGTTGGTTTCATCATTTATATATTGTAGGTCTCTTCTTTTCAGAATGTTGCAGCAAACCATCGTGCCAATGACGTAATAGTAAGAGAAGGTGCAGCACAGGTTCTGGTGGCACGCTTCATGTATGGTCCTCTTGATATGATTACTTTGGCAGGTTAGCTTAATGCTCATGTTACACTTAATGGAGTTTCTCTTATTGCAAACTGTGTGAGCTGGGTAATTGTGCAGAAAGCGTTACCACAGCTGAAAATATTGAAAGTAATAATTATAAGACAAGGTGCTTGTTGCACTCCATAAAGTGACTGCACACCAGGGAAAAGTAGACTATTGTTTGTTAAATAAAATATCTGACAAATAATTATGCTGATGCCTCTGTACCACATTTGACAGGATTGGTGAATTGGTGTAAGTTACATCATGTGACAACATTATGCAGCAGTTTTGTTTCAATATTTGCTGGGATTAAGTTCATGTCTTTGTCAACATTTTATTGATGCAGGGTTTCATTTGCTAAAAAAGAATTGTGGATTTTAAATTGTTTAGGATCATAATTAAGTTTTTGGTCACGTTGGAGACAAATACCGCTGACATTTATGAAATATTACAGACAATATATGAAGCAGGAAGAATGAGTATAACACATGTCTGTGTGGATTAAAGATTTTTTAGATGACAGGAAAGATATTGCACACAATGGGAATTTGAGGTATCTGACAACTATCTGGGCTGATTGTGGGGAAAAAAAAAAAATGTTTTAACTGGCATGAAATGCCTTCCAGTTGACTCTTATAGGAGAACAAAACAAGAACATAGAAATTACGAGATTGATTTTGACACAAAATTTGACTGAAATTTCTCATTACTTTTCTAATTAATACTGTTAAAATAATTCAAATATCTGGGGAAGGAAATAGTGAGAGATTGTGAAAAGCAGGCACCTGCTCAAGACAAAATTGTGGATACCAAAATAAGAGACTGAAGTTTTTATGTTATTTTTATGTCAAAAGAATATCCCCTATAAAATCGTTCTTCCAAAACAAACAGCCAATCAAGCAGTCCACCTTCATATTTTGTAGACCAACATACTGATGTCCAAGGTTTGAAGTCATGAGACTGCAAAAATTGGCCCTCTGCTACATCCACAACTAACACTGCCTGCAAGTGTGGTTTGATTCAATCTCCTTTTTTGGTTTCAGTGTGCACCACTGCAACAGCTAGGAAACAACTAGTCTAACTAGTTGTCTAGTTGTTTCCAATTGCAAAGTATGCAAACAATGTGCCATTCCTTTGTGAAATTTGGTAATAGGATCTTTATTTTCATCCATCACTTAAGTAGTGCACCATGAGAAGGTGTCAGAATAACCAAATGATGCTGTAGTTGATGAGGTCTTGGTTATTCTGGTTTGTTACATACCTTGTGTTGGTAGTTGTTTACTGACATTTCAAAACAATATACAGGTCCTTTCTTCAAGAATCAAGCACTTAAATCCCCCTAAAGATGGAACTGATGGCTGTCCCAAAATGTTGGTCAGTGGGTAACAACCCACAGAACCAAGGTTTAATTTACACTGTGTCAGAAGCCTGAGGTTGGATGTTTTTTAGTGCAAGCTATCTTGCTTAGTGGTGTCAGTATACTGTACTTATTTTCAGGGGAAAAAGTTGATATCTATGTGATGAAAGATGTGCCAGCTGGAGAATGGTTGCTTGTTGCCACTGAAGTAACAGATAAAACTGGCCGTATTACATACACTTTTCCAGAAGATAATGCCCTTGGTTATGGCATGTATCCTGTAAAAATGGTTGTGAGGTAAGAAAGCTACATGCTGTCCAGTTAAATCTGTAAGTGCATAAATACATCATAAATCTCACTTGTTGTGTTTTGTTTAAATGTATCTCATACCCATTAAAGTGGTTATTTTATTTTATTTTTATTGTTAGAAGAATGGATCACTTTTGGGAATTGCGGAGGTCCATAGTCCCAGTGGCAGATCTAGGCTTTATGTTGCGTGTGGTGGGAAATCACAATGGCTGCCCTGAACAAGAATTACAGACTTTAAAAAATCACAATCATTTGAATTTCTTTTCATTTGTCTCAACAATTTAAAATTTGTTGATCACAGAAAATCAAGTGTTGTCTAAAGTATTAATTTTGGCACCCCTTGGAGTCTGTTGCTGAGGGCAGCCACACCACTCACTCCACCCTAACTATGACCATTACAAAGTGTTTGGTATGACTTATAAAACTGATTTATTTCAGAAAGTAATTTGCACTTAAAAGCAGTATGTTTTCAGTAATTGTTGCTAATATAAAATGGAGTTAACGTAGTAATTTTTCATGCCATTATTTGAGGAATAAAATCAGAGGAATATTCAGTGTAATATTGAACATACCTTGACTTTAAAGAATGAAGCAGCATGTTTTTCATAGTGTTGGTGTCTATCAGTAAGTCCACACACTGTCATGACCGAGAAGCACTTAACCAGTATACATGTGCTTTTTCCTGTATGATGTGCTGTAACTCTTCAGTAAGAGGAATTTCTTTGGTACAGTTTTTCTTGTTCATGCAACACTTGCTTTGATGAATTAAAGTGGTTTTTTAATATTATTATTATTATTATTATTATTATTATTTTCCAGGGGGGATCACACTTCAGTGGATTTCTACATGGCAGTGGTTCCACCCAAGACAGAATGTGTTGTGTTCAGTATTGATGGATCATTCACAGCCAGTATGTCTGTAACAGGACGTGACCCTAAAGTGAGAGCAGGTGCTGTTGATATTGTGCGGTGAGTAATAATATCGTCAGGGGTTTTCATTGTTCTCTATTTCGGTGGTACCTCATGTCAGTTTTTCGTGTCTTTTGAGCTGCTTTTCTCATGTCACATGGCTTCCAACATAACTGTCATCGTTTTTATTTAGTATATCCTTGTATATGCAGGTGCATCCATACGTTTCTGAACTGAATTGATAATGAGATGTTCACTTACATTTATTGTTGTTCACTGTTATCCCCTTTAGAATAGTCCCTTTCTGAGTGTATATATTTCTGCTGCCATTGAAACTGGCTTTTTAGAATCAAGCAAGTTGATTAGCGATTGTTCCTGAAATTTTATGACTGGAAGTGTACATACATACATACATACATATGTACATACACATACACACACACACACACACACATACATACATACGTATGTATATATACACACACACATATATATATATAAACATGGGTGCACGCATGACACACACACACATATATATATTTATCTATTTATTATGTGTGAAGCATAGTTCATGTTTTCTGGTAGCAATGGTATGTTACATACCAGCTTTGCCAGCATGCTAGAACTTGCTCTTGAATCAAGTTTTATCATGTAATTTTGTATTCTTCTGTGAGGCAACACAGTAGAATGGCAGATGTGCCTGTTGTCACACTGACAACCCACCTTAACTGTTTCAGGCACTGGCAGGAACTGGGGTACCTGATTATATACATTACAGGCCGGCCTGACATGCAGCAACAGAAGGTTGTCTCCTGGCTCTCGCAGCATAACTTTCCACATGGACTGGTGTCTTTTGCTGATGGATTGTCTACAGATCCTTTGGGACATAAGGCAACTTACCTCAAGAACCTCATACAAGTGTGTACCTGACACAAGCAGTTGTGGTTAAATAAACACAAGCATTCTGACTAGAAAAGTAAACTCTGCTTTCAAATGTATGTTGAAAGTTTTTATATTTTCAGAGGTGTTATTTTACCTGTTGTGGCTTTGTGCCATTTAAATGCTATTTGTTCCCTGAAATAATATACATATTGAGGACTAGGTATGACATAATTGGTGCTGGGAGAGCATGCTTACTTTATAAATATGCAAGCATCCAAAATTAAATTTTTTTATTCTCCATTGTCACATTTAGTTCTTGGAAGTTTGTTAGACAGTTCTCTCTTTTGTTCTATTAGGTTTGTCTGTCTGTGTTACAGGAACATGGGCTGGTGATACATGTAGCATATGGCAGCAGTAAGGACATCAGTGTGTACACTTCAATTGGACTGAGGGCAAGACAAATCTTCATTGTGGGAAAGGTGTCCAAAAAGCATCACTCCCTAGCAACAGTGCTGCAAGATGGCTATGCTGCCCACTTGACCACCCTGTTGGCACATGGTGGCTCTCGGCCTGCACAAGGAAATGCTAGGATGGTTATCCCTAGAGGTTGCTTTGGTTTACCTGGACAGAATGCTTCCCTCAGAAGACGAAGGTGAGGAGAATTTATGTTTTATTGGAAAACTTCTTTTGTTAACACCTGGTGCAGAGCGGAAAGAGATACGAAATATAGAGGATCTAACAGGGGAAGAATTTGAAGGCTGTCTGTGTTGTGGACTTTTTATGTTACAAACAGCATAATTTCTTGTCTTTCATTTATATTGTAGAGTTGTTACTTCATTTTCCCTTGGTTTTGAACTAGATTCCTGAATTAAATATTTGTTTTCAGCACATACAATGAAATCTCACTACCTCATACTTCCCGGCACCTTTCTGACAATGATTTGTGTTGAAATTGGGACTAGAAAGAAGTAAAATAAAAGTAACTTTTGTTTAGATAAAGATAACTGTATGTTGCAAATGTTAAGGAAGGAAGGAAGGAAGAAATACAAGTAGTAAAGTCTTGGCTGTTCTCATATTGTCCAATATGACCTGTGTGTATTTAATTAATTACATGTTATTACTTTGTTTGTCAGCACAAATATGTTTTACGTACAACACAGGTCTCGCATTCAGCAACTTTCTGTACTAACTGTCCGTCGGACATAGATAGTAACAGCATTGTGAGTGCTCTCATTTTCCTTAACACTTCTTCTGGTTACCGATACAAAGGGAATATGTTTTCTTTGTTGTGCTTTACATCAAGCAGTCAGTTAAGTATTATAACACATTTCATTCACAAAACACATTTAAATGAAGATACTGAAGTCTGTGAGACTGAACAGCGTATTTCATATATGTATGGGTGTGTGTGTGTGTCTAATTTTTGTTGGAAATTAATGAAATATGCTGTAGTCTAAATTAAATTAATTATCACTACTCGAAGCATAATAGCCCAGAAGAGCACATTTCTGTTCTAAATTACTGAAATTTACATTAGTTGTGAATGTTTACAGTACTAAAAAATTGACTGTTCTTTGCCTTCATTCTCTTTATATACTCCTATGTTGATGTGAAGTATGCTGTAATGAGGTTTCCTATAATTTAACCTTCCATCATCTTGTTCCATTTTCCTTGAATTGACTTGCATACTTCTAGATATTAGTCAGAATTCTTGTTTTGCCCTATTTCAGTGGTGTCCAACCTTAGGTTGCAAGGTCATAAGAAGAACAGAGGTCATTTAAAGTTTTTATTGAGGCATGTCAACAACTACTATAAGTGGTAAGACATGTGGTGGCTGCCTGTCCCCTCCCATTCTTGTGGGAACATGTGCTTTTGTTTGACTGTTGTGCTGCATCACTGTGCTTAAGCGAAAGTCATCACTTATCTTTGCCTAATTTCAGAGTCAAGATAACTTATACAGAGACTGCATGTATTTGTTTGTTAGCATCTTGTACTATTTTTTATGTGCAAGGATGAACTGAAGTGTCAAAATTTATCATTAATGTAATGTTTAAGCACTGCAGGCAGTGGTAAAAATAAGACTTAAAATTACAGTTACTTCAGTTTGAGTGTGAATATGAAACTGTAAGGAACAATGTGCCTTCAGTCTGATTGTGTTTTTCCTGTGCTCCAGGTTATCATTTCCTGGCAGGCTTTTTCAGATCATAGGTTGAACACCATTACCTTATTTTGCAGGCATGCTGTCTTTAGAATGTGTTGGGGTCAATTCCTGTTGTTTCAGGGTGAAATGAAATTCTATGACTAATATATTTGTGGAAGAATAGTATGGTGTCAGAGAGTGCAGGCTGTATGGCTGGCTTGAATATCCGTTTGTTATCCTTGGTTAGTAATTCTGGACTCTGAAACACCGTCAGTTGGTTGATTTTTATGTGTTGACAACTATTTTGTTGTTTTTCATACCCAGCCCTTCCTCTTCTTCTTCTTCTTCCCCCCCCCCCCTTTTTTTTTGAGCACTGCATGAAATCGGACATATTTTTACTGTGAAGAAAGATCAAAAAAGGTTATGTTTGTGTAATAAGTTGTGTTTATTTTGTTTTACCTGTCTCCATACTGTTGCCTTGTCTGGTGAAAGGCACTGCTTTCAATGCATTAAGAGTTTCCAAGACACAACACTGCATTTATGCGGTACCATAAAACAGGGGTGGCCAGCTGGATGAGCTTCAGGAGCTGCACTATAGTAGGAAACATAGGCAAGAACCATGCATTAATGAAATCAACTACTTTTTTCCTTAATTAATGGCTTCCCTTTCTTGTTCATGCAATTCAGTTAGTTATGAGTCTTCTTTCCGTAGAAATCTTTTAAGACGTTCATGGTAAGCCTCTTGTGCGTGTAAAGTACCTGAATAATATGTATGTCATCCAGAAAGTAATGCATAGCATTTTTTTAATTTGAACATGTTTTGTTTCATTCCACAACGTATATTAAAATCCTTCAATGCAGTCCTCTTCACACCTTGTGACAGCTGCCCAACACTCTGGTAATTTTTTTTTTTTTTAGCATTTAATTGTCTGTTTGAATTAAGCTTCTAATACATAGGGTCATGACTGCATTTATTGTTTCTGAAGACTTAAATTGTTGGCCATGCAGTGCTTCCTTCGGGTTTGGGAAGAGATCAAAGTCAGGATAAATTATCTGAGGACTGTAAATGGGGTGTGGCAGTGCCTCCCACTAGTAATTGGTGAAAACATTCCTTATAGTTCCTGGGATTTGAGATCCTGCATTTTCAGGGAGTATCAACATACCAGTTTACACATCCATAATGTCTGGACAGAAATATAGAATGCCTTTATTATGTTGGGTCATATTTTCATCCAGATGTAATGGCAACGTTTTCTACTGTTTATGTTGGTGTAGGCTCATGCAGTGCATTTTTAACATGCAAAACATTTTCTGCAGTTAAAAATTTGTGTCATTTTAGTGTTCGTAAAATTTCTGAGCAGTATAATTGGAAGCATGTCATTCATTACAAATTCTGTAATGTTTTATGTGTTTTAAATTTGAAGGAAACAGACATATCAGCATGCACAGATGTGACTATGTGATAAATTCAAGAGAATTTCCTTAGGGTACATATGAAGCAGTGCTTGCACCAGATGGCATTGTTTATGTTTGTGGGGGGGTGTGAATGGAGTGGTCCTGATTTGTTTCAGCAATGAGACTGCCTCCACTTCCCCTGCTCGTGGCAACAGCCTCTACATAAAGAGAAAAGTTTACATTAGTCATGTGTAGCAGAGATAGAGAAACAGGTGCAGTATTGATGGTAACTATCCAAGTTTGGTTTCTCAATTAATGCCCAGTACACATTGCATGGGGTCTCTGATGTAGCCTTTCACCATTTCTCTTATACTACATTTTGTAAAAACTGTATATTATATTTGAAAATATTCAGCTCTGAAATTTTTGTTATCACTGTTTACAGAAGTTTTGTATTCTCACTGGAATACTGTTGGGTATAGAATTATTATAAATTATCATCCTTGTGCATTGGCACCATGTTGGATCTGTAGCACCATGAGATGAAAAGTAATTCTATATTATATTAGATTTTATTTTATCGTATCATAGCATACCACACCTAATCTGAATGTAGCAACTTATCCAAGATGTGGTAACCATAGTCACAAACCTTTGGGTTCCATGATAAGTGGGCTCAGTTTCTGAAGGTTATCCATCAATGCAATTCATGACTTTTTCCACTCATGAAGGTTTAAAATTACAGGAATGTGGTGCTGTGTATTTGGGCAAGTAGTTCTCATTGTTTTGAAGGATCATTTTCTTCATCTCCAGGGCTAGGTTTCTTAAACTGCTTGACCTGGAAGGTGAAGGCTCTATGATTCTTCAGTGTATCAGAAACTACTTGCCCAGTGACTCAAGACTTAAAACTGCAGCAACATGGTTGTGATAATCTCAGATTTTACACTTCCACTCATTTAGCTTGTCATTGTGCAAAGGCATAATCTTTCTTCTACACTGTATTTCAGCTGTTCCTGTTTTCTCTAGTTCCCCTCTCTGTACATCATCTTCCACATATTCATACCATCTTCACTTAATAGCTGCTGGTTGTATTATATTACTGCCCAATAGCATAATGTGGCTGAACCACTCAGGATTGTTTCGTAAAACAAACATATATTACTTTCATGTGTTATTTATTAACCACTCATTGTCTTTGGTTCCTGATATGTATGTTTTTACTTTCAAGGTAACTGTTTACACGTATTAAAAATGTTACCCATCACTTGAGAGAGGAACCTGATACTTTTCTGATCTATAATGTTTCTTCTCATCCCCAGTTATAGTTATCGCCAATTCTGTTTCTCATATTTGGTTAGTCATAATATTTTTCATAGGTTTGCAGTAATATGGTTGTGGCTGTTGTTGTTATTACGTTGTTGTTGACAACAAAAACAACAACAACAGGGATGAAGTGATGATATTCACTTCACTTCTTTATTTATTTATTTGCCAACTACAACCTAAATGCCAGACATACAAACAAAAGCGAGCCAAGGAAAAAAAAAACACAAAAATTAAATTTAACAATACTGTTCATTTAAACAAGAAGTCACATTTCAAATTAAAACAAAAATTGCACAGTTGTAGTGAATGCAGTTACATCTACAGTATGGCATTTAATAAGTAAGAAGCACAACAGCCAATATATAATTCAATAAGGGAAACTGTTTGCTGAATATATCATTGTCTCTGCACACATCAGCAGCTGACATTTGTATAACAGAAGGACAGTTCTTGCATAAACAATCAACATTAATATGTGAAAGTGTCTGAGATTCAAGGAAGAATTTGAGGACAATCTCTACCCAAATGGTAGCTAGAATACTAGTGGTACAGTTCTGACTTTTTAATGATACCATGGCATATTGGCATATTGCTTGTTCCATAGCATCTGGAACAACAGCATTTAGGCTAATGTCTGCCACAAATACAGAGGTATTTTTGTATACAGAAAAGAGGTCATAAGTATAAAGGATATTGTATAACACTGTGTAATCCCCTGAAGAAAACTTGTAGTAATACCTACAGTCATAATAATTACTGCAATAGACCTTGTACATGTCACATGAAATTTGTGATCACAGTATACACAATAATTCTGAGTTATGCCATAGTGTGTTCACATTGCTGCCATCAAATGCCTCTTTTTACAGGTCTGCAAAGCGCGCCACCTCATATCCACTTATGGGTGGAATTGGGTCATCAGAACGAAGTATTGGTGCACATTCACCACATCGTACATCAACCCGTCTTCCATCTGACAAACTCTGACAGTCCATGTCCTATAATGAATCTAGTCACTTCTGCTGCTGGAAGACATTCCAACATGACAGGCAAAGTAGTGGTCTGGAAGAGCTCAACCTGGGTGAAACCCCTCACACACTTTACCCTTAGCTGCTGCTATGTCCTAGTAAGGATGCTGGTGGGGAGATGGTACAGATGGGAGATAGTATGTGAAGAATCTCAGCGCTAATTTTTAATCTTAGTTTGTGTGGCAATCAGATCAGCTGTTTAGTGAAGAATTATTGCATTCATAAAAACAGCAACAGAATCAAAGTAACTGTTAGGAAACTGGTAAATGTACAATAATTGTTGAAAGTTTTAAAGTATATTATGAATTGTGTACATACTTAAAGGTTGGTGCTTGGAACACAGTTCTTGGTGAACAAAGATGTGCAAATGAGAAAATAAAATAATTTGTCTGCTGGACCATTTTCAGTGGACACTTCTGTTGTAACTTCATGTCTCTGCTTGAGTACAAGAGTTTCTCTGTATATGACTATGTCCACACACCATATGGTTTCTAGTGTATTGATAGTTTTTTGTAACTAAAAAAATTATAAGTTATTTTAGTGTAAACATTTATTTACCTGGTCAGATAAAGACTTCTGCAATGTTAACAGATGTTAACAGATGTGAGATTTCATCTTCCACATCTGTGAAAATATGGTTGTGTGGGATGTGACATGAGGTTGCATCTGTCTGCACAGTATCACATCTCATAACACCATATTCTTTTCAGTAAAGTACATTAAGTTTATCCTGACCTAGTCATATGTGCTAGAAAACATCTTGGAAGATGGTCATAGTGTATACAGGTAGTAGTGAAAACAAATGTGACAAAACATTTGTACATGAAACATGACGCTTATAAATGTTTGTGAATATTTGTTACCCTATGTTCACATAGAATGACTGTTTCCTTGCATAAGATTTGCATATAACATAAATTTTCATGTGATATGTTCATGTGTGTCCATTGTCCTCCTGCATTACAGTAATGTAAATATAGGTTAGGGTGTGGCCTTTCTGTTCAATCTCAACAGCAAACTGTATTATAGTTTCCACTGTGTATTCATGTTTCATGTGTTATGTATAAATATTGTACATTATAGTTGCCATCATTTGTTAGTATGTCAGTATTGTTAAGTGTTATAAAGGAAGAATGACTCTACAAATCACATATCAAAGGTCGAATGTCAATGCATGAGGGGTTCTGAAACATACTTCAGCTGAAAGTCATGATTCTCAGTGAATGGATTATTTATAATTACCCCATCCATTGAACAAAATACATTAGCAGAGTATTACTGTCACACTTTTGTTTCTTTGTGTTATAACTAACAAGTTCTACTCATCCTTTGCCCATTTTATGCAGATGGTTTTGTATGTGTTCACATTCATTCATACTTAAATAAAAAATGATTGTGGTCTTTCTGCATTGCCAGTTTAGCCAAAAGTGCAATAACCTTGGCTCATTTTACACCCTTGGAAGGAATTACTTTAGCTTTCCAGCCTGAAAAATTGTTCTAAAATTATGGAAATTAAGTTTTCTCTGCCATATGTCAAATTCAAACTTTGAACTACAAGTCCATTGTCAAAAATCTCAAAAATAAAAAGCAGTGTACAAATTACCAGGTCATAAATCATTCTTGAACGTGAAATTGTCCCCATTCTTACCCACTGTTTTCAATGTTAAATGAGGGTAGGACAACATACAAATTATTTTTATAATAGATGCTTTGTGTTTTATAAATGGAAATTGTCACATTTATAGCACTCCACAGGCACACTTTTATAGATTCTCTTCATCTGTTGCTCCAGTTATTAATTACCTTGATGTCCCATTTCCATAGTTGTGGTCTGTCGCTCCCCAATTCTACAACATTAGTGCTGAAAATCCTTTGGCAGTGTGCGCCAGTTTTATGAGAGGCTCTTCCATACAAAAGGCTAGGAAGTGACACTAATCCTAACAATAGTTTTTTACCTATTCTGGGAGACTAATCCCTTCTTTGTCCTTTATCACAGTTGCCCATTGTGCTAAATCAGTGAGTGACATGTTCATTCCACAAAAAGTTGTATAACACTACGGACACTTTTAATTATTGTAGTCAAATGGACCAACTGTAGATATGGTCTTGTATGATTAGCTTCAATGGAATTTGTAACTTATTGAACAGTGGAAGTATGCTCAAATTCAGACCAGACTAGTCAATGCCCATGAAGATTAAATACATAGAAATGAGCTGTCCTACAATGATGCTGATTATTTGCCAGTCTCTCTCTCTTTCCGGTACTGTATTTCATATGTCTTTTGGCTGTGTGCCATTGCACTTTCTTTCTTTTTGCTTTTCTACTCATCTTTCAAATTTCACATATTATGTGACTTGCAGGTTTTCTTGTATCTAAGTTTGCTTCATTTTCTGCAAGGCTGAAACATTGGAAGCCATCACCCTTCAGAACATACAAAGCATTGTGTTGCTTTTGATATTCACTTAGTACATACATAAACTTCACCACCGCCAACAACAGCCCTTCCCCTTCTTCCTCCTCCTCCTGCACTCTGAAGTATGGTGTAACTGAATAACATTTTAAATGTGACTGTGATTTTATGTTGATATGTTTACGTTTTGAATTATGAACAGAATTCAGTTTGAATGCGCAGACATACAAAAGTGTGACCTTTGATTGTAACAGTGACTGGCAATTGGCATCCTTCCATATGCTTTTACTGACTCACTGGAAATGCATGTGATATGAGACTTTGATAACAAACAATTTACAACCTTTATCATAATTGCCTCTCATTTGCTTGATGTTATTTATATATTCTATTTGTGGAGTCATTGTCAGTTCCTCTAGTTTCTTCATTGAAGTTCCTGTCTTTTTCACTCAATTGCTCATGTCCTGGCTGCTGTGGCACTGGGCTAAAAACATAAACAAGGAGAATAATCTGATATTCACATGAAAGTTTTGTTGATGTTTGTTTTGTTATAATGTGTGTTGTTAATGTGTATTTAGGTTTCCACCCATCTTCTAGAGTATATTGATGGCACACAAACATCTGTATGTAGGATGAGAACATAGTCATGGTATTTTAAGTACAACATACAAAGGAAAGTAAAAAGTATATTGACTGATTTCTGTGTATTTGAACAGAGCCTTTGTCATACATTCTCTTTCATTGCTTATTAGCCAGTGGGAAATTTCTCAGTTGTATTTTATTTACATAGGTGAGTCAAATGGAAACCTTAATAAATTTAGGTGTGTTTGAAATGTTGTGAAAAGTGACTATTAGCTGTATCATGTCTGCCCATCTGCATGGAACAGCTCAGCTCCCACTGGACAGATTTTCATCAGATTTTATTTTCTTGAGGATTGTTAAAGTATCTGTTTAGAAAATTCAAGATTGATTAAAATCTGACAAGAATAACAGGTACTTTACATGACGCCTTATGCATATTTATGATAATCTCTCTCAGAATTCTTGCTGGAATGAGAAATTTTTTAGATAGAAGTTACAGAGAAAAATGAAAACACACTTTGTCTTCACTATTTTTTTTTTTTTCAAAAATCTTGCCATTTGTGAGACACTGTGGAAGAAAACACAGAATGTATTGTTGTATTTCCACAACAACAGTAGTTACATGAATGTGCCACGATGTTACATTATTCACACATTGCCTGTCCTGCTGCTACCTAATTTAGTGCAAATCAATTTGGCACAGCTTCATCATTTCCCACCACAGTTCATGCTTCTAATCCTGTTGATGATTTTTTTGGCCTACAACTGCACACGGTAGAGTCTCAATTTCTTTTCGCACTTGTGAGGTTTTCATTTTATTCACCCTCATACTTAAAAAAAGACCACCCAGGAAGATCCCATCATTTAGAACATTTTCATGTTTTGTAACTGCATAAAGTGAAGTTGTGCTTGTTAAGTTTGAGAGTATTCATTCCTCATAAAGAATTGGCAGTTGTTTCATACGTGATCATATTCAGATATTTTGTAGGTTACATCATGTAGAACAGTTTGCCTTTTTCAGTCCAATTTCCAATTCATGCATTTAATTGTTTAAATTGTACTTTAAATTTACCCACTTGTGAAGTGTGTTTATGAATAACTCTGTTCACACATACTGCAACCAAAAGTAAACTACAGCCAGGTCTTATTTTATGCCAGAGTTATATTCCTGAAATATGTCACACAGATCAAACACAAAATTCTCATTTAAAACCGTGTATTTCCTGGGGATTAGGGGATTGACAACCTCATTCTGTATAGTGTGTGACTATATACCACTAGTGGACATACAGACCTGTGGAGTATATATACACTGTGTTCATGGTATATGTACATTTCCTAACAGTATACATGCATTTCTGTACAATATATTGATTTATTTGTACTGCAATGAAAGTGTATTAGACTCACATCCATAGTTTTTGGTATGGTTCATGCCAATAGAACTGTGGTAGTCTTGTTAAACAGACACTTTAGTTCCTGACTTATCACATTGTGTAATTCTGTCAGCATTGTCACGAATTGCACGTACATTACTATGAGTGATTCTAACATTATGGCATATGTCAACATTTCGTTCACCTTTTTCAAGTTGGCTTATTATATCTACTTTCTCTTCAATATGAACTGGTTTTTTTGCCAATTTTTCACTTGGAGTACACTAGGTGATGTAGATTTACGTTTCTCCCTTATTTTTACAACAAAATCTAATACTGTCAAAGGGGGAACTATGTCTGTCGCATGATTATATCACCAATGTGATAAATCCACACACGTGGCTGATGGCATGCAGTGTCGTCACTTTCTGCTAGCCACAAGCACAAGACAAGTGCAGCCAGGGATCATTTATGCCACATCAAATGAAACAAAATTATGGCATATCATCTCTGCCAAATCACATTAAACTGACAATTATCATGTTAATTCGAAATGTGGTGTAAATTTTCAAGTCATATTATAGTGAAAGTGTCCAAAAAGAAAACGCATAAAACAAGCCGCGCCTGTGCTCTTTTTTAAAGGATTGTGATAGTGGGGTCTGGAAATTGTTGATTATGTCAGGCTAAAAAAAATAACACAACATTTTCGAAGCTACATCTGCCTCTGTCTTAAGGTGGAGAGGGGAAAGGCACGAAGGAGCTGGGCTCAGTCTGTGCACGAGGGCATACCAGAATAGGTTCTCCCTCTTCCCCATTCTACCTGAAGGCAGAGGCAGATGCTGCCTCCAAAACTTTATGGGTATTTTTGAGCCTGAGTTGGTGGACATTGTCCAAAATTCCAGTCACAAACTATTTTTTCCTAGGCTGTAACATGTGACAGATCCTCAACAATTCCATCCATGGGAACCAGACACCATTAATTCCAGTGCAGAAAATAGTGTAGTTTAAGTAGCTGAATGACTTCATTCATAGTATTGTTCTTCTTTAAAATGTATTGAAAAAGCATTATGGTACATTGCTAGAACTTCAACAGTCAACTTTCCTTGAATATCTTAAAATTTAATTTATTGTTTTGCAATTTGTTCACTGGCGTTTTAGATCTGTCATTTTACTTTCCATGCTGCTTTGTATGTTTGTATGTGTAAATTTGTACTCTGAACCTGTCATTCCAGTTTTAGAGCATTAGGGTTCCTGTACTCTTTGTAACAATAGCATAGCACTTAGAAGCAGTAAATATTGTTACTGTCACACTACAGTGTTTGTGTTCATGATTCAGACAGATCATAGTTTTGGGATGTCAGTAAATACTGGTTATACAATGTGATATTGAGTAAATATTTTGGTATCAATATTAATAAATAGTTGTCTGTTATAACTATCCAGTATCAACATTCATGTGATAATAGAATGCATCACAGTAGTGAATGCAAAATATTGGAACTATTTTGAGTATAAATTCATTGAAATGATGAAACAAAAGCATTGCCCTCAACAGTGTCAGCTAAACAAAAAAATTTTGAACTTTGTGATATAATATTGATACCAACTTGCATATTGACATCCCTGTCATTTATTGTAAAAAAATAGATTATTATTTTCTGTAAAATAGAATGTTATTTTGTTGCCATGAAATACAATATTTAATTGGATGATATATTTTCTGAGTATTGTTCTAAGAAATGTTTCCATACTGGTTCATGGTATCTGGACCAGTAGGTATATAGGACCTGAATTGTCAGGTTATCACTTAACAAAATTCCTGCAAAGTTTTACATGTTCGTGGTTGTACTTTAATTACAGTCAATTCAAACAGGGCTGGCTTGATGACATACATGTTTAATTCATGTTCATAATGTAAAGGGTAAATATCAAATCTTTTATTTGTCCTACTGAATGCACAACTAGACTGCTCTAGAAAATTGTTAAAATTTACATTAAAATGCTCCTACATGTTGCTGCATGTCTATCGAGTCCTTATTGGTGTGTCTACAGTGCACAGTGCAGAGTGAGACTGTGCACTGTAGACACACCAATAAGGACTCGATAAATATGCAGCCAAATAACCGAACTGATTCACAACAACGTTTTTAACTAACTATTTTAATAATTATAACTTTAGCTAAGCACAACAATAAGCTCCCTGATGATGGTTGTTAAACCGAAACATGTAGGAGCATTTTAATGTAAATTTTGAATTGTGCCATCCCCATTGTGTAATATAAATTATTAGGTGGGTCTGAAGTCAATAACACAACTAATGTTTAGTTAGATGTTATATTCTAGGTTAAAAGACTATGTGTTTCAGCCGGTAGTGGCCATCATCAGGTCTTTGTAATTCGACACACTTAAGAGTACTTTATACGATCGTGTGGTGGTGTGTTTGATGAGATTTCAACATCAAGGCCTTTTTTGAGTATGATATATCTATATTAGGTGTGTGGGTGAGTCACTAAATTAATCTAAAGGTATAATCATATAATATCAAAAAGCCAAGGAAACCATTAACTAAAGTCAAGAAAACAGAGCAAAAGGGGGAAGAGCTGGGTGGTCCTGTTGTGGGGAGGCTGTGAACTACTGTCCTCACGTGGGCCTGGCTTATTGCGTGCTTCTTCATTCATCTTTATGGGTCGTTGTGCCTGGAAGGTCTGCGTGTGACCTGGTTGATGCCTGTGGAGGATGGAGAGAGAAGATGTGAGAACTCTTTGGGTGATAATAGTGTTAATTATAATGGGATAATTATGTCAGATGTAGAAGCAATAATTCAGAAGCTTAACAATACTGGACATATAGGAACAAAAAGTACACAAATTTTTGCATATGCCGATGATGTGGCAATATTAAGCAGAAATAAAAATGTGCTAAAAGATGCCCTAGGCAACATAGAAAGTGCAGCAAGAGAAAGGGGCCTTATAATAAATTAAAATAAGACCAAATACATGGAAGTAACAAGAACAGTAGTTAATGGCAACCATCTGCAATGCAGAGAATATGAATTCAAACATGTGAAAGAACTGTCCTACCTAGGCTCACAACTGAATCAAATCAACTCCACCAATTGTGAAATACGAGTTAGAATTATCAGCGGAAATAGATGTTACTACTCATGTGGAGTGCTAATGAAATCAAGAGCATTAAATAGAAGCTTAAAACTAAAAATATATAAAATCTTAATAAGACCTGTAATAACATACGGATGTGAGGCCTGGACGTTAACAAGTCGAAATGAACAACTACTAAGAATATTTGAGCGGAAAATACTAAGGAAAATCTTTAGCCCAATACAAGATGAAAATGGATTCTGGAGAATCAGAACCATGAACTGAACAAACTCATAGGAAATGCAGACATAGTAAGATTCATAAAAAGCAGAAGAATAGCCTGGCTAGGACATGTGACATGGATGGATGGAATGAGAATGCCTAGAAGAATAC
>Ga0123354_10005960_pt1 | contig 17938 bp, 7 predicted proteins | sample TergutLab28metaG_2_FD_97872 | JGI IMG/M metagenome (GOLD analysis project Ga0123354, IMG submission 97872) | Labiotermes labralis P4 segment gut microbial communities from Petit-Saut dam, French Guiana - Lab288 P4 | ecosystem: Host-associated > Arthropoda: Insects > Digestive system > Gut ...
ATTCTTGAATATCAATTAACCCTAGAGAAAAATTAAGCCAAATATTATTCAGAACTGGCAGGTCAATTATCTGGACATACAAAAGACGTGGAATGTAGAAACCCAAGTAACTCTATCATTGTGTTTCACAGTATTGTACTAAGTGCTGAAAAATCGAGAATTTCATGAAACATGTGAATCAAATGTTCTTTGAGAGAGGGAAATAAATTCAAAAAGGTATTTTGTAAGATTATATCCTACGAATCAGTTTATTAATGGAAACTGTATGATATTAAAGAGAAGTGGAATTAGACGGTTATGATAGCCACTTGTATTAATTTAATTAAAACAATTTGGTATGGAGCTCAGTGGTGGTATTTTATTTGAACTGTACTGAACCTTCTAGGTTTGATATCGGGGAGTCAGTTCATGGCGGACTGAAGTTACGCTTCTTTAATTTTGTGACTCTACAGAACTCTACTCTTCTCTAACGCTCTGAATCATTGAATAAGCCACGCACTTTGTTTGAACAGAACAGAACAAGTATACTTCTGAGAAGTTAATAGTCACCCAGAATTCACAAACAAAAAGTTCAGAGCCCTCTGACATGTCACGCCGTGCAATCATGTAGAAATTACGAAACGTTCCAGAGATACGTTGTAGTTGCAGTCTCTGTCTTATTGTCCGAAGATGGAAGTAGAAATCCCCCCCTGAAATTTGGAAAATCTCTACAAGAAAACACGGCCTTATAGCACAGAAAACTAACAAAACTACCGTCATGAATCTCAAGTTTCGCTGAAAATAAGCAATTTGTGTTTACGCGTACTACTTCCTAAGCTCTAAAATTCTAATATCAGGGCTTTATAGAACAGTCCGTTTCTGTGACTGACGTATGATCGCGTGTTGTCTGTCTAATATCGAATTAGCTTTAGGGAAGCTAAACCGGCAACACCCAGGTTCACCCACATCTCGTGGTTTGTCTCGTGAGGGGAATGAAAGCTACTCGTAATTCCCAGAAGCTGCACCTCCCAGCACACGCAAGTAGAATTTGTCGTTACTAAACACCCGACTCTAGAGATACAGGCAGGAAATCTTATAAGTTGTAAGGCAGTATCGAGTGTGACAGATTGCTGAGACTCGTGGTAAGAACCTCTGCATACTTAACCAACCAGCAACTCCAGGAAGCTGAACCTTCTTGAGAAGCCGACAGTCACTTGCTCTGCAAATAATTTCCTACCTGTTACCCAACTCACGGGGCAAGACCGAAACTAAACTCTATCGTAACCCAGTTTAATCCAGTCATATCCTCACAACTGTTTATTTAAGAGCTGTTTTAATATTATCTTCCCATTTTTACTTACAACTCCTAAGCAATGAATCCCCTTTTAAATTTTAAGACCATCGTTTTTACAGCCCGTACCTATCTTCCATTCGCACTACATATGGTACGCATCTCCCACATAAGCACTATAATCCGCACTGACATTCTCCATAGGCATTCTATGGCCCACACACCTAATCAGACCTCATAAGATCACCCTAACACTTAGCGGAAAGCAAAATTGATCGAAATGTTAAGTAATACATCCCCTCCAACTTCTCTTATTTCCATTCCTTTGCCCTTAGTTCCATGCCTTTTATCTGAATTACTGCAGAAAATTTCGTATTCATCCTACATACATTTCATAAAACATTTACAACTTTGCACCACTACACATTTAAAATACCATCTTGTGACATGCAAATGCATACAACTATGTAATATACTAGACCTTAAATTGCAAGAACTGGATTTTGAATATTCATGCACACTAATGTCTATAAATTCTTATGCTTTACTGTCAGCTCGAAGGCAGATCTCTAAGCCACGTACTACTTCAAAAAGCATATCTAACAGCCTCAGGTTGTGCAGGATATAGGAGTGTCGCTGTTGTTATCGATACCGGTCGTGAGAAACACGTCACGGACTAGCGGGATACAAAATAATGAACGAATATGGAATGCCGTATTTGAAGGACAATAATACAACTGACTTACTAAAACCCAGACATACATATTATAAACTAAATACCGGTACACGTTAAACACAAATTGATGATGATATAGGTGGAAAATTACAAAGAACATTGAATTGTGCGTTGAAACCACCCTCCTTTGTTAAAACTGCTACACATATTTCATACCACGAGGCTCTTTAATAACACAATTATCAACAACACACTAATAATTGTACTGATAAACGTGACATGTTCCGACATATGAAAGTGACTGCCTATGATCCTATTGTGTTAGAATTCTGAAAACAGCTTCCAGTTGAAAGGTGGTTATTTTTGCGGATGTTCTGGCTCCTCTTTGTTACAGATTTGCAGTACCTACGATTACTAACATTAACGCTCATTTTGAGTGTAAATTCGCAGTGTTTGTACACTATACGGTCTACGGAATGTGAATATAGAACTAGCCACAGTTTCCACTCAACCTGCTTCATCATTTCCTGGTAACTGTAAACCACAATATGTCGTGATTAAGGACTACATGAATTGAACAAATCTGCCTACAGAAGAAGCACTCAGCAACAAACACGGGCCAATAAAAGGAGTGGGGAAGTGACAACTCGCCATTCCATTACACGAGTAAATACAACGTAACACCATTAACACTTAATAACAATACTGGACACAATTCGTGATAAACTTTGTTGGATTTCTGGTTGCCCTTATTATGTGCTGTAAAACGAGCATGGAGAAGATGTGTAAAAGTTTAAAGCCAAATTAATGCCAGCATAACTAAAATTAATTACGCATTATTAGAAATGTGGTACATTTCAATTCAACAAAAACCTGTACCAATTGCGTCTCTGTTTCTATTAACATTCTAATGTCCACACCTTGAAGTTCTGCGACCAATTCTTTCCACACAGTAAACATGGTCTCCCTCAGGGCTGCATGCACTGCTATTAAGCCTCTTACACTAGGCCTGTCCATAAATTTTAGGCATTTAATATTAGTGTCCGTAAGCCGGGTAGCTCAGTCGGTATAGCGACTGAGCTACGGGCTGGACGGTCCGGGATCGAATGCTGGTGGGGACGAGATTTTCCGCAACTGTCCAGACCGGCCCTGGGGCCCACCCAGCCTCCTGTGCAATGGGTACCGGGTCTTTACCGGGGGTAGAGGCGGCCGGGGCGTGGGGCTGACCCCCCACCCCCATCTAGTGCCGAAGGTCCTAGAAAAGAGTAGAGCTATACCTCTTCTCACCCTAAGGGCCTGCGTGGCCTACAAAAAAAAGGGTGAAAACCTGCCTAATATTCGTGTCCGCAATAGGATCTCTAATTTCAAGTGCCGTAAATAATTGAGGTAACTTGCAAAAGATTCTTGTTGAATTCTCTCTTTCTTTCTTCCCACCTGTATTTATATTTTCTTTCCTTCCTTCCTTTAGTAACACAACACAAAAAATATACTTTTATAGAAATCCCTCGACGTGTCAAGACCGGACTGGGTTCACAGGCAGGCAATATCTGATTCTTATTAGGAGGTGCTCTTTACTAATCTTGACACAGGTAAACAGTAAAGGTAAAGTTCGCCCCAGACCACGGAGGCCCAGAGAGGGGGTAGAGACACAGCTCAACTCTTTCTGTAACCTCGATGCTAGATGAAGGAAGGTTGTCAACGCCACGCCCCGGCCGCTTTTTCCCTCGGGAAAGAACCAGTACCCATTGCACAGGAGGCTGGGTGGGCCCCAGGACGGGTGCGAAAAATCTCGCCTCCCACCAGGATTCGATCCCCAGAACTTCCAGCCCGTAGGAAGTCGCTATACGACTACGCTATCCCGGTCCACACTAATCCCAACAAAGGAAAGCATATCTTAGATAATTCCCTTATTGGTTTTTGTCAGCCAATTTAAGTGCCCTCAAACAATCCCAGACCTGTACAGCCCACCGTGTATAATTACGATCTCCTCACAGAAATCGAAGTTGGATTAACGGACAGCGACAAGTATTTTTCTTCGTCCTATGTCTAGACCAGCCCGTGGCCCGTGTGGCATCGTTCGCAGTGAGTGCAAGAGCCTACCTTAACGCGAATAAACCTATTGAAGCTTGAGGATGAACCTCCGCCTGTTGCTGAGGTTAGGAATCCTTCACCACTACATGCGCCTTCGTGGGCTGTACTTTGACCTGTACATACTTTCTGATCTTAAACGTCGCTACATGACACCTATAGTTAACATGAATTCTGAAGTAACCTAGTGGGAAGTGAACATAAAAAGTTGTTTTTCATGCCACTGAGCCCTTTGCTTGTCATTAATCTCCCAAACATGTGCTCACCTCCCGTGCTGCGAGGATGTTAATTCTGCGTCAGAGATTATCACGCAACAGGTAGCTATGGAAAGAAAACTTGCGTAAAGGATCGGTATCTCGTTAGTACTAGTAAAGATATAAGACAAGACACACTCCACTCTAGTGTGTCTTCGGTATGGCCTCTGCGAAAGAAGGCTGTGATGCAATATTGACGGTGGTTATGAAGTTAATGATGATAATAATAACAAAAATATTAACAAAAAATGTGTTTTCAATTTCTGGTTGAAGGGAAACGTAGTCCTCTTAATCTCGGGGGGCCTGGGCCGTGGTCACTGTGCCCACCCTCAGATAGGCGTGTATGTTTCTTTCATCTCTTAGACCTTTTCGAATATGAGACTTGAATTTTCAATCACATTTCCCTGCTTGGCATTAAACTTCTTTGATGTCCTGGTGGGATGACGTACGCGTGACAGTTCTCAACCATCTGTATTTCCCAAGACACTATGTCTGTTCTTATTACGTTCATATTTCCTAGCATTTAATCCAAATAGCACGTTTTCCTTCTTATCTATTCCTAAATTTTTCGTGGAGTTTTAATTAAATCTGTTATTGACATCTGCATGCATGTTGTAGCCATTTCCATGGAGGGCAGTTCTCCTTCAGAATCTAAATGTTTCTCATTTAGTCAAGAAATTCACCGCATTGACTGAAGCTTGAAGGTCTGTTACCGTGTTCACAAGAGTCCACCACTTGTCTCTGTCCTGATCCAGATGAATCCCAGTCCACGCCTTTCCGCCCTGTTTCTGCAAGTTCCACTTTAATATTTTCCTGCTGTCTCACAATTTTGTACGGAAAATTGAAGATCGGTTGTGTTTCGGTAAGATGCAACTTTTAATCATGCTTTATGTGAAGATCAAATTAAACTTACGGCTTTCGGCTGAACGTCGTATATTATTAAAAATTATTATGTAAAGTAGAGAACGCGTAATCCTACAATTTAGACCGTTTCAAACACTTCTAATACTTTTCGTATTACAAGAAAGCATTTTCGACCCTTAGGCACTGTGACTTTCTAACGGTTGGCTTTTTACTTGCAATCTAACAGAACGAATTAATGTAAACTTTCCTCGAACACGGCCTTTTTAAATTCGATTAATTACTTGCGAGCATCTACTAATCTCTTAATACACACTCTGCCTAACACGCTGTACCAGCATATGAAGAATGCAGCTATTTTTTTAAAGTTAAACGCAGTTGTTCTGTTGTATATATATATATATACATATTTGCTTTGTTCCCTGCAGCATACGAAACAGTGTAAATATTCAGTTCAGTTGTCATCACGCGATTTCTTCCTCCCGCGTCTGTAACCCTATCATTCGTCTCGCGAATCTGCTTGTTGATATACAATTATCCTTAAGAGCATTTACATGATATTATTTACTTGCACTGTCCATGAATGCTTTATTACATCTCCATTAATCCCACACAATATTAAATTGGTCTAACATGGACTTATCCAGCGCGCTGGTTTCGCAAAGCATACCCCCGCTCCAGACCAGGATTTACTGCATATGCATTATATAATAAGAAAGTTATACCCGTTCATCTGATCGTCATGTTTTGTCAATCAACTGGATGTACGACTATTCTGACGAAATCTGTTATTTGAGGTCAAGAGCGACAGTAGTGGAGCAAATGTAATTTGTGCACATATCGGCGTACTGCAAATCCATACTTCACAGGAAGTGCAAATTTAATTTACCAGGTTTTTTAAAATAAAGAATTGGTAGTTAGACCGTTGGTCTATGCAATAAAATACACATAAACGTAAAATCTGTAGCTGTTTTGTGGATCTTGTTCATTATTGCATAAGGAAGTCACTCGTGATTAACTATAATTTGACAGCTAAAAACTGGCACAGTACATACGAATGCAGAGCCAAATTTATTGAAAAAAAAACAGAAAAGAAATCCTGGAAACTGTAGCAACATCTGTTTATAAGGAAATCGTATATTCATAAAAGCCTACCCTTTTCAAATCACTCGGAATCTCGGCTGTTACAACAGCATTGATGAATAACTTGACACTTTGACTATTGATTTATTTCAACTTTAAACAATGACGAGGAGCCGGGTGAATAAATGAGTTATTTCTAATCAGTTTTCCAACAGCAGAAGTAGTTTTTAGTTTTTAAGTGAGCCATCCCCGTTGAAGAATTAGTTAGTATTGTTACTGCGATATTTCTATTAACTTCCTCGATTGTCTAATTAATATAAACGTAGGACAGTTATCAAAGTACACTTGGAAATCTAAAGCAAAAAATATATAATAATAATAATAATAATAATACACTGTCATTAAATTTCAGAACCACTTTATCTAATGCTTATCTCATAGCGTTGCATAGCACTATGTACAGTATTTCTTATTCAATCACAAAAATTAAAATTCAGCCATTTTACCTTATAATTATTAAACTTAAAAGTAGATTAAATTAATTCTGAAAGATACACAGATCTTTCAACCAGCTATGGGACATTTCAGCATTTTACATTTTATATTTGTACATGCATAAATGGTTTATTGGTGTAGACAGTATTAATCCTCACCCTTATCACCGTAAAATGTGAAGCCCCTTGATAGTAACCCAGAGAGGCCGAAACATGTAGGAGGTTAATTAAGGTATACAGAAAATTAGGGATTTTCACTATAAAATTTCGTTTTCTTGGTTTTTTGTGATTGTGTTTAGTGCTTGTTGATGATTTAGAGGAAAAATTAAGAAGCGAAAGAAGTAAAAGAGGAAAGGAACTTTCATTTTTATACGGTAACAAAACTTCCTTTGTTGCTTGCGGTTATGCTCCTAGATCTCCGCAATTCGCAATTTTGTTCCTCGAAGTACATGATTTTGCCCCAGGAAAGGAGTCTTTCCACACCCGCAGAACGCGATTCATAAAAGTGAAGACTTGAGTTTAGAAAAGCTTTGTCGTTCCGTTCCTATGGTAACTTTTAATCCCTCCGGGAACATCAGCTCCATTGTTACTGCCAGTGGCGTCTTAATCAGACAGCGAGCGTGGATCGATGCTAAGTCGGGCTAATCAACAAAACTGTACGAAGCCTTTAAATCGGCCCATATAGACCCTTATCAAAAATAGGGCATGAAGTAAAAGTGTACAGTGCTCTCTTTGAGACGATCTGCAAAAGCAAAGTTTTCCGCTGTGTGGAATACTAAAGGGTGCGGTGAACTCTTCCCTTATAATAAGCAAACATTATAATCACATGCATTATTCATTGTTAGTTTATACTTATGCAGATAGGCCAAAATCCAAAACTATATTCTGTTTGAATAAACAATCAATGTAAATGATCTGATGTTGAATATTAAACACATGTGTCATGTTTAAAAGTCATTTCTTTATACAGCCTTGCGAAAAAAGAAGGCAACAGTGTCATTCAAGCACGGTTGAAGTAGAGATTTGCGAGTTCTTGCCTTTTGCAACGGTGTGACTAGGGTCTCCGTTCTTCTGTGACATGAGGCCGCAACAGCAGCTAATCAGCTGGTGACGTTTAAGAAACAAAGTGGTGGTCTCGAAACGTCTGTAAGCAAATAACAAGTGACGCAGCGTCATATCCTGTAAGAAACGATATGTGCCTTTCCCTTATCTTAGCGTGCCTATTAAAATAATACGTATGTCCACACTCTTTGAATGGTGGGGGACAGCTTCAGTTCATCTGAACTCAACCACCTAAATGAGAAATGGCAGCTAAAATTGTTAAGAAATACGGGGATGTTTGTGTTGGCAGGACCTAAATCGAAGGTTTTGTTAACGACGGTAGGTTTTAAAGACCGAGACACGACAAAGGGTGTTGGCGGGACATAAATTTTTGTTTGATCGTAAAGCACCGGTGAGCATCAGAGCTTTCTGTGCGGTCTTATGAGGCGACATGTACTGCTTCTTCCAAGTTTGAGACTCCGCCCTTCATCTTGCGACGGGTAATTCTAAAGCATGTGTTTGCCGTAGCATCAGTCGATTTGGATCGAAAACATCATTGCGTTTGTCTTTTAAATAGCTCGAAAAGCTATTGCTAACATGTCTTGTAAGAATATAAACGAAATCCGCGAAATTAATTTCATACTGATAATTTCTACATCAGTTTATTTATCACCCGATTTCGGTGGCCGCCAGAAAATGCTGCACGGTCCTCTTTGGGGTTGCGCCCTCCGTAGGAATAAGTACCAGCAACATAAAACGTTACTAAATAACACAGATCTTACGAACACCAGCCGAAAATATGTCGTGCTAAGTGCCACGCCTATATAATGTATTCCCATACAGTAAAGATATAATGTATAACTATCATTAACTTAAAACTTTGTGATAGAGTATAGATTATGATTATGATGATTACAATAATATTACTGACTACTGACACCGTATGCAAGTGGGTCATGTTGCCCACACTCCGAAGGATCCCTCATGTTCAGTTAACCCTAGAAGTGAGACAGCTTCTTTCTTTGAAAAGTCAGCAACAGAATTACCTCAACGCGGTGCCAGCATCTAAGAAGAGTATAAACATTAATATAGTTGTTATTAATCAACTACGTTTTGATATGTTTTGGAATTCACCATACATTTTTATATACAATTTTTCGTCAGAACTGTAATGGTGACACAGACGCGTCGTAACGCATTATTATGTTAATGAAAAATATTTGGCGGGTGCGTGAACACCAGTTAATTGCAACAAAAAAACCAGCAGGACAGCACGATCGGGTTAAGAACTGGATAGAAATACCGGACATATAGTGTATAAGTACCTAACCGATAAGCCAAGTAGCTGTCAATATATAAACACAGAAATCAGTGAAAAGTCCCAGTTTTAAAATACTGAGTAAGAAAATTAAACTGCACTGATGACTAAGATTCAACAATGGATTTTACAAGTGTAAAACACTGACCTGTAAATCTACAAGGAATGTCATACCTGTGTGGTTTTCCTTGCAATATTCCATGTAGGAGGAGAAAAATTAATATTTCTGCACGGCCCATTTGTTATTTCAGACATCGTTTTACTACAAACCGCCCCAGAGAAAGAATTTTGGTCGTTTTAAAGCAGAAATGACCTCATATATTTCAGACGGCCATTTTCACCTTTGTAGAATGTCAGGGAGTGTCAAAATGTAAGGTTTCTATTCAGTACATGAAGAAATAAGGGACTAAAGCACTTGTACATGCTGGGATACAATAAATAATGAAGAACTGAAGCGCTTTTTTGTACGCGGGGCACAATAAATAATAATAAATTCAAGCTCTTTTTATACAGTGGGCACAACAAATGTTAAGGAATTTAAGCACTTGTGTATACAAGGGAACGATGGATAGTAAGGAAGTAAAGCATTTTCATACAAGGGACAAAAATAAACAATAAAGAACTAAAGCACGCCTGTAGAAAAGGGCATACTAAAGACTTAAAAAAACAAGAAATTGTGTGTAAAGGGGCACACTAAATAGTAAGGAACTGAAGAACTTGTGTAGAAAGGGGCACACTTGCTTACTTACTTACTCCATGAAACAGAGTCGTTCTTGAGAAGTTAACCGGCTTTCAGCTAGTCAAGAAAATCCCTACATTTTATGAAACTCAAAGGTTCATTACCGCATTCACAAGTGCTCGCCACCTGTCCCTATTCTAAGCCAGCTCGATACAGTCCATACCCCCACATCCCACTTACTGAAGATCCATCTTAATATTATCCTCCCATTTACGCCTGGGTGTCCCAAGTGGTAGTTTTCTCTCAGTTCTCGCCACCAAAAGCCTGTATACGCCTACCCTCTCTCCCACACGCGCTATATGCCCCGCCCATCTCATTCTTCTCGATTTTATCCCTCGAACAATATTGGGTGAGGTGTAATTTCATTAAGCTCCACATTATATGGTTTTTCCCACTCCCCTGTTACCTCGCCCCTCTTAGGCCCAAATATTCTCCTCAACAACCTATTCCCAAACACCCTCAGCCTACGTTCCTCCCTCAATGTGAGCGACCAACTTTTACATGCATACAAAACAATAGGCAAAATTATAGTTCTGTATATCTTAATCTTTAAATTTCTGGATAGCAAACTAGAAGACAAAAGATTCTGCACCGAATGAAAGCAAGCATTCCCTCTCTTCAATTTGTTCTTAATTTCTTCCTGAATAGAATTTTGATTTGTTAAGGTTGTTCCCAAACATCTGTACTCTTCCGCCCTTTCAAAGGAACTATTACCAGTCTTTATATTGTGACTTCGTTCTGCATTCTTATGTCGAGAAATGACCGTGCACTTAGTTTTAGCATCACTTAGGGGCAAACTAAATGCTAAAAAAGAACCTGAAGCGATTGTGTATACAGAAGCACAATAAATAAAAAGGAACTTAAGCACTTGTGCCTGCAAAGAGGCTGAGTAATAAAGAATGCAAATACCTGCATATACATGGAGAACAATAAATAATACAGAATTAAGGCATATGTTTATACAGAGGGCACAATAAAACAGAAGGCTGCGGATTTTTATTACAATTATTTCACATTTCAGTTCTGTTAGAGTAATTAATCCCACTTTGATCCATAATTTTCGAGAAATCAGTTGCGACTGTGCTGAAAACATGATAATGCATCTTTGGGTTTCACGAAAGGAAATGTGAAAATTCTCGAGTAAATTGACGACATTTAAAAGAATTAAAGAATTGTTCTAAAGAATGATTCTGCTCCATAGAGTTCGTTAATAATTGAATTTCCGGTAGATATATTTATAATTTAATACCATTGTCTATACTGATTTCTGCCCATATATATTAGGTTATTTATTCTTTAATAGTTCTTACGTTTGACGTCTTCAGGAAAAATATTGAGCACTTCATCACAACTGCAAGCTGACTGATGTAAATCTGAGTGGAACTAAAAGTAAATAACGATTTCTGAGTATTCATAACGACCACATAATTTTAACAGTTTGAATTGCAGCCCTCTTATTCATTCATGCTACAGTGTACGTAAATAAAATATTGACTTACTGCATATTGTAATATAACATATTTCTTTAATCACTTCTTTTTTCGCTGTTTTATATATACATATATATATATAACATTCTAAAATGTACTTGTTTGTGGCAAACGTAAAATCGATTAAATAAACACTCTGTGTAACACAAACCCACACTTTTTCAACGCTGATGTTATTTGGAGTCTTTCTAATGCAACCAACTTCCGCAAGACATCAACACCAAAGGAACAGCATCAATTTTAATATATAACCAAAGAGAAAGCCTAAAATCAACCACAGCCACTTTGTCTTTAACAAGTAGACTTAAGCCGTCAATTAACGTCGCATTTGATTTATGTCTTCGCAATAGTAATCGAATAGTAAAAGAACCAAAGGCCGTTACATTGTATACAGCCCCAGACTTCTTCCTAACAAAAATCAAACACTACTAAGGCTCACTGAATGCAATAGTGGCACAATCCCACAATCCAAAAATTGCCTTTTGCAGTAAATACTGTGACGAGCTCAAAAATATAACAACCACCTCCGACAATACGGGCACACTTGTTAGTTGAAACATATCCCGCTAGATGCCATTATTGTCGGATGTAGTGTTTGTATTTTGGAGCTCAATCGTAATATTAACCCCAAATTGGCAATATTTTGATTGTGTCACTATTGCATTCGGTGAGCGGTAAGTCCTTTACAGGTATCCTACGATTAGACTGTATATACCCTTTAAATCCATGGTGCATATTTCTTGGAAGTGTGATAGTTCCTAGGCTCCTCAAGAACTTTTGACCTTTTATGTACCCTAAAATTTCACCACCGTATCCACAAGAACTGACCACTGGTCCCTCCCTACTGCCAGATAAATTTAAACATAAATCCTCAAGTAATTCAACAATTAATTTATGCGTAATTTTCTGTCAGAATATTTGTACGATGCAGCCTAAGCTACTTACATTTGTTTATCAAATAACCATTTTACGCTTATTTGCATGGTGTCCATTAACATGACGGATCCCTACCCCATATTTACCGCATAAGAGCCAAATGTACTTACACACTACTTCTGTAAACATGTTGTGTGTTACACAGCTGTGGAGGTGATAGTAGTCTTAAAAGATGACAGTGAACCTTGCCCTCATAATATTACGGAGACTAAATCAAGAAAAGTAAGAAACTTTGAAAATCCAAAAGTAGACGGAGAGCTACTGTCAAAACCTGTTGTTGAATAAATAATTGTACATATATAATCACTACGGATCTGGCCACTCTTAGGATTAGTGAGTATGTTCAATACTGATAATCATCCTTAAATTTAAAAACAAGGATTTCATTGATAATCGTAATAGTAACAAATTGGTGAACGAAGAACGTGTATCACGAAAACAGGCATTTATTTGATTGATCAGCTCAGCAAATATTAACCTCCTACGTGCAGCAAAATCCTCTGTTCCTTTCAGTTCCCTTCTGTAAAATTCAGTCTCCTCAAGAACGGATGTGCTGCAGTTTAGTTGCCGTAAAAAAACAATAAATTATCTTGTGCTAATTTTTGAGGCAATACTGAAATAAGGCAAAGTTACAGATTTCATATTAAATATTTCACGCTTTAAATTATGACTTTGTGATGGTTTGAAACTAGGCTTATATGATAACCATGAAGTAGTGACCCGTCACGCTAATGGACCTTATGCACATAACATTCAGTCGTGCAATTATCAAATGGGTAATTACTGCTACCCTCTTTATACATAAGGCGTTTGTTAAAAGTATGTGTTCGAAATTCTTCCCATAATCTGTAGATAGTCATCAAAGTAATATAACACAACAAACTGTTTCTGTACTTTGTGAAGGTTATTAGGTCTATGTTTTATTTCAGGCACTAGGAAACATTTTGTAGACGCAAGATAAAGGGCTGGCACGTAAATATTTTGATGAAGATTCAGTTCTTTTGGAACGTTAAGCCATGTCTTTGGTCAAATAGTGCCCGACGTTTCGAGCATCTAACTTCAGAGTCAAACAGTCCAAGACGAGGGAAATATTTGGCCCTGAAGTTAAAGGCACTATGAGCCTTTGAAACATCCAGTGGTCAATGCGAAACAGCCCAGAGGCTTTGAATCTTCAGCAACACCGCTGTGAGAACCTCGGATTTCAGACCTCACAAATATGCAGATGTGTTACAGTACCTCCCTAGTACGAACCAGCAGATGCTTCAAACCTTTCCCAATCACTCCGTGTTTCAGACCATGATTAAGAAGGACTTTCAAATCACATCATTCTTGGAGAACATTAACGCGCTTCTCCAATTCGTAACTACGGATGGCGTCACAAATAAGACTTATAGCTCATTACGAAGCTGTTTTCATGCGGAAATCACGAAGAACATTTTCGTGAGCTGCTGTCTATCAATATCGAAGGCGCCCGTAATAAATGATATCCACTGATCTCCCATACTTCTTGTAATTAAGTGAAAGATGTGAAATGTTTGTAGACGAATCTGTAGAACGTCGCATTATGGACTATACGTTAAGTTCCCTCGCAATTCCACTGAGAAGAGAGTCGTGTGAATAATCGCATCTATCCTCGCTGGGCGGGCGGTACCGTGGCAGTCATTCTGAACTGTGTAATTTGTGTAGACTGCAACATTACCGAAAAATTTGACATTCTTTCAGAGTGACATGGAAACATGCATATAAGTTTACATCATTTTCAAGGTAAAATTTGTGAGATCTCTCAAACATTACAAAATATACACATTAATCATAATATTTCATAGGGTTAGAAAAATGCCAAAAAGTAATACAGGGATGATATCATACAGACTGTATGAAACATTATCAGTATTACAATTTTATTGTAATAATATACGTATTTTGTAGTATATACTTGGAGTTTAGCCTGCCCACCTGCTTAATTTACATGTAGAAATATTGCAGCTACTCGTTAGGTGAATAACAAAGGATAAATTCTAATTTTTGGCACGCATTTGTTTCGTGTTTAACGTCATGCATGAACAGCGGAGACATTAAAGCCTAAAACAGCAACTTGCCCTGTCACAGGCACCATTAAAAGTGACTGGCTGCAGCAGTCTTCTGAGATGTAAAGCTGTTCACGTTGTGGTCATTTATGAACGTTTCAGAGGGTCCTTTGTCTTAGCCTTATTCTCTGATACATTCACTAATTGAAACAGAGTAATACCATGTCTCTGGTGTAGAACCGGTAATATGCGGTGACCAGACGCCGTCATTGAAAGGCTGCGGTAAAACCAACCGAACTGAGTGGAATGCATTACGCTACAACAAAGGCAAGCCCATCTGCTTTGCTTGCATTTCTTAGATGTATGTCGCAATGAATTAGTCGAGTCGACTGAAGCTGGAGTTCTGGGCACCAGAATCGTAATGTGTCACATTCGATTCAATCTGACTGGGTTCATTTCGGCTAATAAGTACTCAACCTAAATGGTTCCGAGCATAACTAGTAGAAAACAACTTTTATTTGCGTACAGGATTTTACAAATCACATTACATCGATTAAACAACTCAGAGGTCTACATTTGTGCCATAAATTTACGCTACCTTATAACGCGTGGCACTTAATATCATACAAATTGTGAAGTTCCTTCACTTTTAAATAGAACCCTGCGTTATGATGTGTGCCGGCACAGATAGGTTTACTAAAGTGCTTTAAATTTTGAATGACTGTTGCTCTTGTTCGTCAAGAACAGCATTCTGCTACCAAAATTTCTAGGCGGTTTCTCAAATCGTCTTTTATTATTACATAATTATTTGTACACGCTCAACTTTCGGTTTTATAACATGCCGTCGTACTTGCTAATTCACACGTCTTTCTTTATAAAGACTTTCATATAAGTCAGTATTGAACTATTACGTACATAACCACTGCCCTCAATCTACCAACAACTGCCAATGGGAAATGAAGTGTTGTAGGAACTCTACCATAAGACTAGCAGAAAACCCAGAAATATTAGTAAACAAGGAAATAAGTACAGAATGGCGAAATATGCAGCACGAATAACAACGCTTAGAAAGTAATATTAAATCACCCACAACACAAGTATTTATTTGTGTTTTTAAATAATATACGGCTGTGGGGACCCGTTGCGCTGACCACGTGACACCACTCTATCCGAAAAAGTTGGCACTAACTTCGCCGACAGGCGGCGGCCGCTCTGTCGGTATAGTTCGCATGCGGACTAAGGCCACGGAGTTTTAATACTGGAAAATTATATAACACAACATGATGTCCAACGTAAAGTTAAAATCGTTTAGATTAAGTTGTAAACGGTAAATTATTTTATCTACTTATTAATTTCTTACCCTGAAGTTGTCGTTCTACGCAACCGCATTAACAAGTTTCTTGTAAGAAGTCCTACTCAAACGCAGTCTTACAGAGTCGTTGAAGATTATCAGCCTAACGAAAATGATAACGACCCCGCAGCAGGAGCTGCTATTTTATGTCTTATTAAGTTGATCACAAATTGGAAATGTATGTAACCATAATTACGTGTAATTGACATATAAATTGATATTACTTCTGCAATACAGCCTAATGTATTTCCAACAAATCGTAGAATTGTGTTTGCAGACTGAAAATGCCTCTTGATGGCAGACCTGTACAACTCTTAGTCAAAATTATTGACTGTAATATGGTGCCTCTTATTTCAACACGAGTCTCAAAACAGGTCTGATGCGTTTTATCTATTTAAAATCGGAACAATATGTGCAAGTAGAACCAATCTGTAAGTTATGCACTAAACTAAACTATAAATTTCTCACTAGTAATACAGCCCACATAAACTCTATTCTGTTTATTTTTTAATTTCTACTACTTTTTCCGGCCATACATATTGACCATTATCAGTTAGAAAAGCAAAGGTATGGTAGGAAAAGTGTGGGAACTGTATTACTAGTGACTAACACAACGGGATGACGTTGTCCGAATTAGAAACCTCTCACTACTCCAAAGCATCCAGGCTGTCTCTAGGGCACACCCAGCCTCATAATCGACGGGTGCCGGATTTCTTTCCCCGGGATTTCAAGACCACTTTCCTCTAAACAGTACTGAGACTGAGTGAGTGGAGCTACACCTCTCCTTCCGCCATGTACTTTCGTGACGTGGAAAAGTACAAATTTTCCTTAGGAACTTCACTTATCATAGTGCTGTGTATCACTTGTATGTGAAAGTCTGTACTTATATTTTTGTGTTATTCTGTAGTATTAGGCAGGAGAGATATTAATGTGCAATTAATGTCACTCAATTATAATGTAGTTCCAGGTATGATTTCCGAAAGGGCTATGGATTTTGTCTGAGATATCTTGTACTCCTACCGTAAGGGGAACCTATGACAGTGGGTAGTAATTAAGCAGCTTATGACAATGCTGAAGCTGCCACATTACAGACGCAACTTTGTTATCAAACGTAGAGGGAATGTTATGAAGCAACCTCAATGAGCTAGCAGCGTGTTATCGCGGGGTACGGGTGTTTCAGATCACAAGGGTTACAAAGGGGTATTGAAAATTAATGTTATTGAAATCTAAATAGTATTAAATTGTATTACTGCATGTACTTTTGAGGATAAATTATGAATAGCCGTCAAATAATTTAATCTGTTTGCAGAAGTTTTTAAGGATTATATATTAATCCTTATGTAACTCAATGATCATTTTCTATGTATAGTTCCCTCTATTATAACACTGTGTTAACTTTTCACGACAAACTATCAGATATTCATATTGTTGCCACTATTGTAATAATTATACCGTCAATTATTTTTAGAATGCAAGGAGGTTTAAGACAATTTTAGGCAAGTTTATGATCCATTAACTCTCAAATTGCGATACGCTTAGCTCGAATGATTTGTTAATTACACCATCAAACGCTCAACAAACTGTATAATGCACGTCACCGTCACATTTCATTAGGAATTTTGTGTGTGCGAGTGTGTGAGTGTTAGAATTAAGATCCTCACTGTTTCTGTATTTCGGTGACCCTCACCTTTCCTGCTGTCTGTAATTATTACAATATACAGTTATTACAATTATTGCAAGGCATACGGTAGCACAGTTGGTTGAGGCACAATGCCACAAGCCGGAAGGTTGTGGAATTGATTACCGATGGTGTCAATGGTATTTTTAACTGACAATCCTTCCGGCAGCTTTATGGCCCTGGGGTCGACTCAGCCTCTAACAGAAATGAGTACCAGGAATATTAACTGGGAGTAAAGGCGGCCAGCGCGTAAGGCTAACAACCTTACTACCATCAAGTATTGATTTTCTAGAAATCTGACAGCCTCAACCTCCTGGAACACTATGGGCCTGCAATAGGCCTGTACAGGGACTGCTTTACCATTTTACAATTATTGCAAATAATTATTATTTGTGACCGCCTCTGTGGTCTAGTGGTCAGAGTTTCTGGCTACAGATACAGAGGTCCCGGTTTCGATCCCCGGCGCTACCAGATTTTATTAGTAGTAGTGGGTCTGGAACGGGGTCCATTCAGCCTCGTGAGGTCAATTGAGGAGCTACTTGAAAGAAAAAAGTAGCGGCTCCAGGTCTAGAAAACAGAGATTAACGGCTGTGGGGACCCGTTGCGCTGACCACGTGACACCCCTCTATCCG
>Ga0123354_10005961_pt1 | contig 17937 bp, 11 predicted proteins | sample TergutLab28metaG_2_FD_97872 | JGI IMG/M metagenome (GOLD analysis project Ga0123354, IMG submission 97872) | Labiotermes labralis P4 segment gut microbial communities from Petit-Saut dam, French Guiana - Lab288 P4 | ecosystem: Host-associated > Arthropoda: Insects > Digestive system > Gut ...
GGCTGACAACCTTACCACCATCCTGGGCCATTGTCACGTAATCTGGGAACCTTAACTTCCTGGAACCCTCTGGGCACCTCGGGCCTGTAATGGGACTGATTTACCTTAAACTTTATTAATATAAGTTTAAAAGGTTGTGAAATTTTGTGGTACTTCGAAATGCATGTTGGTAGCGAAGTGACAAAAAAAATTGATGTTCAAGTTCTGTTGAGTAATAGGTAAATCCTTGCTTTTACATGGGTCGAAACAATGGGCAATAGAACAAGAGAGTAACACACAATGCAAATTGTAGCAATATTTTTCCGCAGTGCTACAACTCTTTATGGAAAGAAGATATTGTAAAAGAACTAGCAATAATAGATAGCAACATGGTAATAAAATAACTAACAGATTTTCCGGGCACATTGAAAAGAATGCATGGAAACCGAGTTCTGAATCTGCTGTGTTAGTAGGACCCAAAGAGCCAGGGACGTCGGACAGCAGATAGCAAGATTTTAATTTATATAACAGGACAAGGCATAGGGTGCAGTCAATAATGGTTATTATAAGGAATACTATCATTACAATAATTTCATATTTACTTGCAGCGTAAGAATTCAGGAGAGTTGCCATGCGCCATATAATTTTGGCGGTTGCAACAGCGTATTAAGAAATGGGGATATCAATGAATCTGTCAGTTTGTTGAGGTGATTCTAAGAATTGACTACATTTCTGTAACCTGGCGGAAAGCGACCTGAGAAAAATTACACATTGGTCGCCTGCACGTTTCACAGTCTATGAACTTAGGCATTCGGGGCCATAGTGCTAACAGGAACGATTTCTAATTTACAGCCCTCCCTATAGTGCCTGGATTAACATATTTACGAATGTTCCAGTCTCATACAGTTGAGTATAAACAAGATAGGAAACGTACATATAAACGTAACGTTGAGGTGCGTTCGAGTAACCATTTTTGCCATGTAAAAGCAAGACGAATTATATATTCCGAATGTGTATCTGTAGCCTTTTGTTATCAAGCATACAAAGCGCATTCACCTTATTATGTTGTCATCCGTGGCTTGTCTAGCTATATCATACTTTCCGACGTTATCTCAGAAACGGCACGATTGTTGGAAAAAAGAGTTATTGAATATGAAATGTGTGTTTTGATTTCTTTACAACTTTTGTCTGATACAGTTAACATTATAAGAGCACTACAGCGAGATATTATCATGTACACAGGTCTTCATGCAAAGTAGCCGTTATTCTTGTCAGGTTGTAACGATACTTGAATTTTCTTGACAAATTTTCGAAGTAATTTCAAAAATGAAATTTCATGAAAATCCATCCAATGGTAGCGCGAGTTGTTCCATGCGGACGGACAGATGGACATGAAGATGGTAATAGTCGCTTTTCGCAATTTTGCGAAAGTTCCTAACAGGTACGTGACAAATGGCCTGACATCGCAGAGACATGTAGCTCAGTTCGTAATCCTTAACAAAACACAGCATAACTCAATTTACTTTCCAAAATGCTTATGAATTTGTATTCAGATACTGATGCAATCTGAAATTTTCTTTTGATACTCTGAACAAATTATTTATCCATAACGAAGTAGCTTCTGTTCAGAAGTTTTGAAACTCGGTCATCGTGTTTGCTTGTTCTGTCGTGGCAGGATTACGCAACGCTCTTCCCCCAACCATGTTTTTGTCGGAGACACGGATGTTGCGTGGGGAGTGAGTTTTATTAGAATTGGTGAAAAGGGGGCTGTTTCTGTACACTTTCAACGAACATAACAATTTTCGTTCCTTCCAGCTTGTTTGACCATGGATTAACTGTCGTCTCTTTCACTTCAGGACAATAGTAACGTCAGCAGAACAATGGTCCCTTAACTGATCCGGCTGGATGTAAATAGAACAGAATCTTTGTCAGTTGGCATAAAATACAACACTGCTGCCCAAATGGCGGTTCACAAGAACACTGAGTGAAGGTAGAACTGACTTCTGTGAAGAGCAACAAGTTCAACATTGTGCCTTTTCTTTACATTTTCAGAGTGATTAAATCGGTGTTGTTAAGGTTTCAAGACGTCAAAATAGTCTTTGGTCATCGGATTGGTTAGAAGTTTCAGTTAGCAGCATAAACCTTTTGGCGCCGGAATAATTTTTTTTAATTTTAGCACATCATGTATATAAAATGTGAATAACACAGGAACCAAATATGTTAGAATTATGAAACAAACTGCATTTTGAAGAGAAAAAGACGGAGAGTATATACCACGCTTAAAATATTCAGTACCTATATTTGTTGAATAAATATATAAAATGCAACTTTAGAGGCTAGAGGTGCGGTACGACCACTATAGTTGACATTAGGCGTCAAAAGGTTAATGATGAACTGAGAAAGAAAAGTTCGTGTTGTGTTTTCGTCCCAGCATCTGTCTAGAAAGGCGGAGGGGGCCAGCTAAAAACCAGAGTACTGGCGACCTCTGACCCGGAGATCGAAACCGGAACCGTCCAAATAACGGACAATGGGAACTAAAGTATACGCCATAAATGTGAAGGTAAAGTTCATCCTAGAACAGGACATAAGGTTTAGAGGGGGTAGAAAAGTAGGTCTACTGTTGCTTTAACCCCGGCGTTAGATGGGGCGGGTGGTTAGCGTCACGCCCCGGTTGGTTTACCCCCGGAAATGACCCGGTACCCATTGTACGGGAATATAGTTGGGCTTCAGGGTCGTTCGGGACGGGTGCGGAAAGTCTCGCCACCGGGATTCTATTTCCGGAGCGTCCAGCTCGTAGCGAATCGCTATACCGACTGAGCTATCCCGACCCTCAAGGTAGATACCAATCAAAATATTTGTCGAAGTAGCAGGCCGAGGAATATGACATGATACTGTGAAATATAAGATGTAATTATCATATTAAAATATTGTGACAAATAGAACTGATTCGGGATACAGCCAAGCGGCAGTTTTCGTAGTGACACTGATGATTATTAGATTTTCATAATTGTAAGGAATTCTTTTGAATAGGTGCAATATCTTGTACCTGATAGGAGGCTGTAAAATGTAGCTGGTACCAAAGGACTAAAATTTATGTGCCTCAGAATAGTGTCCAGTGATGAAATTTTGTTTATACAATAATGAACATTCAGATCCCACGGAAAGCGCGGAATTTATCAACTAGCTGAAGAAATATCAGGTTTTCAAACAGGACTGATTTCCGAGGATCTAAATTTCTACAAATATGTCTGATTATATGGAAGCGGAATGGAGTTCGGAGGATTTTGTTAGAACGGATCTTACAGACATAGTTTTCCGGGACTTGATTCAATGGCTTAGATGCTTATCTAGAAGAATAATTGTCTTAGAGCTTGTAATACTAGACTTCATGTACGCTCACAGCTGGTTAATTGCATAGTTCACTGCGCTTTCCTGTATGCAGTATTATAAAAAGAAACACTTTATATGTTCGTGCGTGCTCATGGTAACATACTTTCTACTGTTTAACAGACATTATTTTGGAAGATATAACATTATATCAAAATAAGTAGAGAGATCGCCTGAAATGAATTGATGGAATGTTCCTTTGAATCACTTTCAGTATGCGCGTTGTGGACAGCGGGATTGTGGGACGACATGGAGAAGATAGAAGAAGAACACACTGAAATTTCAATAAACAGATCTTAAGACTTAAAACTTTATTTCTTTCATGGGGAAGACGATGATGAAACGAATTGTTTAACTGTAACAATTGAGAGATTGCAGGAATTTTAATCTCGTGATATCTTCGATAACGAAATAAACCTATGGGCCAGTGTTTTCAAAGCGAGATATGTCAAGTAAGAGCCATGTTTTTATGCTCTCAAATATTTCTTTATTAGACTCTATTGTGTTTCGTTTGTCTAAGGCTGGCTTGTGTAGAGCGTTTCCATGTGATAATTTTACGTACGCTCGCATACCTAATTGCCGGCGATGTTGTGTCACACGTTGTATTATTTTGTGGGTCTGTTGTCAACGTTTTCCTTTCCCACATATCATATGCATGATACTGCGCACATTTTGCATGGCTTAGTTGGCATTAATGTGGCACAACAATAGAAATTCCCTTTCTCTGACACTCCAGGGGGCGATTCTGGAGCTTAGATATTCCACCTTCCCGCAACTCCGTACCCCTCCGGCGGCTCAAACGAGGTCTCATTGCGAGATTTTCATTATTCAGAACTGCCTTGAAGCTACAGGATATTTCTGCAATGGAACTTGGACTAGTTCGAGAAAACTGGTCAGTTGTTTACTTAAAAAAAAAAAAGAGATGCAACGCGTTGTTTATTGACAATATGTTCAACTAATTATTGTTACTTGCGCTGCTCATGGTCAGCCCACCAAGAAGAAATTATAAAGGAAAATTTAAAAGTAGGAAAGTTTTAAATTTAGGAGTTAAACTCAGTAATGTGGAAAAGACACGCACATATGTGCACGTGCTTATAAACAGATGTACGGGCAGACATATATAATGCATGAATACCTGCTGCATTACATTATGTTCACAGAATATATGATTATTTACCAAAGTGGAGCACTCAGAAATTTCTATAAGGAAAAAAATAAACAATCAGGCCTATGCTTATAATGTATGTAACGTATTCACTGTATGTGCAAATATAACGCTGCATACTTCACGTTTCGACCGTCGGAAAAGTCTGCCCTCCTAAATACGTCAAATTGGAGGAGAAGAAACTTTTTTTTTTACCAGGCTTTGAAATAAAGAAATTTAATTTTATGTGTTCAAATTTTAATCGGTACATCCCGTCGTAAACTAACTAACTAACTAACTAACTAACTAACTAACTAACTAACTAACTAACCACCAACCAACCAACCAACTAACCAACAACTAACGAACGTACGAACGAAGGAACAAACAAACTAAATAATAAATATAGATACCACATACCTCACAGCCGGTACACAAATGTTTATTAAGATATAGACAACTTTTTGATGCCTCGGAAGCTTGGCCAATATAATGATTAGACCACGAATTTTACAAGTGGGAAATAGCTGTTAGATTTTTGGCAAGGAATTCCGTATACTAAATTACTTACTTACTTACTCCTGTTTGGGAAGATAACCGGTTCTCAGCTAGTCATGAAATTCCCCGCATTTTATGGAAACTGAAGTTTCATTGCCGCCTTCACCAGTGTCCGCCACCTGTCCTTATTAATGAGCCAGCTCGATCCAGTCCAAGCACCCACATCACACTTCCTGAATATCCATCTTAATATTATCCTTCCATCTACGTCTGCGTCTCCCAACTGGTCTCTTTCCATCAGGTTTCCCCACCAAAACCCTGTACACATCTCTTCTCTCCTCCATATGCACTACATGCCCCGCCCATCTAATTCTTCTGGATTTGATCTCCCGAACGATATTGGGTGAGGAGTACTAAAATTTTCTGGCAAGGACAAGAGATTTATTTCTTCTCCAAAACGTCCGACCGGCTCCGAAGGTCACCCAACCTCTTTATTCAATGGAGACTGGGATGTCTTTACCCCGAGTATAGAACGGCCTTGACGTGAGGTTAACCATTCACTTCCATCTTATACTGAGGTCACGAATGAGCGATGCTGTACATCCATCCCCCCCTCCCCCCATATCTTATTGGTGTGAACGGGAACAACTCGATCTTTACATTTCACGCATCTTGACTACTTCATGTTGGGGCACGTGAAGGACATGTTCTACCGGCAAACCTTGCCGGACAGAGAAGAACTCTGCAACGGATCATGGAGTCCGCTGATTGGATAAGGGGAAAGGAACACATTACTCGAAAGACAACACATTCTCTTTGACACGCGTAGATATGTGCATAGAGCAATATGGAGGTCATTTTGAACAGTAAAAAAGGTAAAGTGCACCCTTGTACAGGCACTGAGACTCTGCACAGGCCGTACGGCCCATGGAGGTAGTAGAGGTTTAGCTCTACTCTTTCTTTACCACGTCACTAGAAGGGGGTGAGGGGTCAGCGTCACGCCCCGGCCGCTATTTACCCCCAGGAAAGACCCGGTACCCATTGTAGAGGAGGCTGGGTGGGCCCCAGTGCCGGTCTGGACAGGTGCGGAAAATTTCGCCCCCACCGGCTTTCGATCCCCGGACAGTCCAGTCCGTAGCGAGTTGCTATACCGACTACGCTACCCGGCCCACATTTTTTGAAGTAGTCCTGATGAAAGTAACGTAAATACAATTTGACGTTTTTTATATCATGTAATCAGAATTGATGTTTTTCCTCAATACTGTAACTCGGTTACGTTCGCTAATATACCTAACCAGGTAATACAACTGAAAACTGATGTACTTCGTTTGTGGTACTGCCTGACACATAATTTTCTTGTGATATTATATAAGAAGTAAGGTAAAACTTAATTACTGCCTATTCTTTTGGTGGTGTTAAGACTTGATGTTTTTCTTTCTTTGTAGTGTTACTTCACACATAGATTTGTTTTTATTTGTATAGTATGAAATAAAAAATGTCCTATACAGTGTTCAGTTACAGACACGTAGTGGATGACAATGTTCATGGCGGTCTAACGTTTGATCATCACGAATAGGTTCATATGGGCATGTATTAATCAAAATGGTTCATGTAATAACATCGTGAAGTTTGGACCGCTCTGCGTGCGTGCCTATGTGTGTTTTGCATAGTACAGCGTTCACATTTCACGTCATGTCACAGAGATATCTGTCCACGTCTTTTTATACCGGGTTTGACGTTTCGATTATTTCTCGGTGTTTATTTTTTTATACGACTTTTTTTATTTGGAACCGGCCATTTTTCAAATCCGCTACGCCCTAGTTGCTATTTCCATATGAATTAAGTCATTACGTATGAGGTGATGAGGCCTGATGCTCGTCACAGCGGTGACAAAGCCCGCCATGGCGTCTTGTGAGTTATTCACAGATATGCTAGTTTGGCAGTCTTTGCTACGTCAGCAAATAGTCGAAAGTGATTTAGCTGCAGACGTAATCATTCCGTCGCGTAATGTCACTTGTTCAAATAGGAGTTAGCCTTCGGTGGAAGGGAAAGCTTAATGATATAGTATTGAACATCGATTGGTAGTCTCAAAGTTGGCAGTAGTAGATTCAAGTACCCCAAAGGCTTCTTCGTCTACTTGAGCGTCCGATGTTCATGCTTACATCTGCTAGGAGTGGCGGAGCGTCCGGAACTAATCACAGATTAAAAAAAAAAAGATTACAAAAGGCTGATGAGACGTAAGCACGGAACTGGAGCATAATTTGGTATAAATAAATGATGGGTAAATGTGGAGACAGTAAATATGTAAATGAACTGTGGACATGAGGTAATGCTGTAAACTGGTAGGACAAAGTTCTTTGTGAGGGACAACGTTAATTTTTTGTGGCAGGGAGACGAGATGGTTTTGGTGTGCTGGTGAAGCAGCAACCTACAGGTAAGGGTAGTGGTGACAAGACGGAGGTCGAAGTGTGCACGTTTGAGTAGAACATGAAGCTTAAAAGTAAACCTTGCTGAATCTTGTAAAGGATCACAAAGTTTCTGAAGATCCCGCTAACGTTCCTCATTAGTAATGCTTTCCTTTCCTCTTTGTTTCTTTCTGTTTATTTAGTTGTCTTTTGTTCTTATTTCATTACCTAGCACCTCTCCTCCTTATTTCCATTCCATTCACTCCCCTATTTCTTTTTCCTTCGTAGTACCCTTTTGCACAGGCACGTCAGGAATACCTGTACTACTTCGAATCTTGGCTGGGAACCCCTTGTTTTGTCTTGTTTATAGAGGGTAACGTAATTAATGAGTATTTTTTTGTGCCACTAAACGAAGAGTGCCGGTCCCAGTGGCCACGCCGTTAAGGCGTAGTTCTACGGCCGTTCGCCTGCTGAGATTGCGGGTTCGAATCTCACAGCGGGCATGGATGTTTGTCTGTTGTGAGTGTTGTATGTTGTTAGGTAGAGATTTCTGCGACGAACTGGTCATTCGTCTAGCGAGTCCTACCGACTGTGGTGCGTCGTTGTGTGTGATCTTGAAGCCTCGTGAATAAGGAGGCCCTGGCCCATTGGAGGCTGTCAAGCCAAAAACAAACAAACAAACAAACAAACGAAAAGCAATGTGCTTCAGTGACATACTCGGATTTTACTTCGCCTATTTAAGGACAAGTTTGCAGCGAACTTATCTCACGACATGAATATATATGGGGGAGTTGAGGTGCAGCGCCTCTTATTCTTAACCTCAAGACTGGATTGTGACGAATGATCAGCTTCACTCCATGGCCGCCTTACTCCCGGGGAAAGCGACTTCCGTACACATTGAATAGGAGGCTGGGTGGACCCCAAACTGTCCCTGGATCCTTATGAGGACAGAAATATCCCTTCCTGTACTGAGAACGGGGCCACATTTCCTCGACTGTCCAACCCGTAGCCTAGTCACTATACCGAATAAGCTAAGCTGGACCGAAGGCATGAAGCCAGAGGAGACCTTAAACCTAAGAATTTTGCAGTACATCGTTCGAAACTATACGTATCTGGGAACAAAAACAACAAAGACAAATACATTTAAGTCGGTCGCCTGTCATTGTGATAAGGTGCTTTATATTGTGAATGGAACAGGCTTTTACGGACAGCCGACCGGGGTTACGGATTGACTGCAGAAAGAGGAATAAAGTTAAATGATAAGAATGAAACTATGATTTTTGTTTGAAAATGGTATGTCATTTACGTGTGGTTGCTGAAAATACTTGATAAAAATTCTTGAGATACACCCTGTGACAATATTGTTTTTTCACTAACGGCCATGGAATAGAGCGAAAATCCTACCGCAAAAAACAACATATAAGTCCACAAAGAAACAAACACTAGGGCCATGCGATCCTTCAGAAGAGCTTAACGGAATTTGAAAACTGAAGCGAAGGGCTGCAAGGGGGAGGGAGTTTTGGAAGGGATTGAAAAAGAGAGGTGAAATAACTGGGGTGAAAAATGTCTCATGGCTTGGATTAAGTGGTGGTAGTTTGGGCGGTGCCTACAGGGAGTTGAATGATCAAACGTGGCACCGGCAGACCAGTTCTGACTCACCTGCACGCCCATACGTTTACTGTTGTCTTAAGGGCGATAGATCCTGCAGCATCAGTGCCGCTAATCCTAAGTCACCTCCTGTTCTCGCAGTCTATTTCTCTGTTGTACTCGTTTAGGTGTTCGTAAATACCGGTGACTACATTTTGTGCCGTGATGCCTAAATATCTGTGGGTTCTGTGTACTGAACTAGCTTGAGATCAGCCTTGTGGTGCCTAGAGTTTTGGAAACTTTTGCGTCACTACTGTTGTAGATCCATTAATATTACTCTCTTTTACACCTGTTCGTCTTCAAAGCAGATATTAACGACTGTCGAGTGCGAGTTTCAGCTTTGGTTCGGATTCTTATAATAAAACAAACTAGATGCACTAATTTCTCAAATTTGTTTTTGGAATAAAACTCTAGATGTTTCGGACATTTCCTCTGTCCATCATCAGGAATTTTTCATTGTACACACAGCAGTGGTGTATGTCAGACTGAAATTTCACAAATGGGTGTAATTACTAGTGTGTATACGTGCACATTGTAGTTAAAATTGTACAAAAGTGTTGTAGATAAAATTCTACCTTATGTAAAAATTAAAGTCACGATGTACGGTCACCCGAACGTCAAGTTCTTTTCTTATTCGTGAATTTTTGGGTACAGATAAAAGCCCACAGTTCAACTGCGCTCATTGATGTCATTCTATAGTTTATTCAGTACTTCCCAGAAAAGAATTTGACATGCATCCTGACTTGAACTTTTGTATAACATCGAATTTTATCTACAACACGTTTTACAATTTTAACTATAATGTACATTATGTACACTAGTAATTATACCCATATGTGAAATTTCAGTATGACATATACCATTCCTGTGTGTACAGTGAAAAATTCCTTATGATAGACAGAGAAACTGTACAACACATGTAGAGTTTTATTCCAAAAATAAATTTGAGAAATTAGTGCACCTGGTTGGTTTTGTTATAAGAATTTATCACGATGGACGGTCACCTGAAGGTCAAATTTGGTTCAGATGTCACACTATAATGCGCCCGTCATTGAGGAATTCAAAGCTGACTACATAAATTCGCATTTACATGATTAATATTAATATTCAGAGTTTTAAATATCTCACGTCTGTCTTACGTACACAATAAATTTGTTTCCTACTAAATAAAGATAAGTTATTTTATTTGCTTAATTAAGCGGACTTGGATCAGTAAAAAGTAAAGAGAGACGGACGAAATTTTGAAAGATATGTCACCGTCACGGCATATGGGAGCAGTTACAAATTATTTATAACAGAAATAAACTGATTGCTTATGCTGTATACAGCCACAAGGATGGTAAACTTGTATGAATTACTGAAATTTCTTTAAAAGAGCTATAGTGTAAGTTTCATTAACAGTCACAGAAGAAAATGGCTTTCATGCAGGAAAATACGTGAGTCTTTTCGAAAGAAAGAAATATGCGAGTAGGTCGAGATGAAAGCAGAAAGTGAAGGAACTATAAGGAACAACAAAAAACACAAGGAATTTGAGGAGGATGTGAAGTAATAATACCACGAATGTGCGAAGTAATAGGGATAGAAGATTGCGGTAAAAGAAATTATCTCCATAGTAAAATTCATTGGCTGTCTGTTAGCCCTGGAGAACAAAGTTCATGTGCGAAACACTTTTAAAGTATGCAGATGTGTATCTGTATGGGTGCAACGAACGTGTTTGAACGCGTATGTACGTAGTACGAGAACTCCTTACGGTTGTACTGTCTTTTGTAACGCTCACAACGAAGGAGCTGGTTGCGAGCAGTTAGTGTCATGCAGTGTGTAATTACGGTTGCATGAAGCTAACGGTTTGATTCCCGCTTGGCAAAGACGCAAAATGCGTTGACTGAGATATAAGCTGTCGCAATATTATAGTTATATTTGTGGAAACTCAGCATATATATTGAGCCTTTTACGTATCGGGAAAGAGAGCGCAGTTTCTTGCATCTGCAGTCTAAAGTTGCATGGAACCAACTGCTTGAAACAGGATTATTTTTACCGGTGTAACCGCCGCTGTACATAGGCGTTAATGGGTCTGACTAGTCGAATCTGAGTATGTTATCCCATCCTTGCTGAGGACTGCAAGTACAGAGAGAACACTTACGAGCAGGAGAGTTAATTGTCTCGTGGTGGTGGCGATGGTGGTGGCAGATCCTCCCCCATGTGTCGCCCAAGTATTCAGCCGGAAAAAAATCAAGCGGAGAGAAAGAAATCATTGGCGGTTCGACGTAGTTGGCAAGGGGTTACATCTGTCAAGCAGGAATGTAGACCCTAGCACAAAACTAATTGACTCATCAGGGGGTTCTCTGTATGCCCGGTGAAAGCAAAGAAGGTAAAGGTTAAGGGAGACCTGTAATTAATTAATTCGGCACGACGTCGTTACAGACTCTTGCGGAGCTGAGATCTCCTGAAATATATGAAAATTTTGTTCATGGTATTTTCTGTAGGATGTCAAAGAAAAAACGGCGATTGCAACGTACTTGGTTATTTATTTCTGGGCTATAAGTTTTTAACGCTTTGAAGCTAGTCACTGGAATATTTTTTAAACACAGATCATGAATTTGCATAGAAAGTCGGTTTGAAACGTTGCTCTTAAGTACAAATATGGTGGCAGTGAGAAACTTCCGAGTTTCTGTCTGGCAAACTTTTCGTAATTTGCACCAACGTAAACCATGCCCAGAAATCCGTCGACAAATTTTGTCTAACACCACGAAACCAGCGTTCTTTTTGAAAATGAGAAGAGAATGGACGCTGGCGTATTTGTAGTTAAGGGAGTCCCTCAAACTTAATATAACTGAGCTTCCTCACTGTGCACACAATTACCCGGTCGCCAGTATCTATTTTGAAAAAACAAATTAAGTACACACCCACAATGTTTTTTTAAGGTTCATTATAGTCTTCTTCTCCCGTGAATGACTAGGTCTTCCAAGTGGTCTCTTTCTATTAGGTTTTTCGATCAAATATTACGTTTAAAATTTCTTTAAAGCTCCTTTTAGGGTTTGAATTTCTAGATTCTCTTCCAGCGTTCAAGTTGGACGGTCACCACTTGTCTGTTGTGCGCGTGTATTTGCAACTACCTTCCATACCCCGGGACCCTGTCCCCCATGCGCAACACGAGGCTCAGTACTGCCTTGATGACAGGGTACCCAATTAACATGAATCACTTAGCGTTATAGCTTAATTGAGACTAGAGTTTCTAACGGTGAAATATTTGATATCTGACATCGTCTTGTTTGGTATATGTTTACGGACTTCTCAGAGGCATATGCCGCCTCATTCGTCTACCTGGTGACGACAGCAGCAAACTTGTCTTAAACGTCTGTATACCTGCCAAACTATACGGCGTCACATCTAAAAACCCGCCACTTTCAATGTTATTATTACTAATTTATAGTTGTTGCTAATAATAGAAACTTCTTCGAAGACATAATAATAACATTTTTCTTCGCCCAACTAAAAGAGGGATTAGTGACCCCCCCCCCCTCACACACACACATGTACGAATTCACGCGGTCAGTCTCTGTAGAGGTATCTTCTTTAATCCACTTTATATCAAGTGTGGCATAACGTTACAAAAACTATACGTGCTTTATAAATTCTGGAAGACCTACGTGTCAAGTGGTGATTATTATTAACAAATTTCTATTTCATTAGTTTCATTTAATAATTACTGCAACTTTAGACTGAGTTATTTGGGTAGGTGAAAGTAATTTCTATCACGGTTTGTGTGTGTGTGTGTGTGTGTGTGAGAGGGTTAGGTATGGAGAACATCAAGCCAATGTTACTTCTTTTCGCTGTGATATTACGTCACGTGCTGCATTTGAACCCTCATTACAAAGAATAAAACTCCACTGGGAGACACAGATAGAGAGAAGAGAAAAAAGTTTTCCGATTATTAGTGAAAGACTAATTGACCCAACCTCTATTTTTTATTCTTGTTCATTCTGAATGGAACATTTAGAGGACTAAACGTTCTTTCTGTTCCTCTTTCCACAACACCAGAACGATCAAAGGGCATGACTTGATGTCCTTCGAATTTTTATCCTACTTTAATTCGCCATTTTGAAACTGCTGCAAGAACCCAAAATCTAATGACGTTGCCTCTTTTCCTTTACGGTGCAATTTACAATATAAACCGTATTCAGTGGTCAGCTTTGCTGATAATGAAGGGCGATAGTTATTTATTCAAGACGTAAGTATCCATTAGCTGTGGTGTGTAAGCCTGGCGAATTACGAAGGTGTGCATTATTATTGCATTTGTTCAACGGATGAATGATATGTAATGTCGGAGGTTTTTAAGTCTAGGGTTCTTTCCGAGTAGTTGTGTTGAAGAAGTGACTAGTGCCACCGGACATAGGTACTCGTATTCTGGTTAGTCACTTGTAAGACCTAGACGTGTCTGAGAAGATAATACAAAATATTGGCTTGAGAAATAGTGACTGTAAATTTCGACTGTATTAGCTGGCTGAGGACGGACCAAGGAGGAGTTTGTGTGAAGATTTTTTTTCCATATTTCTTAAAAAGAGAGAATTTGTTGTTAACTACGAAACCATGTACTGCTCTGTGCAGCTGCCAGTACTTGCATGGATTTTGCTCTCAGTTACACGTAAAATGTAGAACGAAAATATTACTTCTTGTTGCAGTCGATCAGCTATATTTTCTGCTACAATCAGTCAGCTCTTATATACGCAGACTTCATTGTAAAATGGATGAGTTTACCTTGGCGGTTATTTCGAAGAACACTGCTTGTTTGTTTATAAAAGGGCATTGTTAGAGATACGTAACAATATTTCTCATACGGGTTTTAATGGATTTACATGGTATGGATCCGTAATCCAACCGCCGCTTTTGTGGGATTTAAACCAATTTCCTCTCCCGACTTCTTCTTTTTTTTAGAGGTTTAGAATTAAAGAGGAGCAGTAGGGAAATGGGAAAGGGGAGTGGGCAGTAAAGGATCTAATTACATCCTACAATGTATTTATGGCAACGTTTAATACAAATTTTTATATTGGCTCTTGCAGTCCGATGTTAGGGACCGTTTGAATAAATTGAATGTTAATAGTGGCTTATAATACGATCTTCCATATTCCAATAATAATAGCTAAAATATGTAGAAAGAGGTCGTTATTTTTCTATTTTTAAAGTATTTTATCTACTGAAATTCCGCATCTTTTAATATGTGCCCTACTTTTACAACGTTCCGTTATGGAGCCAGCTGTTTAGTGTCCACTTAAACGTCTTTTGATATTTAGTATGCGCTTTTGTACTTATCGTAGGTAGTTTTGTTTTGTTTAGGTTATTTAGGGGTTAATCGATCTTGTGATAAGTAAAAAAAAAATATTTCGTCAGGACCGACGTGAAAATTGCGTACTCTTCAGAACCATCTCGCACCACATGTCACCAAAGTACCAACAATGAACAAAATATTCTGTTTATAGAAGAGTCCAGTGTTCTGATTCAAGAAATTTCCTCTGAAAATACCAATTACGCCAGAAGTAATCGCGAAAATTTGTTCTCCGGACACTTCTTTTTTTGTGACGTTAATACCCATTCCAGAAAATCATTCCAGATATTAAAGCGGATTCAAATATATGAAAAGTTAAGAATATTTAAGAGCTGTGTGTGGAATGCGTGCCATTTATGTCTGGTAACTGTTATATGCGTAGAAAGGGACATGTTCGTTTATACATTGAAGTTGGGTGTGTGGGTGTTCCTCTAACATTAGAATTAAACTGTACCCTAGGGTAACGTAGTAGAGTTTACGTAACCAGCTTCTGTCTGCGGTTTCGTATTTATGCGATACGGATATATCACCCGTCGGAGATTTATTCGTTTCCTTCTTGTTGCATTTAGGCGAAGCAAAAGCCACGAATCTCATTGCAGGTAACATACGGACATTCCCGTTTTCATCATCCAATTCTGAGGTTCTTCTAACATCAGTGAAATCCAGGGTAGGAATTTAGGGAATGCCAATTATTTCAGTTTTGGCTTCTTATCAATTACATGGCATAAATTAGAGTATACCATGCTCCTTGCATGCTGGGAGCAAGTGAAAATGGGAAGAGGAGTAATAGTTTAGTACGCAGTGATTAGAGACTTGCGGGAGGGGGGGGGGAATTTGCATCAAAATTTTTATCTTTGGGAATAATGATTTCCATCCTTCGCTTTCTTGCTTTGGAACTTTTACTTTCCTTCATGAACTTAAATTATACCTCGAATATTGCATGACTGTCAACACTGAATACCGAAACCTGAGAGTAGTCCTATGTGAAAGAATTCTGTTTTCCCAGGAGACTTATAAAGTTACTGACCTTCTTCATCCCACATGCAAATCAGTTTTTATAATGTTCTTGGTTACATTTTGTATCCTTAATTTTCGGGGCTACGAAGTATAGTGGTTCGATGCGCGAAATAAAGTTGCTCCTAAATTCCCACCGTCCTTATTTTCACGCCTTATGCTTCATCCTCACAGAGAGGGTTCTTGAGGATTTCTGTCGCCGCATTTATTATATATGATATGTAGAGAATCCCATTTCTAACCCCGATCAACGACTACTTGACCACCGAATCGGGTATATAAAAATCAAATCCTACTACCCGTTTCCAGATAAACCACAACATTACAAATGGTACACTTGACTAGGAGGCAGTGCTGCTCGTTCTTTCTAGAACAATCGAGCATTGCCCTTTTCATCTGTAGCGGGGAAAAACGCCAAGTTCTGTGATGTGTGGTCGAGTTTATTACAATCCTCTGGTTTATGACATCATGTACCACTGTTGCTCCCATACAGCAAAAAACATGGGTTGTCTTATGGAATCCGGCTGAACTTTCCGCGGTCGATAGAATTGAAGTTCATAACACACCACACACGTGGAAATGTTTGCAAGAAGTTTTTTTTAAAAGCAAGGGATTTAAATAACTCCCACTTCTAGCAACGTTGTTAGTCGTTTGGGAACTGGTTCCCCATGGCACGTACGCGGGGTAGAAAGAACTATTCCCGGGAGACGTTTAATGTGTTTGTGGATAGGACACATGTTGATGGACAATAATTTCCAGGGGATTACACAACACAGACTTGAAATATAATACGCTTCTTAAGATCGGACGTATGTAGTAAATTATAAAGTCGACTGGTCCTGTTTACGCACTTGTTTCGGGGGATCTAAGATTGCCTTTTAAATTCGTAATAGCGCGATGGAGAGAGGCAGTGATCATTTGCTTTATTACCTGCAGCTTGTGCTAAATGTCATTTCAGTCAACACTGAGACTGGATATGACAGAGGCCTTAAGGCTTTCAACTCTTGTTCATATTTTTTATTTTTCTACCAACCTCACCTCTTCTATCTCTTGCACACCTGTATGTGTATGTGTTGATAAATGCGTACTTCCTTTGTTTTCAGTCCACTTCAGGCATGTCACACATATTATCTAAGTATAGTAGACATTTATTAAAATAATTAAAACGTCGTAGTACTTCCTATGAGAAATTAATTAAAAACTATTAAAGCATTTTATGAGTCTAGATATTGTTATTCATTTTCTTTGCTGTTACATCTCTCATGCATAGATCGAACTTTTTTACCTCTTTTTTGTGTCCTATCGGGTAAATCTGCTGAGCTAATTTCAGTTCTTTTATTGTTGTTCTTTATCGTATAGACACTCAGCGGTATGAACTAGAAGGGTGCAATTTTTTTCGCTTCCTGACAGCTAAACATTTTGACTTAACATGAGCCATTAATTTCGATAGAGTGATCTGTCCCTTCGAAAATCTTTGACCTCTCTGTGTCAAGCACAGCCTGAAATTTTACTTTTTGAGAGGGTAATATTTTCCATTCGTCTACCTGCAACTCCAATCGTGAAAATATTATAGTTGCTTAGCTGATCAAGAAATTGCTAAGTTCTGTAAACTGGAATATTTATGATGGTGTTTCCAAAATACGGACATTATTCACTGCCATTTCCACCTACTCCGTACATTCACACCACATTTATCTTACACAAAAGTCAATATTAATTTTACAATTCTGCTTACATCTTCTTCTTCTTCTTCTTCTTCTTCTTCTTCTTCTTCCATTGGCACTACAACTCACTGTGGGCCTTGGCCTGTCGAAAAATGTCCTTCCATTTTTTCCTACCTGCCACCAACTCTCTCCATCTCCTCACTCCCAGCACTTGAAGATCTCTTTCTACTTCTTCTTTCCATCCTCTCCTGGGTCTTCACCTTCTTCTCGCCCCTTCCAGTTCTTGAGTGAAGATCTTTTTGGGCATCCTATCCTCCTCCATTCTCTCTAGGTGACCTGACCAGCTTATCGTTTGATCTTTTATCCATTTTACTATATTTTCTCCTTTGCTCATCTCTTCTAGTTCTCGATTCTTCCGACTTTTCCATTCCCCATTTTCACATTTAGGGCCGTATATTCTTCTCAATATTTTCCTTTCAAAAATTAGCAGAGCTTGTTCTTCTTTCTTCGTCAACGCCCATGCTTCCGCTCCATACGACACTACCAGTCTTATTACTGTCTTATGTAATATAATTTTAGTAGCTCTGGATAAAAGTCGGCTCTTGAAGAGACTTATAGCGGCAAAATGATTTCTATTTCCTGCAAAAATACTTCTTTATATTTCTTTATCCAAGTTATTATCATTACTGATTAGCGAACCCAAGTTTATAAACTCGGCTACTCTTTCATAAGTTACACCATTTATGGTTGCCCCTGTCACTGATCTTCGGGATGGGGACGCTGAAAATCTCATATATTTGGTCTTGTCGGGGTTTAATACCAGGCCCACTCTACCTGCTTCTCTGCTTCAAGAGCTGGAAGGCCCCTTGCAGTTACCAA
>Ga0123354_10005962_pt1 | contig 17936 bp, 12 predicted proteins | sample TergutLab28metaG_2_FD_97872 | JGI IMG/M metagenome (GOLD analysis project Ga0123354, IMG submission 97872) | Labiotermes labralis P4 segment gut microbial communities from Petit-Saut dam, French Guiana - Lab288 P4 | ecosystem: Host-associated > Arthropoda: Insects > Digestive system > Gut ...
GCAACCCTCCCCAGCCGGGCGCTTCGCCCCAGCCAGGCAGCACCCCCCAAACGGACGCCGCTTCCCAGAATGGCCCCCCGCAAGCCGCTGCCGCCTCCCAAAAGGGCGGAAAATCGCTTTCCGATTTTCTGGCCGATATAGGCAAGCTCAAGGAACGGCTTGGCCGCGGGCAGGCCTTGCTCGAACAGGTGCTCGGCCCAGCCCGCGACATGCAGGCAACCATTGCACAAACGACAAAAATGGTTACCGAAAAAATTCCACTGGCCTGGCACAACTATTATCTGACGTCCGGCAACCCGCTCTTCTCGCTGAGGGGCTGGACCTCCGGCATCACGCAACTTGGCGATCTCCCAACCCGCGTGAACAACACCGTGGACAGCCTCCTTGGCGGCGACCGGAGCAAGACCCTGGAACTTTTGGGGCGCACGTTCGGACTTCTGGCCGTGCTCATCGTGTTCTGGGCGGTTGTCCTCAAAAAAACGGGCGCGCGTCTGCCGTGGCTCAACTCCAGGCTTCTTTTGCGCGCGCTGTCCTGGGCAAGCGCGGGCGTGGCGGTTTTGTGGGCCACGTCGGGAACCGCGTACGTCCTGACCAATGCCCAGGCCAGTGCGTTGGCCGAAATCCTCCTCGCCAGGGGACTTCTCGGACTGGCCTGGTATCTGCGGGGCCTTCGGAGCAAAACGCCCATGGCGTGCAAGGATGTTGCGCCCTCCGGTCCGGCAATGCTTGCGGCGCCGGAGTTACGGACCGAAGTTCCCGAAGCCCGGACTGAGGCCGAAATCAAAGAATCGGCTGACGCGGCGCTCTGCGCGGAACTGACCCAACCGGCCCAGCCCGCCGATCTCGCGAGCGCCGCGCCGCCGGACAGCGCCCGCAAGCCCGGCGCCCGCGCCTGGTGGATGTTCGCCATAGCCACCGTGCTCGATCTGCCCGGACTGCCTGACGTGGTCAAGGCTGGGCCGTGGATTCTTCTGCTGCTTTGGGCGGGCTTTGTCATCCGCCATTCCAAACTGAAGCCCGGTCGGGATCTGACGGCCCGGCTCTCCGCGGCGGGAAGTTGGGTCTATCCGCTGCTGTGTCTGCCCACGCTCTTTGGCTGGGTGAATCTGACGCTTCTTATCGCCAAGGGCTGGTTTCTGCTGCTGGCGTTCCTCCAAACCGGCATCTCCTTAAACCACCTGGCCAGACGGCTTTTGTCCCTGCCCGTCAAAAGTCTCGCTTCCAAGGTGCTCCTTGACCTGGCCGGAGGGATAGCCACGCCGCTTGCGGCCATCGTGTGCACCGGCGGCTTTCTCTTCTGGCTGTCCGTATCGCTCGGCGGGCAGAGCGTGTTCTGGTCCATTGTCAATGCGAATCTGGCGGGAAAGGGAATGGACCTGGACCTCCTGCGGCTGGCGGAGATATTCACCGGCTTCTATTTGGCGCTGGCAGGGACGCGGGTGGTCCATCGGCTCATCTCCACGCTGCCCGACAAACGCCCCGATCTTGAGCACGGCGTCATCAATCTTTTGGAGACGCTTTCCACCTACGTCATCTGGGGCATCTTCGCGCTGGTCGCCCTGGAGCTTATCGGGGCAAGCCTGACAAGCATCGCGGTGGTGGCCGGCGGCCTGTCCGTGGGCATCGGCTTCGGCTTGCAGCATGTTATCAACAACTTCATCTCCGGACTTATTCTGCTTTTCGGACGCTCGGTGCAGGCCGGGGACGTCCTGCAGATCGGCGACATCTGGGGAACCGTGCAGCGCGTGAACATCCGCCACACCGTGCTCCAGACCGTTGACAACGCCACCCTCTTTGTCCCCAACTCCGACCTCATCACCCAGAAGGTCATGAACTGGTCCCACAAGGACCGCCGCGTCCGGCGCATCCTGGATGTCGGCGTGGCCTACGGCTCGGACGTGGACACGGTGCGCCGCCTGCTGCTCAAGGCGGCCGCGTCAAGGCCGCATGTCCTCGCCATGCCCAAACCGGCGGTCCAGCTTGTCTCGTTTGGGGATATGGCCATACGCTTCAAACTCTTTTTCTGGGTGGACGACCTGGACAACGCCGCGCGCGTCGCTTCCGAGGTGTATGTGGCTGTGGACAGACTCTTCCAGGAGGAAGGCATTGTAATTCCCACAATTCCCCATGATCCGGAATTAAAGGACAGATCATGAAGCGCATTGTTCTGGCCACCCACAATCAGGGCAAGGTCCGCGAACTTCAAGCCATGCTGGCCGGTCTTGGCATCGCGGTGCAAAGCCTTGCCGATTTTCCCGAGATCGGAGAAATTCCCGAGACCGGCGACACCTTCGAGGAAAACGCCCGCATCAAGGCCCTGGCGGTGTGCCGGCTCACGGGGTTGACGGCCCTGGCGGACGATTCCGGTCTGGCCGTGGACGCGCTTGACGGCGCTCCAGGGGTTTACTCGGCCAGGTATTCGGGCGAAAATGCCACTGACGCGAAAAACAACGAGAAGCTTCTCGCGGCCATGAAGGATGTCCCGGACGCGCTGCGCGGCTGCCGCTTTGTCTCGGTTGTGGCAATCGAACGCCCGGACGGGCAAGAATTTATCTGTCGAGGTGAATGGCCGGGCAGGCTTGCGCGCGCGCCCAGAGGCCACAACGGCTTTGGCTACGATCCGCTGTTTGTGGATCCTGAAATCGGCCTGTCGGCCGCGGAAATGAACCCGGAACAAAAAAACGAACGCAGCCACCGGGGCCGGGCCGTGCGGCAGGCTGTCAAACATTTAGCAGAGTTTTTGGCGGCGGATTTTCCGGCCGGCACGCAAGGATAGAACCATGTGCGGCATTATAGGCTATTGCGGCCACAGGCCAGCGGTGGGCGTCATCATCGAGGGCCTGAAGCGCCTGGAATACCGGGGGTACGACTCTTCCGGCGTGGCATACGCCAAGCAGGGCGAACTGCAGGTGGTCAGGGCCGAGGGCAAACTCGCCAATCTTGAGACCAAGCTGGCCGATTGTCCCTCCCACACGGCCACGTCCGGCATGGGCCACACCCGCTGGGCCACCCACGGCCTGCCCGTGGAGCGAAACGCCCACCCCCACCAGGACCAGGGGCAAACCGTGGCGCTCGTGCACAACGGCATCATCGAGAACTATCAGGAGCTTCGCACCGAGCTGCAAGCCCAGGGGGTCACCTTCTCCTCCGAGACCGATACCGAAGTCCTGGCCCAGCTCATCGGCCTGTATCTGGCCGAAACAGGCGCGCTGGACCTGGCCATATCGAAGGCCCTTTCACGAGTGGAAGGATCCTATGCCATCGTGGTGCTAACATTAGCGCATCCGGGGCTCCTCTTTGCCGCGCGCAAGTCCTCGCCCCTGGTGCTGGGCCTGGGCACCGGCGAAAATTTCGCTGCCTCGGACATCCCGGCGTTTCTTCCCTACACCAGGGACGTGATCTTTTTGGAGGACGGCGAAATGGCGCGCATCGACGCCGACTCCTGGCAGGTGATGGACTCAGCCACCCTTAAACCCCTGGCAAAGACCGTCCGGCATATCTCCTGGGACGTGCAGGCCGCCCAAAAAGGCGGCTACAAGCATTTTATGCTGAAGGAGATTTTCGAGCAGCCCCGCGTCATTGCCGACTGTCTGGCCGGACGCGTGGACCGCGCCGCCGATCTGGCGCATCTGCCGGAACTTGACGGGGCAAGCGTCCCGGAGAGACTCTTTATCGTGGCCTGCGGCACGAGCTTCCATGCCGGACTCTGGGGCATGTACCTCTTTGAAAATTGGGCGCAAATCCCCACGCGGGTGGAGATCGCTTCCGAGTTCCGCTACCGCTCGCCGCTTATCGGCCCAAAGGATGCGGTGCTGGCCATCTCCCAGTCGGGCGAGACCGCCGACACCCTGGCCGGCGTTCGCCTGGCAAAAGAATGTGGGGCCACGGTCATCGGGCTGTGCAATGTGGTCGGCTCCACGCTCTCGCGCGAGGCTAACCAGGTGATCTACACCCAGGCCGGACCCGAGATCAGCGTGGCCTCCACCAAGGCCATGTGTTCGCAGCTTACGCTCTTAACCCTGCTGGCCCTTCACTGGGGACGCCAAAAAGGCGTGCTGCCGCCGGATGTGGCGGCCAATTGCGGCCGCACCCTGACTGGCCTGCCCGCTCTTCTGACCACGGAGCTTCCCCGCTTGCGCCCCCGCGCGGCCCTGCTTGCCCGCGCCTACTGCGAGGCCCGCAGCTTTCTCTATCTCGGGCGGGGGGCCTCTTACCCCCTGGCCCTGGAAGGGGCGCTCAAGCTTAAGGAAATCAGCTACATTCATGCCGAAGGATATGCCTCGGGCGAAATGAAGCACGGGCCCATCGCGCTCATAGACCCCAAGTTCCCCACCTTTGCCCTGGCCCCCTGCGACGACCTCTATCCCAAGGTGAAATCGAACCTCCAAGAGGTGCAGGCGCGCGGCGGTCAAATCATCGCTCTGACCAACCCCGGCCAGAGTCTCGTGGTGGACCACTCCTGGGAGGTTCCCGAGGTGTGGGGCCCCTTAAACGCCTTTGTGCTTTTACCGGCGTTGCAGCTCTTTGCGTATGAAATGGCCGACTACCTGGGCAAGGATGTGGATCAGCCGCGCAATCTGGCCAAGAGCGTTACCGTGGAGTGATCCCATGAAGGTAAGGGTATTGCTGATCGGCTTTTTTGTGCTGTGGGCGCCGTTTGCCTTGGCCGGCCAGGCGTCCAAGGCGAAACACTCCGGGCAGGAGTCCGCTGCCGCGGCCCCCGCGAAACCGGCCGCATCCGCTAAACCAGTCAAACCGGGTAAGCCGGGCACGGCCACACCGGCAGAAAAAGCCATACGAGCCATACGGGCCAAGGCGCATCCCAAGACCGACAGTGCCTACGCGAGCCCCAAACGCCGGAAAATGGCCAAGCAGCTGGTGGAGCAGCTAGGCCTCACGGTTCACACGGTCATGGTCGATGCCGGGCACGGCGGCAAGGATCCCGGCGCGACGGGCGTGGGCAAGCTGCGCGAAAAAAACGTCAACCTGAAACTGGCCAAAATCCTGAGCGAACGGCTCAAAAAGATGGGGTTCAAAGTCCTCTACACGCGCACCACGGATACCTTCATCCCCTTGCGGCAGCGCACGGCCATGGCCAACGCCCGCCACGCCGACCTCTTCATTTCCATCCACTGCAATGCCCACCCCAATCCCGTTTTTTCCGGGCTTGAGACATACTCCCTGAATCTTGCCTCCACGCCCGACGAGGTGCGCGTGGCCGCGCGGGAAAATTCCGCCGAGCCCGGACGCATCTCCGACATGCAGCGCATTCTTGACGAGCTGATGCACGCCTCCAAGCTCTCCGAATCGAGCGAGTTCGCCAAGGCGGACCACAGCGCAACTCTTAGCGCGATACGGGGCGCCCGCCACTCCGTCAGAAACCGGGGCACGCACGAGGCCCCCTTCTACGTGCTGCTTGGGGCCAGGATGCCCGCCATCCTGGTGGAAGTCGGCTACATCACCAATCCTGTGGAAGCGGCCAAACTTAGGGACGACCGCTACCTGGACCAGCTGGCCAAGGGCATTGCCGACGGTGTGCAGGAGTACAAGGAGCGCATCGAACGCTACGCCCAAAAAGAAAGTCCGCCGGTGAAAAAATAGTGCCCCCCACATGGCTTACGAACACGCTCGGCGCTCTGACCTTCGCAGGGGCCATCCTTCACACGTTTCTGGCCGGACGCTTTGCGCGGCTGGCCAAAAGAGGCGGCCCGCATCAAGGCTTTTGGCATTTGCTTGGCGAAGTGGAGATAGCCTTCGGCCTGTGGGCCGTCATTTTTCTTTTGCTTCTTGGCGTAACCCAAGGGCCGAATGTTGCTGTCCACGCTCTGGAATCGGCCTCGCTCGCCGAACCGGCCTTTGTCTTCGCGGTCATGGCGGTCGCCTCCACCAAGCCCGTGGTGGACCTGGCCACTCGGATCATCACCCGCGCGGCCGGGAAATTGCCCGGCCCAACGGGCATGGCCGCATGTTTCACCACGCTTGCCCTCGGACCGCTTCTGGGATCGCTCATCACGGAACCGGCGGCCATGACCGTGACCGCCCTCATCCTCTCCCGGATCTTTTTTTGCCGCCCCCTGCCCGAATCGTTCAAATACGCGATGCTCGGCACCCTCTTCGTCAACATCTCCGTGGGCGGCGTGCTCACGCATTTTGCCGCCCCACCGGTCGTCATGTCCGCTTCCGCCTGGGGATGGGACAGTTGGCGCATGTTTTCGCATTTCGGCTGGATCGCGGTTCTTATCGTGACGGCCAATGCCCTGATTTTGACCATGGCCTTTGCCGGGCCGCTCAAAACTCTCGACATGAGTCCCTTGTCCGGAGGAGAAAAAATTGTCCCCGCCTGGATCACGGGCGTCCACCTGGCAACGCTCTTTCTTCTGGTGGTCTTTTTACACCACCCGGTTGTTTTTCTGGCTGTGCTGGTCGTCTTTCTGGGCTTTGCCGCCGCCTATGAGCCGCATCAATCCAAGCTCCTCGTGCGTCCGGCGCTTTTTGTGGGAGTATTTCTGGCCGGCCTTGCCCTTCTTGGGCCTTATCAGCGGTTCTGGGTGCAACCCCTCCTAGAGCGCATGGATCATCTGTTTCTCTATTTCGGGGCAATGGGGCTTACCGCCATCACGGATAACGCGGCGCTTACGTATCTTGGCACTCTGGTGGAAAATTTCTCCGATCAGCAAAAATTTTCGCTTCTGGCCGGAGCGGTCGCCGGGGGCGGACTCACTCTCATCGCAAATGCCCCCAACCCTGCCGGGCACGCTCTCCTGAAACACGGCTTCAAGGACGGGACCATAAGCCCACTTAGCCTCTTCCTTGGCGCTCTTGTCCCCACAGCCGTGGCCGGGACTTTTTTTCTCCTGTTCGGACTCTAAAGCCGGAGCCTTGCCCAGCCTGAAACGCTGGCGTATAGGAAGACCTGCGGACTCTTTTATGCGCATATCCTCCATCGCTCTTACCCTGCTTTTGGCGCTTTTCTTCTCTTTCGCAAGCGCCAATGCCGAACCCCTGGCCGATCCCTCCCAGGCGCATCCGTCCGAGGCCGCCGCAATGCCCAGCGCGGATTCGGGCGAAGCGGCCCGGATAATCCATGCCGATTGGGAACTGGCGGTCCTGCCCTCGGGCGATCTCCTGGCTGTTTTGTGGCTCACCCCGGCCGAAGGCTATAAAACCTACGGCAACGATCCCGGCCAGACCGGGCTGCCGACCAGGGCCACAGTCACCCTGACCCCGGCCGGGCAAATACTGCCGGTTCTCTATCCGCCGGGAAAACAGACGCCTGATCTTTTTGAAAAGGACAAGACCGTCAACATTTACGACGACCCGACCCCGCTTTTCGTGCCGCTTCCCAAGGGGCTGGCCAAGCCCTTTGGGCTTACGGCTACGCTCAGCCTTCTGGCCTGCACCGGCAAGAGCTGCTGGCCGTTGCGCCTTGAAACGGCCGTCTCCTCCGAGGATATCCCGACCCCTGAACCTGCGGAAAATAAGCCCTGGTGGCCACAATTTCTCAAATTGGCCGACGCCAAAAGAGCCCAGAGACCAGACACAACAGGCACGGCGGACACAGCGGTCTCCCCCCCAGCCGAACAGGCTGCCGGGCAGGCTGCCGAAGAGGCTGTCGGCCAGGTGGTTCCGGCAGCGCCGATTTTCTCCCCACGCTCAATCACGCCGGACCTTGAGGTGAGAAGTCTCTTAAAGGCCATACCCCTGGCCTTTCTGGCCGGATTCCTCCTAAACCTCATGCCCTGCGTGCTGCCGGTGGCCTGTCTCAAACTCTCCGGACTCCTGGCCGCCTGCGCCGCCGAAAAAGAACGCGACCGCCACCACACCATCAGACGCCACAACCTCTTCTTTTCGCTGGGCATACTGGTCTACTTCAGCCTCCTGGCCCTGGTGCTTGGGCTGGCGGGCTTTGCCTGGGGACAGCTCTTCCAGCGGCCGGGGGTTATTCTCGGCGCGGCTGTGGTGCTTTTCGCGCTAGGATTGTCGCTCTTTGGCGTGTTCCATCTGCCCGTGATCGACCTAAAAAGCGTTCACCACGGCAAGAATCCGAAATCCCAGGCCTTTTCCACAGGCTTTCTGGCCACGCTTTTGGCCACCCCCTGCTCCGGGCCATTTCTGGGCGGCGTGCTGGCCTGGACGCTGTTGCAACCCGTGCCGGTAGTGGTGACCGTCTTTTTCTCGATCGGCCTTGGCATGGCGTCGCCCTATATGGCTCTGGCCGTCATGCCCACGTTTGTACGTTTTGTGCCCCGGCCCGGGGCTTGGCTTTCGCACATTGAAAAACTGGCCGCCTTTCTCCTCATGGCCACCTGCCTCTATTTTCTCTCCATCCTGCCGGAGGGTCTCCTTTTTCCCGCGCTTGCGGCTCTTTTGGTCACCGCGCTGGCATGCTACGTTGCCGGAGTCCTGGCTACCCTGTCCCACGGAGCCGCCACCCGCTGGACCGTGCGCATTCTGGCGCTGGCCGCTGTTGTCGGAGTCTGCCTGTGGGCTGTGGCCCCGCAAGAGGAAACCACCCACTGGCAAGAATTCGATCACGCCCAGTTTACCTCGCGTCTCGGCAAGGAAAATCTGCTCCTGGATTTCACAGCGGACTGGTGCCCTACCTGCAAGGCGCTGGAAAAGACGGTGCTCACCCCTCACGAGATCGCCAGGCTGAAAAGCAAATACCAGTTTCAGGCGATCCGGGTGGATCTGACGCGCGAGAATCCGGAGGCCATGGCCCTGCTTCGGGCTTTGGGTTCGGCCTCCATCCCCGTGGCGGCGCTCTTCCCCAAGGGCGCTGACTCCAGCCGCCCCATTGTTTTGCGCGATCTCTATACGAAGATCCAGCTGGAAGCGGCCATGGCCGAAGCCTTTGCCCATGAGAAGAAACACTGACCCCAGCCCGGACCCTAAAGACAAGGGCGACCGGGTAAAGGAATGCCGCGTGGTTGAAAATCAAACCGGGGATCAGGACGAAACCGCTGAAAAGGCCAGACCGCTTGATCCAAAGACCGGGGCAATCATCCTGCTCGGCTCTCTTGGCATTTCGCTTTTCGTGATGTGGATTTTGTCCACGCTCTTTCCCTTTGAGCCGCAGACGCTTGAGCGCCTGCCCCTGCCCGCCGCCGACAGCCAGGGCGCGTGGATCATCCTTGTGGCCTGGCTTTTTTTCCCTGCCGTTTTCGCGGTCTTTTGCCTCAAGCTGGCCAAGGGCGTGGATCCTTTCCGCTTAAGCCTCGCCTTTGCCGGGGTAACCTATTTCCTGCAGTGCTGGGCGGAAATTCGCGCGCGCGGCGATTCCGGCGACTTAAGCCTTTGGCCGGAACTCCTCTTCACCGCCGTGCCCACGCTCATCGTCCATGCCAGGGCCTCCAAAAAAGCGGCCTTGAAAGAAAAACAATAACGGTCCTTCCCTTAAACCGCGCCCGACGCGAAAGGACGCCCGTCATGCCCGAACCATCCGCCCCGGCCATTCCCGAAAAACTCTACGGCGTCATCGGCCATCCGCTGACCCAAACCCTCTCGCCGCTTCTGCACAACTGGGGATTCGCCCGCCTTGGGATACACGCCGCGTATCTGGCCTTCCCCACGCCCCCCGAACGCCTCGAAGCCTTTATCCGGGCGGTCCGAGCCCTGCCTATCGCCGGAGTTTCCATCACCATCCCGCACAAGGAAGCCGTCATGCCGTTTTTGGACGGAGTCTCCGACGCGGCCAAGGCGGCCTCGGCCGTGAATACCCTGGTCTGGGAGGATGGGAGGCTTATGGGCCACAATACGGATCTAACCGGCTTCGTCGCTCCACTTTTAGAGCGACTAGAATCCCTTGCGCTAAAGCGCGCGCTGGTTCTTGGCGCCGGAGGCGCGGCCAAAGCGGTTTTGGCCGGGCTTGAACAGCTTGGTATTGCTGATGTTGTTGTGGCCAACCGCTCTTTGGAACGCGCCGAAAAGCTGGCCGCCCGGTTTAACGCGCGAGCCGTGGCCTGGGAGGAGCGCGTCGACGTTTGCGCTGACCTTGTGGTGAACGCCACCCCCATGGGCATGACGGGCAAGGCCCTGGACGAATCGCCTTTGCCGCCCGGATACTGGAAACCCGGACACGTGGCCTATGATCTTATCTACAATCCCCGTGAAACGCTTTTTCTGCGCCAGGCGCGCGAGGCTAACGCGCAAACGATAGACGGCCTGACCATGTTCGCGGCCCAGGGCGCGGCCCAGTTCAAGCTCTGGACCGGACGCGACCTGCCCCTGGACGAGGTTCACGAGCTTTTGGCGCGTACCCTTTATACGTAGCGCGGATCGCCGCACGGGCGTGCCCTGTTTCGTGATGAGAGCAAGAGAGCGCGGGTTTATTATGCGACGTGTAACATCTTCTGTCTTTCAACAGCTCTTTTTGAGTTTGCTTGTCTGTGCGCTGCTTGCGGAATCAGCGTTTGCCGCAATGAACAATGCGCCCGCAGACGTCAATGCACGGGGCGAATATGGAGCAACGCCGCTTATGTGGGCGGCGGCGGCGCACGCCTCCAATCCCGACGCGATAACCGCTCTTGTCAAAGCAGGCGCAAAGGTCGATGCGAGAGATAACGAGGGGCGCACGCCGCTTATGTGGGCGGCGGGAGCGAGGCCGAAGGGAACGGAGCTGGAGAAAACGGATGGAGCCCCCAGCCTGAACGGGATAACGGCCCTGGTCAAAATGGGCGCGCCGGTCAATGCGGCGGATAACGATGGAATGACGCCGCTCATGTTTGCGGCGGACAACACCTTCCGTCCGGAAGCGATCACCGCTCTTCTCAAAGCAGGCGCTCACGTCAATGCAAGAAATAAAGCGGGGCGGACACCGCTTATGCTGGCGGCCGGGTCAGGGGAAAACCCCAACCCGGAAGCGATAGCCGTTCTTGTCAAAGCGGGCGCAAAGGTCAATGCAAGGGACAACTCCGGAGTGACGCCGCTTATGCTGGCGGCGTGGTTCAATCTCAACCCGAGAGCGATAACGGCGCTTGTCAAGGCGGGGGCACAGGTCAATGCAAAAGCTGACAATGGAATGACGCCGCTTATGTTTGCGGCGCAGGCGAAAAAATACGACATCCCCAACCCGGACGTGATAGCCGCTCTTCTCAAAATGGGAGCGAATGTCAACGCAAGAGATAACGATGGCGTGACGCCGCTCATGACGGCGGCGTATGATAACCGCCTGGAAGTGGTGACGGCTCTTGTCAAAGCGGGCGCTAACGTGAACGCGAGAGATCAAAAAGGACGGACGCCGCTTCTCTGGGCGACGCCATTAAACACTCCGGACGTAATAGCCGCTCTTGTCAAAATGGGCGTAGACGTCAACGCAAGAGATAAGGATGGAATGACGCCGCTTGCGGAAGCGGCGCAGCGCAACTCCTACCATCCGGAAACGCTGACAGCGCTTGTGGAGGCGGGCGCTCACGTCAACGTAACGGATAAAGACGGATGGACGCCGCTTATGCGGGCGGCTTCCACCGATCCGAAAAGGCTCTTCCAATACATTCCGTCCAGACGGGCGGCGTGGGAATACGCCAACCGGGAAGCGATGACGGCTCTTGTCAAAGCGGGTGAGGATGTCAACGCAAGAAATAAAGAGGGGGCCACACCGCTTATGCTGGCGGCCAAGTTCAATCCGGGGGCGATCCCAACCCTTTTGGAGCTTGGGGCAAACCCGAAGGCGAAAGACGCCTCCGGAAAAACAGCCGTGGACTATGCGACAGAGTTAACACGACAGACTGATGCGTTAAAAAAACTGGAAGACGCGAGTCATTAAAATAGGGCGCGCATTCGCTGGAGGAGAAAAAACGCACTGGTCCGGGTCAACAAGCCTGGGTCGGGGTTCGCAGCCGCGCGGGCGCAGGATGCTCTTCAAATGTATCCAAGCCCGCGCGGCGAGAACCCCAACCCAGGCAAACCACTTACGTGCCGGAACGCCTGATGATCTTGTACTTGGGGGCCGGGTTCAAGCCGGTCGGCGCGGCCGGCGCTTCGGCCTCGACCTTGGCGGGCACGAGAAGCGGCGTCCCGGGCGTCAAAGATTGGCCTAGCGCCACCTTGTTGAGACTGGCCAATTCTTTTGCGCTCGTCCCGGTTTTAACGGCCACCGACTGCAGCGTGTCGCCCTGGCGTACAACATACAGTGTCGATTGCCCCGCCTCCGCCCGGCGCGCAGGTTGCTGGTACGATGATCCGGACGGCTGCCCTCCGGCCTGCGAATAGGCCTTGACCGGAGCGGGGGCCGGGGCTTTGGCCGGGACCGGGGCCTCGGGCGTCCTGCCCTTTCCACTCAGAGCGGCAAAAAACGACACCTTGCCCGCCGGGGCTTCTCCGCTGCCCGCATCCTGCGCACAGGCCGCCAGCGGAACCAGCACGGGCTGGCCCGGCTGCGGAGCGGACAACCCTTTATTCGCCTCGCAAAGCGCATTGGCCGGGATGCCGGTCTCGCGCGAGAGCGACCGCCAGGAATCCCCGGCCCGCGCCAACCGGACGCTTGGCGAACCCCCTTTTTGCGGGTGTTCGCAAAAGGCTGCGGCGGGCTTGGCCAGACGCTTGGGCACCCAGGCCGCCGTGGTCCTGTCCGGGGGGCTCACCTGACGGCGGAAAGCGGGATTTTGCGCATGGAATTCATCCCAGGAAAGTCCCAGATATCCCGCCAGGCCGGCCAGATCCGTTCCGCCGGGCACGCGCACTTCCACCAGATCCCTGGCGGCTGTCATGTCCGGGGCATGGAAGCCCAGCCGCTTGGCATTCTTGGTGATTTTCAGCATCGCCAAAAATTTGGGAACGTAATGGCGCGTTTCGTCGCGCAAAGAGGACGAAGAAGCCAGCCCCTTGAAGGACTGGTGCCCCGTGGAACTCATGGCCCGGGAGATCGAACCCTCGCCCGCGTTGTAGGCGGCAAGCGCCAGCTGCCAGTCTCCAAACTGTCCGTACAGGGCCTTCAAGTACCTGGCGGCGGCCACTGTGGCCAGATAGGGGTCGCGGCGCTCGTCAAGCCACCAGTCCACGGTCAGGCCGAAACGCCGGGCCGTCACCGGCATGAACTGCCACATGCCGCCCGCCCCGGAGCCGGACACGGCCATGACGTTATACCCCGACTCAATGTAGGGAAGGGCCAGAAGATCCTGCGGCAGCTGATGGCTGGCCAGCACGGCGCGCACATATTCCAGGTACTGCTCGCTGCGCGCCATCCAGCTTTGCACCACGTCATGTTTCTCGTCCGCGAAATATTGGAGAAAGAGCTGTTCTTCCTTGGACTCCGCCGGGGTCAGGTGGAACGCGATTCCCGCCTTGTCCTCCAAGGCGTGGCGTTCGGCGTCCGTCAGGGGACGGCCACGGCTCTCGCTTAAGGCCTCAAGGCCCGTGACCGCCGGCTCGAGATTGCCCGGCGTGTGCGCGATCTTATGCGTACTCGTAGACTTCCCGGCGCAGCCGGCCAAAAGAGCCACAAGGCATAATATGGGAAGCAGCCGTACACGCATGAATCATACCCTTGACAAGAGGGATTGCAGCGCAATCCCTCTCGCAAAGGGTTTCGCATTGTCAACATTCCGGCATGTTACGCCACTCTTGTGCAAAGCGTCCTGGCCGCCTCGCCAATACATCGAAATAGCTGCAAATAATCGTAACAGTGCCGGACAGATTCGAAATCAAGCCCGATACAACAGCGCACCTTTCAAAAGTTTCACGAAATACTCCGCGCGCGATGTTCACCCCGGCGACGCCCCTCTTTTCCTCTCGTACGGTCCTAGCCTTGCCCCAAATCGCTGATCGCCGCCGCGTACGCCGTCTTCAAATCCCCCAAATACTTCTGATCTATCGCGCCCTTCCAGGTGACCACCTCCAAAAATCGTTTGGGGATGGTTACCTCATCCGGATTATAGCCTGTTTTAAATTTCACCTTCCAGCGCAATTTCTGCACCGCGGCCGACGCCTCATGGAGTCCGTCCGCCATCCCGGAGTACCCCATGGCCGTGAGCGCCCTGGCCAGCGTCTCCTCCGTGTACACGCTCCTGGCGAACAGGCACGACACCATGGAGGTCAACCCGCAGCGTTGACGCTCGTCTTCCACAAGAAAGGCCACGGCCTTGGCCGCGTCCTTGTCCTGGTTCTTTTGGTCGTAGGAGTAGCCCGCGCTGTCCAGGTGCGAATGGCGAAGTCCCAGCGCCTGAGAAACAAAATACGCCTCGCCCGTGGCGTAGCCGGCCATCTCCTGCCCCAGCACGCAGGCATAGTCCTCGCCCTTGTAGCGTCTGGCCGCGGTCATGGTTCCTTGCGCCAGAAGCGTATAAAATTCATTGGGCGGCGCGCCCAAATGGTCAATAGCAGTCCTGTACGCGGGCGCATCCCCGAATTTGAGCGGCGTTAACGTCTCTGCCTCGCCCACCACGCCCTTTTCAAGGGCTTCCGTGGCCCAGGCCAGGGCCACGCCGGCGGAAATGGCATCCAGCCCTTGCCGCTCAATGGCGTCCAGCACCGAGAGCACGTCCGAGGCCTTGCTCATGCCGAGCATGGCCCCGGCCGCGAACACCGGCTCATGGTCGTACGACACCTGACGGTAGAGCACATCGTTGTCTTTGGCGAACTCCTCGCGCAAGAGCCCCACGTGGATGCACCCCACCGGGCAGCCGGTGCAGGCGGTCTTGCGCAGCAAAAGCTCCCTGGCGAACGTTTCCCCGGAAATGCCCTCAATGGCCGCATCGTCGTTGGTCGCCTGAAGATTGCGCCACGGCAGCGCGTGCAGGCCGTTCATCACCGCCATGTTCTCGGCCGTGCCCAGGTTATGGTATTTGCGCATCATGTCCGTGCTGGTGAGCTGCATGTGGATGTCCTTGACGACTTCCGCATAGACCTTGCCCTCTGGCGCGGGCATGGCCGAGGCGCCCTCCACCAGAATCGCCTTCAGATTCTTCGAACCCATGACCGCGCCCGCCCCCAGCCGGCCGAAGTGGCGGTAGGTATCCACATTGACGCAGGCGATGGGCGAAAGGTTCTCGCCCGCCGGGCCGATGCGCATGATGCTGCGATGCCCGGCTCCCGCAGCATACATCTTGCGCAGTAACTTGCCCGTGGTAAAAATATCGAGCCCTTTCAGATAGTGCGTATCGCGCAGCTCGAACTGGCGGATCCCGACCCCCAGGCACGACAGGCTTGGCGCGCGCCCAATAACGACCAGGGCGTCGATATGGGCAAAACGCAGGGCCAGCGCCAGACGCCCGCCCGCATGGGATTCGGCGTACTGCCCGTTATAGGGCGATTTGAAGGCGCAGACCGCCTTGCTCATGAGCGGATAACAGCCCGTCAGCGGGCCTATGGCCACGATAAGCGGCTGCGAAGAATCCAGCGCGGGCAGGTCCGGGCGGCCGAACTCCTCAAAAAGCGCCGCCGCAAGCCCCGAACCCCCAAGAACCATCCGCTTGTCTCCGAAACGGCGGTACTCGCCCTTGCCCACGCCAAGGTCCGCCACCAGAACGCGAAACGTGAAATCGGCATCAGTTGACATGGGACGCCTCCTCTGCCTCGGGCTTAACGGCTGCTGCGCCAACCGGCGTCTGTTGCGGTTTTTCCTCGCGCGGCGAGGGGATCATCTCCAGGCAGTCGTGCGGACAAAACGGCACGCAACGGCCGCAGTGGATGCACACGTACGGCAGGCTGGTCTCCGGCTCCATGTAGATGGCGTCCACCGGACAGGCCCTGGCGCAGGCCCCACAGCGGATGCACAACGATTCATCCACCACCACCCCGCCGCCCTTGCGCTGGGAATACGACCCCGTGGGGCAGGCCTTGACGCAGGGAGCCGGATCGCAGGCCAGACAGAGTTTGGCCTCGAACCCCGTGGATATTCCCCCAGAGGAATGAATGCGGATGCCCGCCGTGGACCAGGATATGCGCTGGTGCACCAGACGGGCGCAGGCCAACGAACACGAATGACAGCCGATGCAACGCTCGATGCGCGATGCGCGCAGGATTTTCATAGACGCTTCTCCAAATGTGGAATGGCATAGTTTGTAGGCTTCCTGGCGACATGGGTCAACTGGGGCTTCGCCCCATACCCCACCACAGGGCTCCGCGCCTTACCCCGCCAAAGGGCTGCGCCCTTTGGAATCCCATATATGCGTTGCGCCGTGAGCTTGCGCGATGCGCAAGCTCACGGCGCAACGCGATTGCGAGGTCCAGGGGGATCATCCCCCTGGCGGGGTGCAGGGGCGGAGCCCCTGCTGGGGGTCCGGGGCGAAGCCCCGGCTGGGTGCCGCCTGCGCTTTTAAGAATGTTGTTTGGCCATTACCTGCGCCGGACATTTTTCACTGTCCGTGAACCATTTGCAGGAGGGGCACTCAAAACAAGGCGTGTAACCACTTTTTTCTTTTGAATGTTCCACGAAATCCGAATCGGCTAAAAATGGCCTTCCGTATGCCACAAAATCGCAGCAGCTCTTTTCAACCAGAGTGTTGCCTCTGCCCAACGTCTTGATGCCGTTCACCACAATGACAGGAACGGCAACATGCTTTTTCACCTGACAACCCGTATAAACCACATCGTTATATTCAAAATCAGCAGGTAATTGCAGTTTTCTCTCCTGCGGTATTCCAGTGGACACATGCAACATATCAACGCCTATCTTCTCCAAGGCCTGCGCGATCTGAATGTCCACGTCCAAGTCATCTCCCCAGCCCATGCGATAGGAGACGATAAAGCCGTCATCAGCGACACTCTTGACCGCTTCCACTATTTCTTTTGCCAAGGTAAGCCTTCCAGCCAAGTCTCCGCCGTATTCGTCCTGCCGTCTGTTGGAGTGGGAGGAGGCCATCATATTCAAGAAAAAGGTATGCGCTCCGTGCAATTCAACACCGTCAAGGCCGGCCTTTTTGCAAATATTCGCGCCCCGGATAAATTCGTCTCGTATTTTCACTAAATCCTTTTTCGTCAGCTTATTGACGTCCGCCGAATTTTTATCATGAAAACTAAATCCGGCTAAAGCAAGCTGCGCAAAGAATCTGGTTCCACTTTTATGACAGGCTTCCGCAATCTTCTGTAAATTATCGATATGCCGCTGCGAATACGCGCCCGCCCCTCCGGGTATTTCATATTCCGTCGATACGGAAAGAGCCTGGCTTACGATCAAACCAATTCCTTTATCCGCCCGCCCTAAATACTCGTGCAGCAGCTTTTCGCCCATTACGCCCCTTTCGCTCGGAAAACCAAAGCGCACCATGGGCGCCATTACAATTCTGTTGGGAAAATGAACGTTTTTCACCTGAAACGGGGTAAAAATATCTGCCATACAATTATGCTCCCAATCTTGAAGGTATGGGAAATATGTGCCGCAACAAGCACGCCCCAGTCCAAAATATACTTGCGCTTATTGGCGGAAAAAGGACGTCCGCATGCCTTCGTTGCTAAGTCCTCTCCGCTTTTAGCCGAACCTGCCGGTGATGTAGTCTTCCGTCTGTTTGACGTGGGGGCGGGTGAAGATGACTTCAGTGTTGTCCACTTCAATGAGCTTGCCCATGTAGAAAAAGGCCGTTCTGTCCGAGACGCGCGCGGCCTGCTGCATGGAATGGGTGACGATGATGATGGTGAGGTTTTGTTTCAGCTCGTAGATGAGTTCCTCGATCTTTTGCGTGGCGATGGGGTCCAAGGCCGAGGCCGGTTCGTCCATGAGCATGAGTTCCGGCTCCACGGCCAGGGCCCGAGCGATGCACAGCCGCTGTTGCTGGCCGCCGGAGAGCCCCAGGGCATTGGCGTGCAGGCGGTCTTTCACTTCGGCCCACAGGGCCGCCTGCTTCAAACTCTTTTCCACCTGGGCGGCGATGGCGGAACTGTCTTTGACGCCGTTCACGCGCAGGCCGTAGGCCACATTCTCGAAGATGGTCTTGGGGAAGGGATTGGGCTTCTGGAACACCATGCCGACCCGGCGCCGGAGTTCCACCACGTCGATGCCGCCC
>Ga0123354_10005963_pt1 | contig 17936 bp, 8 predicted proteins | sample TergutLab28metaG_2_FD_97872 | JGI IMG/M metagenome (GOLD analysis project Ga0123354, IMG submission 97872) | Labiotermes labralis P4 segment gut microbial communities from Petit-Saut dam, French Guiana - Lab288 P4 | ecosystem: Host-associated > Arthropoda: Insects > Digestive system > Gut ...
ACCACATGTCCTTGTGGACTTCGTGGTCCTCCCTCCTGGGCATGGCAGGATTGTAACCGACTTCTGAGGTTGGGACGCCCATGAGGCGCAGTTACGTTGTCCCTATGATGTGAGTGGTGATAGAGGAAGATGTAATGCCAGGAGGGCCCTTAAATCTAAATTCTACCAATCTACCCAGACCATGGTCACAGCGGGAATCCCCCCCCCTTCAGGGAAAATTCCCACGGTAGAGCCGGGAATCGAACCCGGGACCTCATGATTAGTAGTCAGATACTCTGACCACTAGACCACAAGAGTCGTCGGCTGCGAAATATAATAAACCGATTTTAAGTTTTCTTCAGGCTCCGTTTCTAGCGAAGATGAATAATCAGAAAACTGATACTTTCTTCTGATTTCAAACTTTAGCCGTGTTGTGAATGTTTATGTTCTTTCTTTTGGGTGATTTCCTGGCGTCTGAATTTTATGTGTGGGCGTTTTGGAACACACTGTCTGTTCCACCTACACACTTTCTTGAATAAAACGTTCCCCTAATTGACATAAATTTGGGATTCGTCCCTCAAAATTTATTGCTATTAAATGTACTAAATACACAGCTATTTAATTAGTTAAATGGACTAAAGCCCTTTTTAATACCGTAATAGTCTCCTACTACTGTTATGGAATCCAAAGTTTCAGTGCTGCATTTTAATTTTTTTTTATGTGGCGCTCTGGCCCAACGCGTGCCATGGCCTCCTCATTTTTGAGGTTTCTAGATCACACACAACGACGCACCGCATTCGGTAGGACTCCTGTGGACGCGTGATCAGTGCGTCGCAGAGACCTCTACCTGACAACACACAACACTCACAACAGACAGACATCCATGCCCCCGGCGGGATTCGAACCCACGATCTCAGCAGGCAAGCGGTCGTAGACCTACGCCTTAGACCGCGCGGCCACTGGGACCGGCGCATTTTAATAATCCACAAATATTTTTGCTTTGCTTGTTTTTTCAAAGTTAAATTTATTATTCTGCGTAATTAGCGCCCCCTGTCAATATGTAACTTTTGGCTTCATATGTCATGACTTGGGAATGTCTAACATTCCGCATCATATGTCGTGTTAGGAATGTCTTTACATTGTGACTGCATGTATTGTAATGACTTGTGAGAACGTAATTATAAAAAAAAACTCTTACACTTTGTAGTCCGATTCTTTTCGTATTATCTGTCAATAATTTAATATGTGTCATTGTTTTGTAAAGGGTTAGATCGCATTCCTAATTGCAGTTTTAAGTAGTCATTAAGTTCTTAAATTAATGTCTAATGATGGCATTAAAATAGCCGAAACACGTTGCCTATTGCACTTGTATTTTAAAGGTGTGTATGGCAGCGTACTGAATATATATAATTCGTAACACACACTACGGATGTGTCATCTTAATAATGACTAGTTATCTGTTGATTTCAAATTTAAATACTCTAACAACAAACTTCGCTATAAATTTGTACTTCTGTTGTGTATTCAGTACATTATCCGTGTGTAACGGTCACCTGCCAATTAATTCATAACCGTACTGTCGATTACATACGAATACATATCTTACTGAATCTACAGGCGAATAACATTCCTAAGGAAACAAGGGCACGGATATATGCAACAGCTAGATCAGGGCCTTTTGTGTCGTATGCAACTTATGTCCGGATGGCTGTTTGTTTGTTTGCTCTTTCTTTCTTTTTTTCTGTCATCTGGCTAGAGAGGCGGAACTGACGTCACAACAGTGGCGTATTTGTGTACAGTTAGGTCAGTATTCTTCTGCAGTCAGAACTGAAGGGATGCTAACATAGGAAGTCACTTTTGTACGTAGCAGGTATAATCACGTGACAGCAGAAGCGTAAATTCAGGTTAGGTTGCTATGATTCTGAAGAGCTATTGTCGCTCACAGTGGCGCCGTAGTGAGATATACGTGTAATGTTCTTAATTTTGTGACGTGAAATGTACACTGTTTTTGACAGCTAATGAAACATGGAAGGCCTCATGCAAAATAACGGGGACTTCATGGAAGTAACGCACTTATACATGACACCAATTAACGGATCTGGACCGTGTTTTAACAGACAAATAACGTTTTGCGGCAGTCGGTTCGGTCTCGGTACACATACTGTATTCACTAAAGTCGCTTTCTACTATATTAGCAGTTGACAGTCCATTTTCAGTCCCTTTGTACCATGGGAAAGAAAACAGGCTTACGGTGTGTTTTCATATGCTTATCAGAAGAGCGAGTTTTTACGCCCAAACCTTTACAGTAGTCTATACAGTCTGCTGATAAATTGTTCTGAGCTGCTGTGTAATTTTCACTGTACTGGAATAAAATACGTTCTCGATACAAAGTGAAAATTAAGGAACAAAGTAAAGGTTTTAAATATATTTGCAAATTTATTTTTCCCCCCACAAACGTGTCAGAATCAACAGGACAAAACATTTTGCACTGGAAGCTTACACTCGGCATTTTTTGTTCTTTTAAACGCTCTGTCTGTATTTACTTGGTGCTGATCTGAGTGCTGTGGGATAATTACGAATTTAAAAATATGCAGAGTTAAATTTTTGTGAAGTATTTAACTATACAAGGCCAGCTTTAGTTTGACAATGGAAACTAAAAAAGCTTATATTACGGCAGCTTTAACATGGACAGCAATGATAATGAAAGGTATGAAATCATTTCGACTTTATCGGCTGATATGCCGCGATTCGAATAAAGACTTTTAAAGTACAGATCATGAAAGCCGTTTATATTTCTCTGTAGGTACTGAATTGTAATTCCAGTTTTATGTTTGTGTGAACGTGCATCATTGATACAATAATATAAACAGTCAACTGGATGCAACAATAATAATGCTGCATCATCGTCGGTTCATTATACCACAAGATGTAAACACAGTCTAGTGTTCCTGAGGATTGGCGAAATTACCGCCCGAAACATGTTGAGCTAATTGAAATTATTAATAAAATTATTATTGTTGCATCCAGTTGACTGTTTATATTATTGTAATTCCAGCGATTGTTTTCAACATATCTTAAATGATTTTTAAACTGATTAAAATCGTATTTTGAAAAATAGGCAAAACATAATGGGCAAGTACGAAGAAAGTTCACATAATTGTGTTCAAAATTTGATAAGGACACATTTAGTGGTTGGTAATCTAAATAACTCTGATGAGTTAGGGTCTAGCCTACAACATTTAAACACGGGACTTGGCAAAGTGTACAGTGGGTTCTGCAGTAGGCCTGTTTCCTCTTTCTCGCCACAATTTGGTGCCCTGCTGAACTACTTCTGATGCTTCAAGCGTCCCTCCTAAGAGGTTACCTGTGTCGCGCTGTCCCAACTTTCCTATTTCGTCTAGTATTATTTGGGGCGTAAAGCAAATTTCAGCACAAACGCAGGCGTCTCTTTAAGACTGGCTACCTTTCGGCCCTTTCTGAAATAATGCAAGACACATATTACAATATTTTCAGGTTCACTGATTGGCAGGTTTTAGTTTTATTTTGCCATTCGTCTTGTCTTTATTTTCCTTTTCGTTTTTCTTTCTTCCTCACTTAATTTTATCTCTTTATTACTTGAAACATTAATTTGCTTTTGATTTCCATTATTCATCTTCTGTGACTAACATTCCTTGAACATTTTTAAGATAATGGAGTACCGATTTAGTTATTCTCATAGTACCATTCTAATTCTGAGACGAATCACATCCCTTCTTTGCCCCTCAATAATCTCGTGTTTACTTCCTGCTTATGAACCTTTTATTCATCAATTACTTTGATGAATCAAATGCATGTCAAGCACACTTACCTGGATTTAGCTTCAGTAAAATAGAAGAATGATTTCGTAATAAAATAAACTTATTTTTTTTTGCTGGAACTTGACCGCGTGGTATAAACCACGTTGTGTCCGAAGTTTTATTTTCAGTAATTCGTATTTTGTAAGGATTTTGATATTGTATTTTCCCTAAAGCCTATAATGTCACCTACATCTGTCATTGTTTCATTGGTGTACATGAGTGCAATCACATAACACCTGTTTCTTTAACGGGAGTAATGCAAACGGCGGAACATTAATACAAACGAATATTTATAAATTCTAATGTGGAATTTGCAATGAAACTTTCAGTGTCTTACCTTGGTAATTAGGCTGAATGTGTCTAGCTAAAGGCACCAGTCTTATTCAGAGGTCTACAGAATTTCCATCAAACCTAGCGGCACCTCCAAAATCAAAGTACCAGGAGAACGACACAAAAATATTTCAATACCGAGGGCCCAAAATTCTGGTGTGACCGGGGATTTTTTACTCCAGCTCATTGATTTATGTTCGATGCATGCTGACATACATTTTGTATTGCAGAGAAAAACTGCAATAATTATGATAAAAATGTTAGGCACCATCACGCGAAGTTTTGTCTCTCGGCTGATCTGACACCCAATCTGTTCACCTTAGTCTTATGTATAATTTAAGGAAATTACGTAAATACAAGCAGCTCATATCCTTTTTAAAAAGTGAAGGAATTTTTTTGACGTACCAAGATTTTCCGAAAAAAAAATGGAATTTAAGAAACGAACATGGGAATTTGAAATTGGAGAATTGGGGGGAGTTGGGACAGAAGATGTGAATCTAAAGGAAGAGAAGGAAGGCAGAAACGTGAAATGGGGAAGATTGTGAAGTTATAGTATTTTATTTTATTATAACGTTCAGTTCATTAATAAAGTTTCCATTTCAAGTTATGATTTATACCATGTAACAGGTTTCTTCGTGTGCATTCAACCGACAAATTGGATTCTACTTGTATGACATCTTTGGGATTGTGTTCGATAAAGTAAAAAGTGAAAACTTTTAATGGGTGCAGAACCGTAAGGCCTAGGCGTGACATTTTACTTTATGCTGCAAATCAAGAATATAACGACACAAAATACCTTGCATGTGGTAGAGTTTCAAGAGGTTCTAAGAATTTTAGCTGCAATTTAATGTGCGTGTACTTAAAAGTGACGGGGCTCGGAGATTATGTGATTAAATTTTCTACTTATTTGTATCGTATTTTCAAGATTTCTATGAAAACAGTTACTAACACACAAAGTGACGTTACAGGTTTTGTAAGTAATATTCGTGATATTTCGCATTTAAGGTGTGGGGATAAATGGTTTGAGTTTAATAACAGATTTAGTTGTGTTGGTTTTAGCTGTGGGTAGTCTCTGCTTAAGTAAGGGTTTTCAAATCTTCTAATATTGCGTTATTTGTATGCGTGTGAAGTGAGGCGAACCTTTTTATCTTCAGATGCTTTTATTGCTTGTAGCATGAGTGAATTTGTTAACTTAGCGCGTTCGCTATCAACAAACAGAAAAGTATGTATGTAGATTTAAACACAATTGTGTCTTGCTGGCTTTACGCACGCTCTGCAGCTGGGAACATACCGGTATGTTAAGAGCAGACTTTAACATAACATAATGTCTGTAAATGATCACCCACTTCTGCATTTCTGCTTCCTTTACCCGCTGAACTGTGTTAGCCAGTATATTCAGATCTGTAACTAAAATGTGAATGGACCGGGTAGCTCAGTCGGTGTAGCGACTGACTACGGGCTGGGCGGTCCGAGATCGAATCCCGGTGAGGACGAGATTTTCCGTCCTTCCAGACCGGCCCTGGGGCCCACCCAGCCTCCTCTAAAATGGGTACTGGGTCTTTTCCGGGGGTAAAGTGCGGCCGGTGCGTGCTGCTGGATGAATGTCCGGACCGAAGGCTGTTACAGCCTTCGGTCCGGACACTCATCCATCCTGCCTGCACTTAACTTCCATCCAGCAGCAACTCGAGAACCAGACGGCCTATGTGGTAACCATCGCTATCGTCGTGAGCTCATGCTGATGGGAATAATGGTGCCCGAAACATGTTGAGCATAACATAAGCATAATAAAGTAATAAGTGGCATTTAGTTCGATTTTATTCTTATGTTCTTTTTTTAATTGTGACCGTGTGCGTTTACTGCAACATGGGAGCCGCATTCTTATTCATTGTTTGGTTGAAGGTTTTGCATCGAAGTGTTAACAAGGTGATATGCGACGTACTGAACGCGCTGGATGTGTGTCGTTTCGGTTCCCGTGAGTCTGATTGCTAATAAGAGAATAAACTTCGCATTGATTTCGAAGATAAAGCAGCGGGAAGCAGAATATGGCAAGGGGGGTGGGACAGTTGGGGTGTCAAGAATGAGAAACGACAGAACCTTGGGGATATTGTAGCTTAGTTCCTGAGGATTGGAGCTGTAGCCATTGTGTCGTTGTGTAGACGCCTTTCAGCGTAGACTGAATGCAGCACAGAATTTCCGTGAAAACTGTCAGGCTGACGTATGTATGTTTCCTGCCTGCTGAATGGAAGTATAGTTACTTCCTTCGTCTGTTTTTCTAATAGGAAGGAAAAATGTTACTGCCTAACACAAACACCAAGATGTAAGGAAAGTAGGAGGAAGAGAAGAAGGGGAGGAATAAGAAAGAAAAATAAGAAACCGAAGGACACCTATAAAAGTTTATCTCCCAAACAATATTCTCCATTTACATTAATTAAATTAAAACAGAAACTTATTGCATATACACGCCTCCGCCTGATAGAAAACGAAATCAAATACACCACCTATCCTAGGCACTAGAATCATCAAACAGTCTGTCTTGCAGCATTAAACGCATAGAAAAACCAAAACCACATGGCCTAAGACATACACTCAACTTAAAATCAATTATATTAGACTTGTGTTTCGTACCAACCGAATTTTATGTGGAAATATAGCATTAAACTGAAGTCAGTTGTGCGTGACTGGTATATGTAACTAGTTAAATGCATTTCCTGTTTGGTTATCGAATAAACTTTACATAAAACTGTAAATAGTGATTGCCTACCAAACGCGTTTGTACTGGAGAACTGTTGATCCCAGTGGCCGCGCGGTCTAAGGCGTGGATTTGCGGCCGCTCGTCTGCTGAGATTGTGGGTTCGTATCCCACCGAGGACATGGGTGTCTCTCTCTTGTGAGTGTTGTGTGTTTTCAGGTAGAGAGCTCTGCGACGAGCTTATCACTCATCCAGAGGTATCCTACCGAGTGTGGTGCGTCGTTGTGTGTGAACTAGAAACCTCAAGAATGAGGATGTCCTGGCCCACCGGGAGCTGTCGCGCCAAAAACAAAAAACAAACAAAACAAACAAACTGGCGAATTAATAAGTATGGTAATAAATACATTATTAGTAGTAATAGTACTGATACTAGTAGTAGTAGTAGTAGTATTGTCAGCAACCGTGGTAATAATAATAATAATAATAATAATACAGTTTACAGCGTAATATTAAGAATGTCAACAGTAGTATTAGTAGTAGTGTCAGCAGCCGTGGTAATAATAATAAGAGTTTACAGCCGAACATTAAGAATATTCTCAACAGCAGTGGAAGCGTGCCTGTCACAAATCATACACTTAAATAAAATGAGGTTCTTCTGATACGCCTTTTCCGATTCTTGCCGCTCGCACAATGACAGGTCGCAAAAGAGCGTCTAGCAGGTAAACTGTAACTGTTCGTCCATCTGTCTCCCTGAATAACCACCCAGAGAATTAAGCATTTATGGACCTCACAGAAGTACTAATTCAAATTCCATTATTCTGGGATGTGGCACAGTATGGAAGCAATACGTTACTCCGAAAAGTCGGTAACTGTGCATAGGCCGACACGACATACAGTCTCAGAAGGAAAGTATCGCTATTTTAATTGAATTTTTATTTTTAATTTCACTTACTTTTGTTGGCATTCAAATTTGGATCGAAATAATTTATAAATTACGAAAAGTATCCTCGGAGACAAACGGTAAGTGCGTATCTACGTGTATGCTTCATCTACCACGTGACGCATGTGTATCTTTCTACATATTTATAAGATTGAAAAAATTCTTGAACATACGCTTCAGCATAACAGTAAACAGTACTTTTCTAGCCTAATTACCCTCGCATCTAAATCATACAGTTTAAAAAATAGGTAAAGCAGTATTCCTTACAGTGCCGTAACTCTTAAGCCCCGATTTTTTTTCTAGGTAGGCACGTTTTCACCCTTTTTATAGGTCACGAAGGCACTTAGGACGAGTAGAGGTAAAACTCTGCTCTTTCTAGGACCTCGGCACTAGATGAGGGTGGGGTGTCAGCCCCACGCGCCGGCCGCCTCTACCCCCGGGAAAGACCAAGTACCCATTGTACAGGAGGTTGCGAGGGCCCCAGGGCCGGTCTGGACGAGCGGAAAATCTCATCCCCTCTGGTATTATATCCCGGACCGTCCAGCCCTCAATCAGTCGCTATACCAACTGAGCTACCCGACCCACCACTTTTCTTTCTAACTTACTTTAAATGTTCAAAGAGTTAGAAGTAATTGAAATAAACTTTATACTTCCTCTTTTACCAAAAGAGAAACCGGAAAGAATTCCATCAAACTTGAACAAATATTTCAAGAGCCAGAGTATCTATTTCTATATTTATAATTTGTTCAAATGCCCTGCCATTAACACAGATTAAGTCTATTAGATGGGAGTCAATAAAGAGCTGGTTTTAAGTGGAATGAGAGGCCATGGTCTTGTTTAAGGTATTGCAGCAGCAGTTGCTTGCACGGGCCGCAGAGAATTAAGGGTGATTCGGACAGGACAGTCATTGCTCTAGCCGAGAATCTTACCCAAGTGGTCCTGAATCTAAATAACGAGGGGTACTGCTTCAGCCAGCCATACAGCTTCTTGAGTTAAACCCAAAATTTTCATTTTGACACTGTTTATTCCGTGCATCTTGACTAAATTGTTCAATCATGACAACCACGACGTTTCGTTAGACAGAGCTCCATGGAGATGTTGTAAATGACGCCGGAACATGTAGAAACAAATAAGACCATATTTTTTTTATCAAGTGTGCAGACGTTAGTGTCGTGAATGAATAATAGAATTTCCAGTTTCATTTGCAGCTGTAAAATGTCTCAATTTCAACTTCTCAGATTTTTCGCGATTTCAGGCCGCTTACACTGTGTAGATGAGCTACCGTATTCAACGGTCTGTCTTGGACTGCTTGACTCTTGAAGATGGGATGCATACATACGTACATACATACATGCATACATATGTACATACGTATATACTTGTATACCTACATATATACATTCCATTGATCAATTAATGTGTCATAAAGCCATCAGGATATCGAACAAGACATAAATAAACAAATATACAAATTTACAGTGTAAAATACTAGAAAAATTTTGCAAAAACAATTTTATAAATCATCGTTACACATAAAAAATCTATATGTTGTCCCGAAATGTCGGTAAGCAACTACAAACATGCGCTGCGTAACAACACATAGGAGCTAAGACCGTTATCAGATCTGTTGTCCGTTTAAACGTTAATACAAGGGTCTGCAGAACACTCAACAAGAACCTCAAACGTGGCCAAGGAAGTCCTCTCACTGCATCGTGCTACGTAGTGGGGAGTAAATGTCAACAGATGTCGTGGGCTGTCAGACGCAGCGATTCAAGTAAAGACCAAAAATTCGACCCGATACCACTAGCAATTGCGTGAAGCTCTGTGCATGCAACATTTAGCGTTTAGGAAGAGACACATAAAGGGAACAGAACATTTTTCGAAAGAATTTATCCAACCTGGATTACACTTACCCATAACTGTGCTAACACCGAGATCGTCCATGGGAAGTAGCGTTTCAGAATCGGGGTCTGCGAGTTGTGACCAAGGAGTCAGCTGAAGAAATGATTCTACTCATAGTAATTTAATCTCCGACTTGTTGCATCACTTTACAGGATTTTCTGTTCGTATTTTTAGTTCTGAAATCCTCTTAGCCGGACCGTTACTAGACAGTTTGCAACTTCCTTGAACCCTTGAAGCCTAGTGGTTAAAGTATAACGTTTAATGTGTAAGTTGTAATGATCAGCGTTCACAAATTTTACGTGCTGCCTACAGAGCACATTCATGTGACTGCTGCGGATCTAAAAAAATTGTGATTGTTTACGTAAACAGAATCAACTGATTGATTTCTATAGCCCAGAAGGAGGGTGTTTGCTGCGCGGTACGAGCTGAATGTAGTTCAAGTTTACTTTCGCCTTTACAGGATTTTCAGCTAATTGCGACTTTTTTTATGGATGGTAGTTAAAACTGAAACTTGTCGGAAACGGACATGTGAATCTCTTTTGTTTACTGCAATGATGTGTTATTAAATAAAATATTAACCCAGTGTTTTTTTACAATATTTTCGCTGTTTGTTAAACATCCATATTGAAGCTAAATGTGGCCTAATATACATATATTTGTTTAATATATATATATTTATTATATATAAATACTGTTGTATTCTCAGAGATTTCAATATGAGAATAAAACCAAAAAGTGCATTTAAGATATGGGAATTTATTATACACTTCGAAAACCTCCTGTATGCTTCGGCCACCTTTTGTTGCAATCTTCAGGGAGCTGTTCTACGAAGGACATATTACGAAGGCGTCACAAACCAATGTGTAGACATAAAATATTGAGTTTCAAATCAGTACGTTGCAGCCTGCAGGCACTACAGCATCACCCTAATTGGATCGTGCTAGAACACAAGAAACAGAATGACACTCCATTTCTCAGATGAATTTAGCACAAGTAATTTTATCAGTATTTTATATTTAACATGTTTCAACCATATATTAAAAACTCGTATTTTATATCTATACATTTGTTGTGAGGTCTTTGTAACACATCATTCGTACAACACCTCCCTGAAGATGGCTACAAAAGGTGGCCGAAACATGTAGGAGGTTTTCAACGTACATAATAAATTCGCGTTGTTGGTCTGATTGTCGCATTTGAGCATCAATGCATGATCATGAAATATTTAAAATTCTCAGAGACTTATTTCAAGAGACCCTTACGAATGATGAAAATATTCGAAACTTAGCAAAGTTTTGCTAGACGTACGGAGGCAGTTTTTACTCTTCTGGCTTATTAGGGTTTAGGCTAACCCGAGATTTAATTGGTTGTAATTGGTCCTCTGCTGTGACTACTGCTCGTTATCTTGTTGCAACCAGTAGGCTATATAGAATTATGTTCGAACCCTTTCACGTTATTACACTTAGTAGGAAGTGTTAGACACTTTGCTTAGTTTGGAATCTAATAACAAACGTGGACGCACAGATTATACGCGCATTTGGCTAAGAGAGAAGTGACTTCTAAGGAAAAGAGGAATTTGTAGTGAGCTAATTTGGTGAGTTTTTCCACTGACATGGCAAGAGATTTTGGTCGCCTTTTTATTTATTTACTACTCTGATTCTATGCGTATGTTTGTGTGTTGTTTGTATATGTGTGTATGTGTTTATATGTGCTGTGTGTGTTACATAAGTACGATTTAGAATGCGCGAATTATTCTGAAATTACATTTTCTCGGCAACAAGATTTGACTGTCCATACGGGTGCAAGAAATATATTTCATACATAATAATTACGCCTTAAAAGAAATGTTTATCCACGGTACAAACACATTGTTACCTCTGGGAGTAATTTATATTCTGAAGAAACTTTCCCCAATCCGTGCAGCGTAAAACATAAATTAGACGGGTTGCTCAGTCAGTAAAGTAACTGACTGCGATCTGGATGACCGAAATTCTATTACCGATAACACCAATTGTTTTCCTCACCCGTACCCACACCGGCTCTTAGACACAGTCCATCTCCTATCCAATGGGGACCGAGCATCCCGGTACTATATCATTCGGAGTGTCAAACGGACTCCTCACTTCTATGTGGTGTCGAGGACAACCAAGAGGAGAGCAATACTTAACCTCCTTAATGCATCTTTGTGGCCTGGTGCATGCATGAAACCCACTTTTAAGCAGAGTAGAGACATCCGTCTTATATTTAGGAGACAGAAGTTCCAGTTCTTGTTATGATATTCAGTCTGGATTGTACGTCCGCAGAGTTCCAACCGCGTTCTATCCTTATCACTGCCATAATGCTGAACAGAGTGGGAGTAAAAATGGGTGCAAAATCGGATGCTGGGTGAATTATAGAGTTTATAGGGGGTCAATGATTAATGACAGTAACCCAGGCATATTTTTTCCAAGGAACAGAACTAAAGCGGAAAAAAGTATCAAATCTGTATAGCAAAAGAAATAGCTTCGACCCTGTTATGCGAGACGCAGGCAGGAGAGAAATATAGAAATAGAAACTGTTGCGTTTGGACGTCGAAGTTTGGTTACTCCATACAAGCTTCAAATTCCGTGTATCAGTTTCGGAGAGTGAATGTTTCAACAATTTTCTTGCAGGCTGTTTTGACTTACAGAGAATCTGCTCTGTAGATTAGTTTTTCCTTGACACATAATGAAATATTTTTTTCAGTGGCGCTACGGCCCAACGCGGGCCATAGCCTCCTCATTCATGAGGTTTCTAGATCGTACAAAATGACGCATCACAGTCCGTAGGACTTCTCTGGACGAATGATCAGTTCGTCGCAGAGATCTCTACCTGATAAAACACAACAATTACAACAGACAAACTTGCGTGCTTCCGGCGGGATTCGAGCCTACAATCTCAGGAGGCGAGCGGCCGCATTTCTACGCAACTAATGAAGATACAGAAACTGTATTTACTTACATCCCTCCTCTTTCCTCACAAAAATATGGAGAACGTTGTACAATTAGGGTATTCACCATCTGTATTCTTCTCCAAATAGAACTATTTGATTATCAGTTAGAGGATACAAATTGTAGCACGAGTAACGTTCAGCTAGTAGATGGGAAATACTCTCAAACATCTTAATCGAGAAGTCTAGGGGAAAGAAACAACGTGGAAATCATGTGAATAGATGGAAGGATTATCTAAATCTTAAAGGAGTAATATGGGATGATTTGGATTAGACTTAACTTAGAATAAGATCAAATGGTAAGCTGTTGTGAATACGATGACGAATATTCGAGTTTTGTAGAAGGCAGAAATTCTCATTACCACCTGAATGTAACAAGCTTCTTGAGAAATTTGGGTCCAAGAATTGGTAAAACCAGGGAGCCTACCGCAATTGAAATATTTCTCATTTATTGGCACGTTCTCCATAAAATGTATTGTAATTACGATATACATTCTGCACATTTCATGTGTTATTAAAGTCGTAAGGTACTGTTGTATTACGAATACACACTGTCTCATTTAACATTAAATGTTTTGTGAATCTGACTTTCTACAGCTGGCGTGATCCCAGAACAAACAGAAATTATTGCCATTAACAAAAGTTAAAGATTTTTCACAATAAAACAAATAGTTTGTGACGTCGAAAACATAACAATAGTATATAATTATTGGTATTTGTTAAGGCAACATGTTTCGGTCTCTCTTTAGACCATCTTCAGGCCAACGTTCTTAAGTAAGAGGTACAATCAGTGGGCACTGTGTACTGTGGGATCCCATACTACTTACATGGTGTACGAGTAAGTAATTAAGAATATACAAGCTTAGGCAAAGGTTAAAATTCTCTTAGTATCTTCCTAATTGATTATAAATACTTATACTTTTTTTAGTTATATTACACCCTAACTAATGGAATTTTAACCTTTACATAAACGTTTATATTCGTATAATTATTTACGCGTAATATGGGATTCCACAGTACACAGTGCGCGCCAATTGTACCTAAAGATGGCCTAAAGAAAGAACGAAAAAATTTGCCATAACAAATACCAAAAATTATTTAAAGTTGTGTTTTTTTATGAAATAAACTGTTTGTTGTATTGTAAGAACTGAAACACAACAGGGTGTTTTCGATTAAAATTATGGATTTTTCATTGTGATGGAGACGAATTTGTTTCTGTATAAGCCTGGAACTCAGCTTTAATGTATTGACTAGATGAATGTTAGTCTTTATATAGTTATTTAACCGCCTTTAAGGCATGTTCTGGAGATAATGGCTGTTCTAATATCAGTATTGTTGATTGTGTAGAGAATTATGTTATTCCCTGTAAATTAAAAAAGAAGACTTTGTAAAGGAAGCTTTGAGATTTCACATCGGCATAGTATGAAATCCCAATGTGGTGGGGGGATATGTCCATGTTGCTGTGGGCTACTAGTTCTCGATGTTTCGGAGGAACACATTTTCTTCAATTTCTAAACGCTTTAAGAAGGCTCCTTTGAAAATTTTTGAAGAGATCACTCAGTGAACCTGTGTCTTATTCCAGAAGAAAGAAACCATGAATTTTTCTTTCGAGTGATTAATATTATGCAAGTGAGTCAACTAAACAAAGTGACATTAAAGATATCAGACACTCTGAAGAATATCGTAACTGGGTAGTTTTGGGTCCTGCTTGTAGAGGATTTCGTAAATGTTTCTGTTCGCCCACCATTGTGAGGATACTACAACGTACGAGGATACGAATACCCGGATATGTAGGAAGGCAGAAAATATAAACATAACTGTCTAGGATAAATATGTCGAAACGGGGCCGCTTAGAGGGCTGAGGACAATAATAATCTGTCACTCATATATCCCATGCATGATAGCACTGTAAAACATAGCCTGAGGACAACAGCATAGATTATATTGTGCATGATAAATAGTACAAGAATGAGTGATACTGTTCCCCTACACCCTATAGATGCCCTCATGTTTTGCAGTGGGTCAACATGACAGTTAACTTTGTTAAGCATACAGAATGTTCCGTGTAAGATGTGGCCATGTTCAGCCATGTTCAGAATGTTTTGATATGGGTCCCTTTGAGTGAAAATTATATAACAACGTATTTCTGATTAACAAATGTTACATTGTAACGAACATTTGAATGTTTCTAGATACCGTATTTACTGTACGTTACTGTGCAATACTCCACGATACTGTACGCTGTATGTTCTTATGAACCATATTCACGCTCATTCCCACATTTGACATGCACTGCCCCTTCGTAATTCCTTTTTGACACGCTCACATTTGTGCAAACAGAATGGTGGATGTCATTTTGAAGAGTAATCGGTGTAAATCACTGGCGAAGGGATGGCACTTGTCTAGTTCGTATAGTAGTGATTACGTAAGAACTGTATTTTCTGTTATTAATATAATACCTGCAGATAGATCGGTGGCTGTCAAATAATGACACTGCGGTCGTGCTTGTAAAAGCGAACACTGCTAGACCAGTGCTACGGATACGCCGTGTCATATAATGAAAACGCCTTACTTTAGAGACAGAATTTCATATTTTTCAATCACTCTGTCTTTTCGATTAATGCTTCATAGAAGTCTCTCTCTCTCGAACTAAATATTTGAATTTTTGAATTTACCTTTATTGGTTTTTCTAGGTTTTCATATCAGCCTGCCGATTCAATATGGCTTATTTTCTGATTTATATCAGATTTCTTTTATCTTTAAACAGAGCCATTTTAATAATGAATTCAATCCCTGTCAGTGATCTCATAATCATTTGAAAAGTTAATTGAAATTCCATATCATCAATTTCACCCCACATTTCACATTACAATTATCACAATTTTATTCATTGTGTTGAATAGGGCCTACTTATTTTCGAATGTGAAACGCATGACAAAAGCTTTCTGCTTGTGTACGGCCGCAACTCTGTAACGTTGCTTGGAGTTTTCGGTGATTAACTTTGACATTTTTATTGAATGCAGATTGTTTTACATCAGAGAGGATGGACACGGAATATATATAGGAGAAAAAAATACATTTTTGCCTTTCGCTGATCCCCGGAGATGTGACTAACTTGTAACCTGTCACTGCTGTATTCCTAACGTAATTGACATTTAAATCAACTCAAAGCTGGTACTTGACACTAATTGCTTCCATGATTGGGGTGACATGCATTTTAAACATACTTGTTTCTGCACTTTAAAATTTATTGTGTTTTCGCTTTTTGGTTGGTATGTGTTGGTATGTGTTAGTATGTGTTGGTATAGATACGGCGCTACTTTAATTCAGATGTTGTTGTTGATTATGATATTGATGATAACGACGACGACGACGATTATGATAATAATGATAATAATAATAATAATAATAATAATAAAATAGAGGAGGCCATGGCTTCAAAGTCCGAGGGATCGTCGTTCTGTTCCTGACAGAGACAAGAATTTCTCCTCCTCTTCAAATTGTCCAGACCGTTCCTGGTGTCCACTCAACTTCCTACTCGGCGAGTACTGTGGTCTCTTTTCCTGGGACTAAGTCGGTTGAGCAGTGAAGCTAACCACTCACATTCATTCAGTTCTGAGGTTAAGAATGGGAAGAGGCATATATCCACTCCCACTCATACCGCATATCGTGTGCACAGGAACAGCTTGGATTTATTTGAATATAATTTTCTCTATTTACTTCAGCGTAAGGTATTATTAATAGCAGTAAGATTTTGATGATGATGATGATGATGATGGTGATGATAGAGCGTTAACTTCAGAATTTTCTTCCAGTCTGTTGTGTAAAATGTGAAGACTGGAATAAGACAAACTCTCATTTTATCTGCAATTCGAATACGCGTGGAAGAAATGACAGATTTGTACTTATGGAAACAAAATCTGGTCTTCAATTCTGAAGGAAAGTTACCGTTTACAAACTTTTCTCTGCATGGCCGATTTAAGGCGGCCACAATCTCTGTGCCATTCAGAACTACATTTAGGTAGTTCTGAAAGAGGAAGTGCTAGATCGCACTCTGTGCAGAACTGGCTTTGGAAGAGGCTACGGACATTTCGTAAGACATTATGCGGAATGAATGAATGCACGACAAATAACGGCAGTCTTCTGCTAAATGATAGACCCGCCCGTCTCCTCCGGGAGGAGGAGACGGGCGGGCCTAATAATGAGCCACTGAAGGGGTTCGATGCGAAGACGTACTATCTGTCGTAAGATTATTTGGTTGTGGAAAAGAAAACAAAGTCTGTTCCGAGCGGGATTTATGAGTTCGCAGCTTTGTAAAATGTACCTCTAAATCTGTAGTAACTGAAGTGCTACTAAGGAACTGCTCTGTCTTCCTATCAAGGTTGAGATTGGTAAACAAACAAAAGAAGCGATGGACTGTGCAAGTTAATGGCAGGAAGTATCCGCAAAAAAGCGTACAGAGATATAGGATATTTTTGGCGAGTTGTTTGACCGTTCATCTTCCTCATGAAGTAAAGTGAAATGCCAACTTTATGCAACTAGGTACTTTTATTGATATATTCTTAGCTCGACATATTTCGGGTACATAAGCCCATCATCAGGAGCATTAGATTTTGAGTTGCAGCATATGGTTTTCTGCACCGAGTTTTTGGATGGGTGATGGTCTTGAGAGCCGCTGCTTAGGTCGTGTGTACGGTGCGGATGGTGCCGTGCCCACCCAGCCTCCCGTACAATGGGTACCGGGTCTTTCCCGAGGGTAAAGAGCGAAGGGACGTGAAGCTGAACTCTCCCCCTTCTAGTGCCGTGGTCAAGAATGAATAGAGCTATATCTCTACTCCCCCTATAGGCCGTACGGCCTGTACAGAGCTAAGAATACATCAATAAAATTACCTAGTTTCATCAAGTTGGCATTTCCCTTTATTTCATATAGGATGTTGTCTGTAATGTATGTTAGATACAAAGTATAAACATCCATAGTTACAGCTGGTATGCTACTAGTACGGAACGTTTTAACATATGAGGCCGGAAACATCCTTTTTCTGTTACAGCATTTCATTCTGAAATTGCCACTATGAAGTGTTTTTACTTCTTGTGTAATTTAATTAGAAAATGCTGGATCAGTCATGAGAGATATACTCGATCAAATGCATAAGAAATCCCGCCAACTTTTTAAAGGTCCTTTCCATTATCTTATTCATAAAAGCCACCAATCTGACGTTTTCCCAAGTAGCTGAGGAGTCGGTATAGCGACTGGCTACGGGCTGGACGGTCCATGGATCCAATCCCGGTGGG
>Ga0123354_10005964_pt1 | contig 17935 bp, 10 predicted proteins | sample TergutLab28metaG_2_FD_97872 | JGI IMG/M metagenome (GOLD analysis project Ga0123354, IMG submission 97872) | Labiotermes labralis P4 segment gut microbial communities from Petit-Saut dam, French Guiana - Lab288 P4 | ecosystem: Host-associated > Arthropoda: Insects > Digestive system > Gut ...
ATATTAGGATGGATCTCCAGGAGGTGGGATGTGGGTATATGGACTGGATTGGGCTGGCCCAGGATAGAGACAGGTGGCAGACGCTTGTGAGTGCGGTAATGAACTTTCGGGTTCCGTGAAATGAAGGGAATGTCTTGACTAGCTGCAAACCAGTTAGCTTCTCAAGAAGGACTCTACACCATGGAGTAAGTAAGTATTTATAATATTTATCATTTATTATTCATCAGACTTGCCATCATCACTCATAACTGAATCGTTATCCATCACCCAGTCACTTATCTTCACCATCGTCCTCCCATAGAATGTCATCTTCGGATCCATCCAAAGCATTGCTAATGCAATGGATAACGGTTAAAGCATTGGTAACATCCAATATTATTCAATCAGTCTGCCTTGTAGGCAAGGAGCGGTTGAAGGAAAGGTGCGGATTAGAACCGCAAACTAACTTTTTTTTCATTTGAGAAATCAGCAAAAACTAGTGCGGATTAGATTTGATAATATATGGTAGATGTTTTTTTTTTAATGTTTTCAATAATACAACAAAATTTGTTTTCAGGAATTAATACCTGTTCAGCATCTCAGTTTATGCAATCACATGCAGGGACTGAATTACATCGATTAAGGGTCTTAGTTTTAATATAAAAATATATTTTCATCTAGGCACAACATTGGAAGACAATTTTAAAAGGAAACAGAAAAATTTAAAACAGCTACAGAATATTGTCAGTTTTAATATTTTTTAAAAAATAATTAGATCTCCCTAAAGTATGGTGTAAACAGCTTGAAGAACTACTATGTTTTAAAGGTTTGTACGAAGGCCCAGGGATGATTCAATATGAATTTAAACATGTAGCTGTATAAGTGATTTTCTTTATGAAATAGAGTTGTGTTTGACTGTGTTTTGTTTTTATTTTTCATTTGTATTATTTATTTGTCATTCATTTAGCGACAGTTTTAGTAAATGAAACTACAGAATGCTGAATGATATGTGATAATGAACAGTTACTTGTAAAAAGGAAACACAGTCATGTTCTAATGTACGGTCTCATCCTAGCACTTGTCTTGAGGGACTGAGGGAGACTGAAAAATCTGTCAGGAAGTCAACAGCCATCACCTGAATCTGAGTCTTCACACACATCAAATTGCAATAATGTGTTACTGAATATGAACATTGTAACTACCAGTAATTCATGGTTATGTAATTTTCTGTGCTACTAAGAAATTAAATAATAACACTCAACAATTCTTAGAGACCTTTCACCAGACAAAATTACAAAATCCCTCTGACAGCAGTGCTGTTTCCACCTTGCATGGGTGTCATACTAGTACAGGTGATGTGTTAGCAGGTACTGGGAAAGGTGACATCATCAACAGTTTGATATAAAACTGAATTAGGCAACATATGGATGAACAGATAGTTCATTGATTTAAACTATTTCTTCAGAATCCTAAAAGCATGTACATACATCCATTTTTTGTGTTCAGTTAAATAATGCCTGACAGCATTATGACACAAATGCAAGAGTATTGATACAAGACTATTACATAAAAAGACTAGCTCTTTTTAAAGCTTAGGCATTCAAGTTTTTATTACAGGCATGAACAGATGGGTACTTTGGTTGTTGCAAATGAGACATGACATGTATATCTGAGTTACCACAACCTTTGTCTGGCTGGCTACTTTTCTACTGTGTGTATTCATGCTTATGTTTCCGTGTGGCACAATAATCCATTCATACTTACATAAAAGTATGACAAAATAATCCAAAGTTTTTAATCCCACACACTTTGCTGCTTTATCATGAATACAGAAGTCATCTCTGATATATTTTTTATTTGATATTTAAAAGACAGCCCATAGCATAGCATTGTTGAGGTTTACTGTGCCAATTTGTTTTAAAATTGGGGAATTCCTCAGCTTTGATGGCAGGTCAGCCCAGTGTTCATTACACTGGACACAACTGTATGAAGTCAAGTGGCAATAGTTTTGAGTTGCTGTAGATGAATGTCAAAACATTTATGGCATCACTCCACACAGTTCTGTTTTATGTAAGTTCACAATGTCAGCACCTATATGCACTGTTCACAGTCCAGTCATACCACAGTTCCACATTTATTAAAACACATACTAACATTAATCAGTGAGAATACATAACACAAACTAAGTACATGAAAATATTTTCTAGACATTTACACATCTAAAAGCTGTGATACATTCTTACAGAACAATCTCATGTTCCATACTCCTGCAACAATATTCAGCTGACAAGTAAGACACAAGAAGGAACCTGCCAAAAATTATCCTTTATCTTCAGTTGTCAGTATTTCACTTTCTTAAGTGTCTGAAGCTTATTCAGAATCTACATTGAGGAAAGATATATATATGTACATATAAAGCAATGAAATGTACTAAACCTTATATATGTATAAAGTGTGTGTATATATATGTGTGTGTGTATATATGGACAACATTCACTGAACATGTAAGTGATGTTCAGTGTGAAACTTTATGTGACATTCAGATATTTGTACTGTGTGTAATGTCAATTCAATTATTGTATGCAACCTCAATTTCACACTCAGAAACTAATAGGTTTATTTAATTATTTCCCATACTACTCTTAAGACACCTCATGGGTCTGAACCATAACATGCAACATAATCAGTAACAATTTATTTCATATTACTAAGGGTCTGCAATGAGAGTTCATGTTCATGGAGAAACGTGAAGATGACATGGGACTGGAAATTTTAACAGAGAATCATGATGTGTTTTGAATTTCTGTGAAGCATCTGTCTTATATATTCAAATAACTTAATTAAAGAGAAGAAGCATATATAACTCAACAGCCAACTTTCTTCTAATGAACAGTTAACTGGTAAGCCATCCTATTTATAACTGACTCAAAATCTGTTTGCATTGACCCTCATCCCTTACCAGTGACAGTGCAGTTTTCAGGGTCTGGATACAGTGTGTGTGTGTGTGTGTGATGCTAGAGCACAGCCAGTTAACTTCTCTTACTGGACATATCTGAGCAATAAAATTAACAATTTACTAATTTCAAGGTGAACGTACAGTACTAATTCTGAGCAGCCCTCACAAACCAGCATACATCACTGACAACAGACTAGTATTTAAGAACAAGATTCTTCCAAACCTTGCAAAAACACCACCAGAAAACACCTGTCAGTTGTCCCCATCTTTTCTGTTTCAGCAACCAAAATGACCATCCAGCATGCTACATAAAGTACTCAAGGAAACTGGACACGGACATCACTGAAAGAACAAAACCATACATAAGTGCAATCTCAGGCAAATCAAGAAGGGATAAAATGCAACAGAACCATGGAACATAAGAATCAATAATATGAGGGGCACCAACTCCTATCCAAAAATCAAACATAAAAGCAAAGGTCTGGTCTGGTAGGCACTGCAATTCAGGGAGGAAGTTGCCTTGGAAGGATTTCAAAATTCCAGAGGGGCAGACTCCTAAGAGAACCTGGAAATTTATGCAAGATAAATGAAATACAGGTCTTTGCTATGGGAGAAGACACTCATTCAGGCTTAGGATGAGGAAAAAAGGAAGACATAGGCTGCTCAAAACAATCCATTCCACATGCTGAAACAAAGGCAACCTTGATTTTCATTTAGAATAATATTTTCTCATATACTCTCAACAAAGACTGAAGTAAGTCAACCCTATCAGACAATGCCAGAGAAGGTACATTAATGATCACTTCTTCCTGCATACCAATTCATCAACGTACGACTCAACATATTATATTAAACCCAGGGAACCTGCACAACACTGTTAAATTAACCAAGAAACAAACAATTTGAGTATACAACAGGGCCAGCAATGAAAGCAAAGTGAAGCATGAAGATACCTGATATTTCACTGATGTTTCGGCTTTGGTAAAAGAATTTATATTCAGTCACTGTAGTCACAGCTTACTCCTTCTTCTCATGAACGACATCTGCAACACAAAAAGTTGAACTAATGCAACACCCAACCTATCAACAAAAACATTACATAATTACTGCGACTGAAGGCAGTTTGATATACAATTTCACAGATATTAACCAGTTTAGTTTGAGTATTTCATTTTGTATTTTAAGTTACACTCATAGGTTAATGGATATCATGAAATACTTCCCAAACACAACACCACCTGTTTGCAGCAGTTTAAAATGCTAATCAGAACCGTTAGCAACAGCATTCCTTTCTAATAAATAGTAAACAATGCCTGAAAAGCGAATAAACATGTAAATTGCATGTGCAGTTGCAAAATTATGCCGTGTGATCACTTGTTTCCATAAGTAACACACATTTACTGGTGCAGCAATATGTAGATGCTATTTCTACATGAATCTGTAATCCCTTAGATGCAAAAATTGTGTTTAAAATTCCATCAATATCTTGACTATAAGATATATTGTAATACAAAGCAAAATCCCAATCTGAATATGTCAGATGCATAGGAAAATCAAACCAAAATAAGCAGAATTGACATTTAGAGTCCCTTTATATAAGATTCTCAAATACAGCTCAAATTTCTCTGCCCATGACATCAGACTGAATCTGGAGATCTTAGCAATTGATTTTACAATAGGACAGAAACATTTGGAGTTGAATACCTTCTCCCTCATCATCATCAGCATCCATGATATCAGCACAGCAAATAGAATGGCAGATCAGACTGAGGAAGCCAAGTGGCAGACCAAACAAAACAGCTGTTAGCACAGGATTGCCATGCCACATCTCAGAAAGTGATGTACGGGCCTCGAAGTAAGTACGGTACAGTCTCGTGGGCAGTGTGTTGCCACCATATCTCTAAGGAGATAAAAGTATGCTCAAACTCAATGTACACTGTCAAGAAAAGGCAGAAAATATCATAAAGTATAAATAACCATCCACTAATTTCAAAGACATCTAAACATAATTTAAATGGGTGGGGGGGAGATTCAGTACTCAACATATATGTAAGAATGACCAACAAGATGCACGCTTTTTCTCATTCATTTATTCCAATCAAACTATGGTAAGTTCCAGTCTCATTGTGTTAACTGCTAGACATCTAACAGATGCATGGTAAAATACTATATGCTGTGCGTACAGTAATAACATCCTGATGATGAACAATTATTTGTTTGAAACATGTAGAGGAGAGTTTAATTGGAATAAACTAAAGAGCAAAAGTGTGCATCTTGTTGGTCATTCTCACGTATATATATCACAATGCACGGTTTAGAGAATGTAAAGTTCCATACTCACCACTAATTTACACAGTTCCTAAAAGGCAACAAAGGAGGAACACACTTTTTTTTTGTGGTAAAATATATGTAATACAGCATACACTGATTATTATTTCCACACTGGTATAAATTCAACTGCAAACTAACACTGCCTTTGTACCAGCTGGGACAGAACTGGTCCTGAGCATTACTTGGATCACGATACTGGTGACACATAACTTGAGACACACAAAACCAGTAATGTCTAAGACAAACCCTAGTACTACACACAAGTAGCAGAGCAGAAATACTGATACAACTCTGCTAAAATACTAGCATACCTAACAGGATAGTTGATTAAGCAACTCCATGGTACAGGATTTTCTTGCAGCAGTTTACGGTTGAGTGGGCTTAAAAAATTATGTCTATGAAACCAAGAGATTCATCAAAATCACTACAAAAGCCACCCAGTGGATATCACACCATGCAGGCTCAATCCAGTTTATATTTTCATAACCAGTCTGAAGATTTATTTTAATACTTCCATTCTATCAATGCCTAGGTCTCCAAAAGGAATTGCTTATTTATTTTGTACACATTGGTACTGAACTTCCCACCCATGTCATACTTCATTTCATCATTGACACAACAGCTGAACACATGCAAACTTATGTAATTTTCTTTAATTCTGTGTTCATTTATCTCTGTAAATATGCATGTTCAGGCATAAATGTTTATTCTTGATGAACATATATTCACTTTTATAATAGCATATTTTGTATAAACAGATTATGTCTTAGCAAAACCCAGCGTGAATCAGAAAAAGCTGGCACTATACAGCATGACTCACTGGAGCAGACTGGTTGTGAATTTGTTCCAGGAAGATGGTCACTGCTTCTGGTGTGAGCTGACTTGGATCATCTTCTGGGATGTGGTGATGTCTTGTGGTAGAGTTTACCACCAGCAGATAAGGAAGTGGCACCACTGACATTGCAATGGAATTGGCCAGTTCTGGGCTCCCTACCCACCCAAACTGGAACCACCTATGAATACAACACACAATAAAAACATCTTTAAGAATACTATTTCTTGGGGCAGTCCCAGACATCTGGTCACTGTGGTGACTTAAGTTTTGTATGGTGGTCCCTAATAATTGTGGATCCCCTGTACATAATTTGCTTTGTGGCACCTTTCTGGCCCTGAGAATTATGAGATTGCTCAATGATTTCTGGAACATTTGTACAACCCTACTACAGCCAAATCATCTAACAGGGTACATGCTGGGCTTCTATGCTACAGGTCTATGGTTCAAATTCTATTGCAGTAACACTAGACCGAGGTTAAAAATATGTTGTCCCTGTGTCTAGGCAGAAACCTGTGAAGGTATGTGGGGTGAATGGAAGTAAACATTCTCATATTCTTAACTCAGTACTAGATGGATGTGAATGATCAGCTCCATGCTCCAACCGCTTCACCCCATGATAGACGGCTGGAGGAGCACCAAGAGATCATTGCAGAAATAAAAATCCCGTACCTGAGAGGAATGAAACCCCAGTTGTCCAGACCATATAAAGTCACTTTACTTAGTGGTGATCTATCTGTTAGAGTGAAGGAAGGACCAATGCCAATTTTAAGGATCTATCACAATTTTATTAGAGTTCTTACACCGTTACCATGAAAAATGGTCCAAAATTTCAATGCATTTTATTGTCTCCTGCTGTGCTGTATGCAGCATGCAAATCCAAAATACTCACTTGTGAAACTTTTCTCTGTTCTTTGTAATGACAGATTCAATCATGTCTCGAAACCTGCAACAGAGATGCACACCAAAATCTACAAGCCTTATATTATGAGTAAGTCTACCAAATATATATTAACATTTAACGCAGAGCATTTACATGATCTGTGTGATGAAATAATACCATGTGAAAGTCAAAAGTGTCAACATTTCCATCCTGGGATTTACTTTGCAAACACCTTCTTGTGTTTATATGTATATGACCTCATTTTTTATTACATAAGAACAGACAATTTAAATCACCCAAACACTGGGGTGGCATTTGGACTCTAACTTGAGTGTTTTTAACTAGCAATTATATCAGTGCTGAAAATATAGTTCCACATTCATAAACATACCTGCTCTATATTTTAACAAAAAGCAGCTGAAATATGACACATCCCTGAATTCTACGTTGTCATATTTAGCAGTATAAAAACCCATGAAGATGGCTGTGCTCTGAGATGAAGCCATGTATGTAATCTAGCAGACATACATCAGTGTCAAAGGAACCCACCCCACATCTTCATTCCTTCACCCTGAAGATGGTGCAGTAGTCCATCCAGAGTATTGTACAAAATTTCAGTACCATATTTGCTCTAAGTTCCCCCAAAATGAAGGCATATTTTAGTCTAACAGTATCTTGATGCCAAGTCAGATGGACTGCATGCATGCCATAGCCAGAGGGTGACAAACAGCCAATAAAGTTTAAACATTATATTCAATGATGAAATGTCACAAGAATTTGTATTAACAAAAAAAAAAAAAGCCAGGGTAAGTATTTTGTGATTACACTTATGGACATACGTGTTGGATATAAAAACAAGAAATGTATTCAGAATTCTGACAGAAAACTCTTAGGCAAACTCAGGAATAAATTCATGAGGTTAACCCTTTGGCACCAAATGTTTTATATTTCTATACATATTTATGTTATATATATATATATATATATTTTGTATATATAAAATGCGCAGCATGATGCTCAAAACACCGAATATCATATAAATATATATGCTTTTATGCAGCCCCCATTTAAATTCCAGTCTTCTGCAGATCACAATGGGCATTTAATTCCAGTGCCAAAATGATAACATTTGTTTCAGGAAAAGACCATGAATTGGATTGAACTGGCATTTGATGTCCAACAGGAATGTTTGTATTTATGGTGGTACATTGACAAATTAGTTGTTTAGGTAACTGAATGTCTCTGTTGGTTGGGTTGTCACTAACTGGCAAAAATCTAACAGCAAAAACTCATTTAACTTCTTGGATACTAACTTAAGTCAACCTGAAAGTTCAGTATACTGTTCAGGTTTCCGTACTTACACAAGCATTTCAGTGGGGATTTCCAGTAGCTTATTCTCTTCTACAATAGCCAAAACAAGATATTTTTTGGTCTGCATAAACTGATTGATGTTTCCTCGTGTTACCTTTGGGAAAGTGGCAAATCTCTCAACATTTATCCAGTCATATACTGAGGCATTCAAGAACTCCATCTCCAAATCTTGGTTAGCTAGTTCTGCTATAATCACACAGGACAGACAAATTCTAACTCAACATTTATATGGGGAAATAACAGGCTTAAACCTGCTCTTAGAACAACAACAGCACTGCCACAAGGAAAATCAAGTGAGCAAAATGATCCATATATAACAAGAAACTCAGGAAATAAATTAATAAGTCACACTAAAGAATCATATCATAAAGACCTGCAGTAGTGGCATGATATTACAAGCAATCTTTAGTAATAAGACAACAATTACACTCAGAAAAATTCATGTACAAGTAAAACATTGTGTTTATAATATATTTCTTATAAGAGTAATCATGAATATTTACTTCATCCTTGTAATCTAAAAATTCATTAATTGATGTTTGCATAATATGCAACTGTTTGCAGGGTTTGCTATCAGTCTATGAAGCTGTAAATTCTTTCTTGTATTAATACTATGCACAGAAGAGTCAGAAGTGAAATATTCTGAATTATTTACAAAAAAAAAGTCATTAAAGATTATATATGTACAGTCAATATTTTCAGTACTCTGAAGATAGTTTTACATAATGTTCTGGATCCTGTCCCAATCATAATTCTAAGACTTTGCCTCCCTTATTTAAAAACCCTTTTACTATCTGAAGAGGTACCCAAAAATATATTACATACTTCATTACAGAATGTAAATATGTAAAGTAGACCATTTTAAGTTTTTTTACATGTCTAAAGTGATACACAAATCTAAATTTTGGTATTATCTTTACACCGCGAATCTTCCATTCCAGATGTTAATTCCCACACCAAGAAATTTTGTATTTGTTACTTATTGAATTTTTTTGTCTATATAGGAAGCATGAAATGATTCACCATCAAAATAGTATGATTAACTTTTATTACATTTTTCTTATTTATATTCAAAGGTAATTCATTCACTACAAGCCATTTACTCATATGATTCAACACACACACACACACACAGATCTCATTTGCAAATCCTCTACATCTTTAGCAGTGATTAATACACTTGGAATGTTTGCAAACAGTAGGGGTTTAGAATATGAGTTTATCCTAACAGGAAGCCTTTAATATGCGGAATGAACAATGAGGGTCCTAGAATTGATCCCTGGGAACAACATACTTTAATGTCCCCCAGTAGAAAGATCTTTGCTGTTGATACTGTAATATTATTTCAACTTTCTTCTTCCTGTTTATTAGACATGATTCAATCCAGTAAGCATTTACTCTGTGAATGCCATAATAATACAATTTAGCTACAAGGATTTTGTAACTGACACAGCCAAATCATAAGAGGTACATCCTACCCGTTTCCATTAATCAACAGAAGTAAGAATATTATCTGATAATGTAAAAACTGCATTTGAAGTAGGAATTCCTTTTCTAAATCCAAATTTCTCTGGTACTAATAAACTAACTTGTACATGTCGATTTATTCTACTAAACAAAGCTGATCAACAACACACACAACAAACTGCAATGAATGCCTTCCCCTGCACTGAATTTCACTGAAGCATACTTGAAATACAGCCTGTAAGTCTCACAGGCTCTACCTGCCATGCATTGCACCCACTTTCTGAACAACAAACTGATAAGAAATAAAATGAAACATTCCTTAACAACCTCAGCAGACTTTCAAAACCAAATTTTATCAAAGCCCACTGATAGTGTTGGTGATGGAACATACTCAGATGGATACAAATTACCATTATGCAATCATTTAACAGAAAAACCATGCAAACCTTCAGTGACCAGTGCCACAACAAAGATAAATTATTCTACTACATACAAGTAAGTCTAAAACATGTATTTATAGTATATTCGCTCTTATACACAGTTGATAAATTTATATAACAGACAAAACACACAATAAAAATGAATATGAAAATTATTGGCTATGCAGTTTCACTGAAATATGTAATCAATATGTTAAGGATTTTACTAACCTGGAAAGAAATAATGTGAGTTCTCTTTGTACACATACACACTAGGAACAGACATAAGTGTGACATGCTTTCTTGCAATTTCAGGAGACACTGAATAGAAAAATCCATGAGGTTGAAATTTTTCAGCAACATCAGAATAAGATTCCTAGAAAAACAAATGAGAAGTAAGAGATCTTGATGACTCAAAACAGTAGTAACACCCAATTCAGACATCAATTATACAACAATTACATGATTTACCAGCTGTTAGATACCTAGTGACAGAATTTTACAAAATATTAGTACACAGAAACATGTATGAACACCTATGCTATAAACACATATTAGAAATGGCTGTTCTGCCTATGTTACCAACTTGACAATATGTTCTTCAGCAATTAACAACAGTTTGCTAACACATTTCTTTCTGGTTTATTGTTTAACCCTTTAAATGATGAGTTAAATCCCATCTGCCATTTGCTGGCATTATTAGGAGCTGACCAAGTTAGCATGATAAGGCTTAAGATGCCTGTAGCTCAGACAATACAGTAAGTAACAAAATGGGAAGAAAGCAAAAGGAAGTAGTCACAATCAAATTGAACTACTATGACCTCATTTTCCTGGACAGCCTGAAGAAAACCACAAAAACTTCAGTCAGCACAACCACACTTTGGCTGGAGTTTAAAACTTGGGACCTCCAAATTTTCAAGCATAAGTCCAATGCCCCTAACCAAATATTCAGTGTAGGTTACTCAAAAAATTCCATGCTGATACAGAACATGAAACAATGCAAATGCACAGCAGGATGACCATGTGGTAGAGCTGCAGCACAGGCACACATGGTATCTAGTGACAAATTTTTGGCAAATTTTATTTACTTCATTTACTACATCCACTGCACCTTCTATAAAAAAATTTTGACTTGGAGAAATAAATGCCCCCCCCCCCCAAAAAAAAACAGTAAACTGTGTAACTATGTCAAAACAGGGTGCAACAAACACTGACATCAGTAACTGGTCCCTGTATCAGAGTAACACAGTGAGCACGGTTCAGCACTTATCAGAAAAGCCAGTCATTTGACTCAGTCATATCACAGTCCACAGTTTCAAAACATGTTTAACATATGCTTAACTTTAATATTATCTTCTGAAATGGGATGTTTAGGAAGGGTCTCCAATTACAATGAAGTATGATTTTTTTGTGTGTGCCATGCATATTTCTTGGTGAACCCCTCTAAAGCACAACAATAGCTACATGTTCCATCTGTTTTAACATTAAAAAATTGGCTTTGGACACTTGTGGTCTGGGTCTTGTATGATTCTCAGAAAAAAGAGAAATTATTTCCTTGTACCGCATTAACCAACTGATCTTTGTAATCTCGACACAGTGCTCTTTGTGATGATGAAACTAAATTTTAAACATTATCTACATAAACTTAATGCTTCAGGAAGTTAATATTAATGACAATACCAAAAAAAGAGCAAGAATTCTGAAATTCCTTGTTACTGTTAAATGATTTAACACAAAATTTTATGTATCTGCTTACCCACAGTGGACCTGCATTGTCACCAATGTAAACAAAGAATAAAGGATTGGATGCCTTCAGATTATCCAAACTTTCTGCCCGAGTGATCTGCCGCACAGGAGGTCCAGATAACCGCAAAGCAAAGTTCACTATTTCTTCCTTCGTCCTGTCCCCACTGAATGTGTATTGATATTCACCATTCAAGCTGTGAAAGTCATTACCAACAATGGAAGTTAATAGAATGCTGTGATGAAATACCTTATAAGCATCATGAATTAAATTTGGATCTTCGTAATACCAGTAACATATACATAAATATAAAATGTTCTGTGAGAACTTACAACCCCAAATTTTAAATGCTGTAAAGTGTGTATAGAGGCTAGCAGCAATTACAGACTAATGAAGAGCAAACTGTACAATGACGTCTGTGTCAGATTCATTTACACTGATGCCCCCAGACAGCAGGTTCCTCTGAAGCTTTAGTATACATGTACCAGACCAAATAGCATCACATCCCAGAAGACAGTAATCTTCAAACATAAAAATGTTTAATACAAGCTCTGTAATTATGTGTCTTATCTCAGGACTCATAACATGTGGCCCATCAGGTGTTCTGTACAATGCATTCCATAAAAACATTACTTTAGCATAGTCTACCTCAATAAAAAAGAAGCAAATAAATTCTTAACAACTTCATGAAAATTTCTCATTAAATACCACATGCAATTTTTCAGTTTATTTCATATAACACAAAATAACGTGGGCAAGTATTACACACCATCGCCCTTTTATAACTTGCATGTCCCAACGCGCTCAGTCTGGTAGGAGAACTTCTTTCGGGAGATGGGTGTGGTTCACCGAATCACATACAGTTTTAGTTATTTTCTTTTTACTTATTGATTTATTTATTCATATATTCTTGATATAAAAGGAGTGCTGTTATCCAGTTAAATAACTAGATCATATTCTAGCAAAATACCACAGTCACTTCACTTGCACTCCCTCACTCACACTCTACTCTTACTACACTGCTCTCTCACTGGACTGCTTGTGTCCGTTATCTGCTGCCAACCATTTCCTCGTTTAAATCTCCCTCTGTACAACACAAGCCCTCCTACCTATCACCAATGATTCCTCAACATACGTTGACAATTTAAACTTACAATGTATGGTTATGAACTGTCCGTAACTGATGTGAGCACACCAAATAAACAAATATACCAAAACTTTTTGGCTACAATATGCAATAAGTACAATTAGATCATAGTATGCAATACTGATATAATCTAGCAAACGTCCAGTGACCGATTTCTGAACCCTGTCAACCCAAAGTATATAAAACCTTGATATGGGTGTTCACAAACAGCTCAACCTCCGGCCAGCTTCAACTTGTTAACAAACAATATACATAAACATAGCCTACAATTACTTCTGTAAAGGAGAATGTTGTTCAAAATGCTCACATTGAAAATAACTTAAGATTATAAGGGTTAAAAATGAACCAAACAATGGTCTGATGAATCTCATCATCTTTCCTGTTTGGTTACATTTCAGGAAACAGGTAGTACAGCAATCGATGCCTAATGTGTTACAGCCTTATAGCCTTAGTAACTCACAACAATATTGTCGGAAAGCCTGATACTCCAAACTGTGTAGCTGTGCTGGTAAACCTTGTGCAATCAATTCGACCCACACGAATGTTGGTGTTGTGAAGGGCCTGTGCCACATGAGACCATATTGGTTCCAAGCGTTTGCAGTGGGCACAATATGGTGCATAGAACTGGAATATGAAGCATAATACAGACCTTCCATGTGTATGGAGGCTAACAGAAGTTACAGATTAATAATCACAATTCACTGACTTACTGTTGTACATACTTTCTACTGGTATCAATTCCCACTACCTTTACATGGTAATGCTAATATAAAATGCTCATTTTCAGGCAGACACAAGACAACGGTTTCATATCAGGCTAATAAAAAATTTTATGCTTGCCTAGTGATAATATTTCATTAGCTATTACTGACATTGGGAGAGCATAACACAGAACTCAGTGGACATAATGCTAGTGCATTACATGCTACACAAAACTGCCTAAGAAAGGTACTTTCTTACTGATGCTTTACTGTCACACAAAGTTTGAAGAATCTACATAAGATGTACTAGTGTCCCTCATGCCTCTGAAGTAAATGTTAATACTTAAGAGCAGTAAATTAAAACTGCACGGGTATGCTAGTCTTCAATGGCATGGCATTCACACCAAGTTCCACATAAACCATTTCCTGGCTTGAAATTCATGCCATGCAGACATCATGACATTATAAACTCTTCTGTTCCTATAATATATGAAAAGTGGGGTTAGAAAAAGGAGAGAAGTATGTACACTGCAATCTTGACTGCACCCTACATTAAGGCAACTGCTTTTTTCTTACTCTTAACACTGGATGGTTAAGAGAATGTGAAACTAATTTAACAGAAAAATATGATCAGAATTTTCACTCTCACTCACCATGACAAGCCACTGACCATCTTTCCTAATATCAAGAAATCTGTAAAACAAAAAAGCAAATGATATATTTAAAGTGCAGACAAAACAAATTGCCACTTTTATATTATCAGTTTAATCACAATCACAACCATGATAATGATACAAAGCAGACTTGCATTCAAAGGTTACCTCTTATAAGTACTAGCTGACTAACCAGTATAACAGATTTTCATGGCTTTTATCAGCCCTTTTACAGAATTGCCAACATAGCACCTTCAAATAGGCCAGAAATGTCCCCTTCCAAATCCTTACTTTCTCACTATTCATGACACTATTTGCATTTCACTGAATATGCAGCACTTAACCTCTGCTGTTTAAACACTATCATAAAATAAGCCATTACTCACTCAGTGCCATTTTCTTTCCACCAAAAAAGGAAGCAGAATTAACATGCCCTACAGTTATATGTTAAGTGTAATTTTGGAACCAGATATGACCAGGTATAAAACATTCTCCTCTCACAGAGTTGAATGTGAATATTAATGGTGTTGTGGGAAGTGGTACCATGTAGTGTGGTACACAAGCACCAAGCCACATGGTGTCATATTCCACAAGCACATAATCTTCAATCCAAACATTAATAAAGAATAGAATAAAATAAAAATAATGGAGTTGGTTGGCATATTGAAACAATTCATTTAAGTATACTACTTAAATAACAGCAGATCAAGTTCTTGTTTAGTGACTATTATTTAACTGCAAAGAATACAATTATTTGCATGATGAATTGGAAAGAATGTGAAAGGAAGCAGGTATGGCCTGTATCAAGGTACTACATCAGGCTGTGTGTAAGAACTGAGAGGAACCATAGTAAAAGTGTCAGGATCTCCTATCCCAATCTGAGAATGGCATGTGTAACTAAAGACAGAAAACAGGAGTGTTAACTATTACACAGCACAGGTACAACCCCAGACACTTTATGAAAACTCCAACTGGTTTATTGGCAAGGACACAGATAAACTGCATACCTGTCACTTAACTCCAGGACACGGGATGTATCTGACACTACCACAACACCTGAAACAAGCATTATTTTTTAGTTGTAAGTGATAATTTTGGTGCTTACTCACATTCTCCACCCCATTTTTCTTAACCACATAGCATTCTTGTAGCTTAGTCAGGTATGTCACTCTTACTCACAAAGTCTTCTGACACAATTATGTATTTACTTATAAATGCTTGTAGTGAAGCAAGTAGTGAACTCCAAGGTATAAGAGAAATCACTACATGTTCTTGTTTGCTTATAATTATGTTCCCATTCAAATTTACAAAAGTCATGAAAGTGTCAGGCAGTCAGTGAAGTGTCTGGCCACAGACAGATGACTGATATTTGATTTGTTGCAGAAGCAGTGATATTTATCTTGACCACCAAGCCCACATGAACTCTGGGATCAACCAGTTTCCAACAGAAAGGGTACCAAAGGTCTTTTATCAGGTATAAACAAATCTGGGCATGCATCTGACTACCTAAGCTCCATCAAATCCAAAGGTCTAAAAATGTACCAAGCTTTATCTCTATACCCCCTCAATTTCTCCATGGCATAGTGTTCTTGAATACACAAATGTGTATTCAAGTTACTAAATAGACTAAAAGCAGTTCATTCAGTTCAAATTGTTTCAATTTTCGGCACCTACGGGAATACAGGGTGGACAATTAACGGCCTACTGTATTCTACTAGGCATTTTTACTCAGTGGGAATAATTTTAAACTTGAAAAGCGAACAAATATCTCAACTTCTGGTCATATGGTTAAAATCGTAAAAATGTGCTGGGATTTCTGGTTAAGGTTATGTCTCAATCTAACCGCAAACTAAAAACCACTAATGGATATAATACATACTACCCAAAATCAGTAGCGTTACTGTCGTCTTCAATTCCATCGCTACTGCCGTCAGTTTTCATAAAACTGTTCTATATGCAATATTTAGCAGAAAATGTGTAACATCCAGCTGTCAAAATCTGCACGATTAAATCCACGGTTTCTAAATCAAAAAACCACGACTTCCAGCTGTCAAAAATTTGCATCTAAATCCACGGATTCTAAATCGACGAACCATCCGTGATCTAAACAGGCTGTAAATTGATCGTATCACGGATTAGACCAGCAGCTCAATTATTCTGTGTTAATCCGAGGATGTCCGGTGCACGCGTGTGTGCTCGTTAAAAGGGCTTTTGGGGGGTGGGGGGAGTGGGGTTACCGATTATGCGTAATCCAATGGTGACTCCGAAAGCTACGTGTACTAGACTTCAACATCAAAGTTGGCAACATAGTTACCTGCCTACAATAGTTCCAGACCACGCCGACTCCCGCGGCCCCAGTGGCAGACAATCCAAAAACCATATAAATTCTCAGTTATTACACCTGACAGTCTAGCATATGGTCAGCTTCGGAGCAACATACTGCCTCCAAATTCAGATGCCCTTCTTCGTCGGAAGCGTTCCGGTCCACACTGAATATGAATTTGAAGAATGCACTACAAAAAAACAACCCGAAAATTAAATTGTATGAAATTCAGTAGTAGCTCTGAAACTTCTTTATACAATTCACTTCACCACACTGGACAGTTCAGTACCTTCCGCATTTCCCGAGAGGGAAAATCTACCCGTATAAACTGAAATAAAACACATCATAAATATGATGGAAAGATAAGTTTTGAGTTTATGATCGGACCTAAGTGGCCTTATGCTTGGTAAAGCAGAAAGGAGAAGACAAATGCTTTGGAACTGTTAACAGTTGTCAGCTTAATACGCCAATTTTATAACTTAGTGTATTCGTATATGAGCATAATTAAATCTATTGATCGGGCCTTGACATGGGCATTGTTGCGAGCCTTACGAAGTCGTTTTACGCGTGTTAACAAAACAATTGCGAAAAGCGAATATTAGCTTCGGCATTCTTGTTCCTGTCCCTCCGTCTATTTGTCCGTCCGTATGGAACAAATCGTCTCCCGCCGGACGGATTTTCGCGAAATTTGGGGATTTTTGCTAAATTCCGTCAAGAATGTTCAAGTTTCGTTAACATTAGACCAAAAAACACGCACTTCATATGACAACTTTCGATAATGTCTCCCTGATTTCTTCTTGGGCTGAGAAAAGTTTCACAAAATATTTATCGAAAATTGTACCATTTACGAGGTAATTACAAAAAATACGTCAGAGGCATAAAACCCATAAATATTCGCCTTTATATAGTGCACGAAATGTACGTGTTTCATGATAGACAATTAAATCACAGAATATAACTTTGCGGTGACAACATGTAATGTTTAATGCTCTGTATGATTTTGGTTATTCTAATAAAAAAAAAACTCCGTGGCCTTAGTCCGCACGCGAACTATACCGACAGAGCGGCCGCCGCCGGTCGGCGAACTTAGTGCCAACTTTTGCGGATAGAGGGGTGTCACGTGGTCAGC
>Ga0123354_10005966_pt1 | contig 17934 bp, 9 predicted proteins | sample TergutLab28metaG_2_FD_97872 | JGI IMG/M metagenome (GOLD analysis project Ga0123354, IMG submission 97872) | Labiotermes labralis P4 segment gut microbial communities from Petit-Saut dam, French Guiana - Lab288 P4 | ecosystem: Host-associated > Arthropoda: Insects > Digestive system > Gut ...
ATTCACCAAATAACTTTCCTTGTGTTATCACTAGTAAATATGCTGTGTAGGTCATGACAGTGTGCTGTATGACATAACTCTACATTTCCCTTCTCTTCTGTGCTTGGGGAATATTGTTTAGGTTTACTGATTGCAATGGCTGGGATGTACTATTGCTTCAGAAGAGATGGGCCCTGTTGTTTTCTTTGCACTCATTACACACATGACCCTGATTGCAGGGTTATACAGAGGAACTTCATGAAAAGCTTCAGGATTTTTGGAACATCTGTTTCTCCTATTTTGGATGTTTGTGCCTCATCCAAAAAATATGAAATTTCTGATTGAGAAATTAGGTTGGCCACCATTTCTTGAAACTTTTTGCAATACTGGCATGTATCATAGTCTGCAGGAAAACGCTTTTGTATGTATCTGTATCTGTATAGTTGTAAATGTTTATTGCCAAGTTAGCTGAGGCTTTTGTCATTTCATTTGAACAGCCAACAGGTACAACAATTTTTTGGGGGCATGCACCAGTGTTGTTTAATTTCTCTTCGGTAAAAACATGATTTTTTTCCTTTTGTGTTTTCTTTTTTGCCCCCTTCTTCCTCTGCAGATCCTGTCACTCCAAATTCTCCCACAAGTCTGTATAATAGTTTACACAGCACTACTGATACAGGATATTCTTGTAGAACTTGTGGTGACCGTTTTCCATGATTCATACCTTTTGCAAAAGTGTTGTAAATGAAGAGTCTGTTAAGCTGAATAATTTCACAAGTGCAGAATAATTAATGGCACCGTATGACTATTAACCCTTATCCTGTTAACGTGGAGAAAATGGTGAGCTCCTAACAATGCTAACAAATGGCAGATGGGATTTAACTCGGCTTTTAAAGGGTTAAAACATGACTAAGCCTTTGCAGCTTGGCTTAGTTTGTGGTGGTGATAACACAGTACTCATATCAGCTAGCATCCATATGCTAGTCAGACTGTGTGTTCTGAAGCTCAGTAATGTGATGTCTACTTTCCTATAAATGAGACAGGTGGGGTGCATGAAAGTAGGCTGGTCTTCATCCTGATGGTGGGATGCAAAGCGGTCTTTTGAGTCTTTCTTTCATGCGTTATTCTTTCTACTGTTTTCATGTGTTGTCTGTAAGGTTCATGTGTGTTCATCTCCTTCGTCTTGACTGGCTCCCTTTGCATGTTGTATGCCTTTGTATCCTCATCATCGCAATACCATTGTCATCTAGATTTTTTATGTACAGTTTTGGCATGGCAGCTCTTCTTCTTCCACTATGATATATGTGGTTACTAAGATTATTCACAGTCATATAACTCTTGATTCATTGGCAGGTATCTGTCCTGCCTCAGTGTTACTGTCTCATGGTGCTGGAATAACTTCCAACTATGGTCCCTACTGCCAATTCAGAAATGAAAATTGAATGGACCGTTCTTACTGAAAGCCTAGGTGAAAAACAAAGATCTTAAGTCAAGCATACTCAAGTTGGGGCCTAGACAGTGCATAAATTCCCATAGCCTTGCAAATGTTGGTTTGGCTGTAGTCTACTGACATGTTACTGCTGATAGACTTATAAATAAATGTAGACCTTTGATGTCTCCACATTTTAAGAGTGGTTACTCATGTGTTTTTAATTCTGTGGTGTGGCTTTAGAGTTATTGTTTGTCAATAAGGCCTAGGTGCATTGGGAACATAAGGGCTCAGACTCATTGTTAATCAATCAATCAGTACTGTTTGTCAATTGTATAGGATGTGCCTTTGGTTTTATTTTCCCAGTGTTATGCTAGAATGGCATCTTTTGTGAATACATTACGGTATTACATGTAATATAACACAACCTATAATTCAGGCAAAAGATTGGAAGAATAAAATACTATGAACAAACAACTAATTGAACATAATTTTGGTAGAACATAATTTGTATCAAGTTAAGTTGGTGTATTATCAACACAATACTTTGGTAGTGTTATAAATATATGCATCAAAATGTTAGTAATTTGCCGGAATAAGTACATAGGGTTCAAACTTGTCACTGGCACAATAAATTTCTAGTGTGGATTTTGCTAAGGCTTGTGTAAAACATGTGATAAACCATTTACCTGCCTCTTCAACCTCTTTAATTCTGGAGGAGTATTTTTTGCCCAAAAATAATGATCAATGGTAGATACTGAAAATAAAATCTTTAAATTCATGTAATTGTACCTAAAGATCATTGCACATTTTAAAATTTCAGTTTGCTAGCTCTTGACACTGTTTACTAGAACTGCATGTGTTTAAGAAGCTATGAAATTTGAGGCCTAATTTTGCAGGGAAAATAATCTGAAGATGGGTTCTACTATAACACAGCATTAGAGGACTGTATTCATGGAATCCCATTTCACACTGTACAATGTTGCTCAGAAAATTAACAATCATTGTGAGTAAAGCAGTGGATAAATAGCTATTGGCACAGAATTTATAGTACAGTTTGAACATAATACAGTGGAAAATACCTGAGAGCTATCTTTAAAAACATGGTTGTAAAAATTGTCATAAAAACAGTTTTTATTCTTGAAACATATACTGCAGATAAACACAGTACAGTAATTATGAAATGATAGGAAGTGTGTCATCCCTGTTGTGTGTGTGAAACTAGGAAAAGGTATGTAGTCAAACACAACTTAATCACTGAGGTGTATTTAATGACTGTGATGGAAACAACTACATGTTTCAGCCTGTATTGGTCATCATCAGGTTGTCTAGGGAACTTAAGGGTTAGCTATATGCATGCGTGCGCGTGTGGTGTAGAGATCTCTACATACGCATAGCTTGACAAACCGAATCAAAACAGGTGTCAGATAAAACACTATGAAACCTAACAGATACAGATAGTAGTACAAAATACATGAATATAAACTAGACAGTAACTCTATATGTGGTAGGAGAGGGGTTGTTTTTGGTAGGTGTGGCGTTGTAGACATGCGGAGGCTTGTTCTCTGACCTTCTCCTTGAAAGTACTGCGTTGTGCCGGGTGGGGGAGGGGGGGGGTTGGTCCGAGCGGCTTGGTGGCAGGTTTCCTTGCGTAAGCTCTTGGTGCTAATGTGTTCCTGTCTTGCTTGTCCCCTTGTTGGTGTGGGTCCGTATGCGTGGCGGTGCTTGCTGGTGGAGTCCCCCTGTGCCTTGTCTCTGATTGTGGTAGGTTCTTTCACCTTGTTCACTGTCGGGTGTGGTTGTACTGTTAACTTGGTGTTACGTTTACTATGCGGCTGGATCTTTCACTGTGTGTTATTGTGAGGCACTTGTACTGTTGGTTGCGTTTTTTTTTTACACTAGAGTTCTTTCTTTACCACAGGCGTACTGTGTTATATGCACTATGTATGCGGCTGCTTGTTCTATCCGTGTGGTGGTGTATTCTCAGAATACACCACCACACGGATAGAACAAGCAGCCGCATACATTTTTCCTAGTACATACAGTACTCTTGGAAGAACAAATAAACTGGGCTGCACACTTAAAGGTCACATCATGAGTGCTAAAGAAAATGTGTATACCATGAAACCCCAAAGTAATACTGCAGTTTGTGCAATATAGTGATGGTGATGGTAAACTGAGAGATGGTATAATGGGGAATTGCTATTCTCATACTTTCATGATGCTATACTGGGGTGGTTTGACTGTATGTATGGGACTGGAGAACCTACTTGAAGACTAAAACCATTGATGAGACAATTGATTATGTGATGCATTGTCAGAGTATCTTCATGCCAGGCAGATGCTAGATGGATGAGAACTGGTGCAGTCCACCCACCACTATGGCTGGAGACAAATGCAGGCCATAAGCTTAACTACAGATACAGCTATCAGTAACATTGGACTCCCCAGAAACGAATACTAAGTGTATAAGGTGAGCTGAAAACCAAGTATTATATGCCTGTGTGAGAATGTTTAAAATAAAATTGAAATAAAAATATGTTACATATTTACAGGCTGGATTGTGAATGTTTAATGGAAAAGGAAAGCAAGAATCCACTACTTCAAAACACAAACTTTCTACAGCAAAATAAGAAACACTCTAATTTACATCTTCACCAACATGAATGAAGTACAGATAAATGTGTAAAGAAGATAAGGGTTAATTTTAAATATTTTGTATATAGAGCATTGCTGAATTTAATTAGTATTCCCCCTTAAAAATAATGCATTCGTTCAGAAACATTGTTTTGACATTTTCACATTTTTGGAATAGCTGTATTGGGTGTCTTTATTATCTTGTAACATTTCAGTTAACTTTATAATGTTGTAGTGTTCACAGTATGCTTATATATTAGATTTCAGGGTTTTACTATTATTGTAATTGAAATGGACTTTTTTTTTTAATCCATCAGTAGTGTGTGTACTTGTCATTTCATTTTTGTTCTTTAATGTATACTGTGTGGTTGCTGTTTTGTTGGAACTTATGTTTGCTATAAATAATGTCACATAGCAGTGGAGTTAATCATACAGAATAAGTACTGACTTATCTAGTTTTCAAGGCATTCCTAGTAGTGTTCTTGCAATCCAGTATCCACCTGCGTCTTCCACATTTTGGTTTATGGATTACAGGTTTTTCATCAAGAACAGAGAAGACGTACTTGTATGTTTTACGTAGAAAACTAAAATACTCAACCATAACAGTATAGTAGTTGGTGGGATTTTAAAATCGTTTACTCCGTGCACTTTGAATCAATATTTTCCTTTAATGTACCAGTTGATTGCACCTACAGTACATGATATTACAGTCATCACTTTACTCCAACATGTTGTGGCATGACATCTGAAGATTGTCATGGGACAACATGTTGGAGTAAAGTGATTACAGTAATGTGTACTGTAAGTGCATTTACTTGGTACATTAAATGAAAATATTTAGTGAGTAGGTTGTCTGCTATAATTTTTGAAGGTTATTTATCAGAGTTTTTTTATGAATGGTTTCTGGTCTTTTGTGATACATTGTGTGTGCATTTCTGGGTGATTGGTTCCCCTCATTCCTTTGTGATGTCAGGAGCCTCGCACAGCAATGGAGAATTACATGGCATAAGACTGGAATCAATTATGTCACTGTTATGAACTCACTTATGAATGGAAGTTTTATGACCAATAGTAACTGTATACCTGTATTTTATCCCTGTGTATACAAATTAAATTAATATGGCTGAGAGAAAAATGCAGTCATGGAGTAGGATGCAAAATACATAAAATCTTTCCCCACAGAAAACTACAATGGAGAAGGGCATTGCAGTGTGCAAATCATACTCTCTGCTGCCACTTTTATACATTGTATTTGTAAATTTAATTTAGGTGGCCATGAAGTGTGTCTAAATAGGCTCTATTGTTATGGCAATGTTTGTACTAGTATGTAAATGTAAAATGAGAATGTGAGATTTGATATTCCATAAAGGTGACAAAAAGATATAAGTCGTCAGGGATGTTATGCCTTGTTGGCTGTTAGATATGTTGGTACCATACATGTCTGCCAGACAACGCGGTGCACTATCGCCAAAGACCTTTACTTTCAGAATGTGACATGTTGATCACTGTGTATTTCTTTTTGTTTGTGTTTCCTGCACGTTCTGTTAACAGTAATATTCATACATTCCATTGCGCGCTATTTAACATGTGTAGTTAAATGAGCGTCGTTGAACAATCGACGTATGTATGACGGTACCCATCACCACGTCAATTTGAAAGTGAACACGTGGTGCCAGTGTTCAGTTTTAAGGCGATGATTTCCCGCCTTTGTCTTGTTTACCTCGCCAACCTTCACCCCTGCGTGGAGCCGTAATAGACTGCTCCAGAGCAAATATAATTCGTAATTTTGTCCTCGATATTTGTTCAGACATGTTAACGGATTAGTGTTTATTTGTTTGTCGTTTACGTTTATTATTCGTTGTTAATTTCATGCCTAATGTAAGTGAACTTATGTGCAACCTTTGAATTTTATGGTGCTCTGATGATTTTGCCGCCTGTTTGAGACGGCCATGTTTATGAAGATTAAAGGGTTGGGTCTTGGGTGTGTTCTTTCTAAGGTGGAAACATGGTGGTTCTCGTGTTACGTATAATATAGCCTGTGAACAGACTTTAATCTTCTCGTTAACATAGTGATTTTGGAATTTGTGATAAACTTGTGACTCGTGTCTAAATGGCGATGTTTAGTGATTATGTACAGTGAAACATTATTTTGTTGGTGTTATTTACTGTCAACCATGTGCACCATTTTCGATTTGGACACAACCTCATCCCCTTCTCTCAGGAACACCAATCACGGAAACCCGGGAAAATCGAGTAATTTGTACTAACCAATGACGAGCGCTGAATTTCAAATTTCAGGCTGTCTTTGTCCAGGGTTAACAGTCATTCTACGGTTTTCCATAGGTGAGTGGGACGTCGTGTGTAAGTTTGGTTTGTGCAGAAAATTGTTAAATGTACATGGTGGGAAGTGAAGATATTACACGAAGACGTCAGTTAATTTATCTAGGTGTACATACGGTAAGTGGAGGCAAAGTATTGCATGTAGAGTGTGTGTACTTTATGTTAAAATAGTGCGTTATTTATTGTAATATGACTTGACATCGGCACAGTGCATCGTTATTGCAGATCCCGCTCTTGAAATTTAAAATCGATGATTTCATTTCACTTATTATCATGCTGTTCACTTTACTTACGTATCTAGTGCTCATATAAGGCGTGAATGTTTCTATTATAAGCATTTGATATTTGCATGTTATCCTTGTGTCTGAGAACGATGGAATCGTGGACGAGTTCACTTTATGTATAGGCGGGAACATTATTTTCAAGGTTGCTATGGATCTCATCGTAACTATGGTAACTATATATATATGTTGCTATTTTTCCCGAAGTGGTTTTGGACACTTCATTTTTTCCAGGTTGTGCATTAGTGTAAAACTGGGGAATGAAGGGTGTTTAATCATTTGCGTATTCGTGCTGCAAGAATGATTTATATTCATGCGGAGTTTATTTCTTCCAGTTGTAGACGACTTTGTTCTTTTGGGGGTTATGTGATGTGTTTTTATTATCCTTTTAAATCGAAAAGAATGAAATTTGCCCATTATTTTATTTCCCAGAGAAATTCCCATTAAGAGGAAATTAGATTGGTAAATGTAGGAATTCCAGAATTATTACAGATATATTATTGTATATCAAAATTATGCTCTAAATGTGTAATAATTTCGTTTCTATGCCGTGGTTAGTTCCGGCATTTAATCAATGTTAAGGGATGTTTTCATATAATGAAATATATTGGGTAACTTAAGAGACAGTTATATTGGTAATGTTGCTTTCCAGATTTAATGTCACAATGGCCTTTTTTTTGTGGTCATATAAAGTTGTTTAATAATGGTTCCATATTTTGAGGAGTCGTATGTTGTTAAATCTAAAGTTTGTTGTGTTGTGTACAAGTACGTGGACCCATTTCGTCTCCCGTCATGCCATCTGCAGATTTACATTAAAAATGTATATTGAAATTATACCGTAGACATTTAAGAAAATGCTATTTATTTATTTATATTGAAGTTATGTATTTTTTATCACCATTTGAACAGGTAATAGTTGCTGTCATTCAGTGCAGAATCTTTTGTATTCCAGTTTGCTATCCAAAAATATAAAAATTAAGATATACAGAACTATAATTTTACCTGTTGCTATGTATGGGTGTGAAGCTCAGTCTCTCACATTGAGGGAGGAACAAAGGCTGACGGTGTTTGAGAATAGAGTGCTGAGGAGAATATTTGAGCCTAAGAGGGGTGAGGTAACAGTAGAGTGGAGAAAACTACATAATGAGGAGCTTAGTGATCCATACCCCTCACTTGGTGTGGTCCAGGTGATAAAATCGAGAAGAATGAATTGGGCGGGGTATGTAGCGCGCTTGGGGGAGCGGAGAGGTATATATGTGGCTTTGGTGGGGAAACATGAGGGAAAGAGACCACTTGGGAGACCCAGGCATGGGAAAATAATTTTAAGATGGATCTTCAGGAAGTGGGATGTGGGGGTATGGACTGGATCAAGCTGGCTCAGGATAGGGACAGGTGGCGGGCACCTGTGCGGTAACGAACCTTCAGGTTCCATAAAATGTGGGGAATGCCTTGACTAGCTGAGAACCAGTTAGCTTCTCAAGAAGGACTCTGCTCCATGGAGTAAGTAGGTAAGTATGTATTTCAGCAGACTGAAAAACGGTCATTTCTGATAACCATGGGAACAGTGTTTAAGGTCTGGTGTTTTGAAAGGTATGAATGCTAGCTTATGGGCTGAAATGACAACTTCATTTTTGTCTAACATATTGTTAAGCTAATTTTTATTTAATGTATTACAGGGGAATTTCTGTATCGTAGAAGAAAAAACCTAAACTCATAAGAACTTCCTTTAAAAAAGTTGTATTTTTGCTCCCAAATCGCATTTTTGGCTAGAAATTGGCAATAAAATTATGAAAAATTACAATGTTTTTGCTTATAAGATCTAATTTGTAAAAAGTTAAAATTATTTGTAGATGGTTTAGTAGTAAGTTTTTAAAATGTGAAAAAAGGAGTTTGCAGCAATGTTATATTGTTTGGAGAACAGAATTTCTTCATATTACACAAATCCTAAATTGTACAACACCAAGTATGTCTAACTTTTCGTGTTATTAATACACTGCAATACCCATACAATCAAACATGTACCATAGCTATTCATTTTGCACAATTATTATATTGCAGTTTAGTTTGTCAGAATAGTGTAACAACATAATGTAGTTAAACATAAATGTATATTTTTATAAACCATCAGTTAAAGTATATTCCTGTTCAGAGTAGGATTGAGACTGGTGATATTCCATAAGTGTTTGAAGCTCTTTATATCTTGTTTGTAAATCTAAATGTTGTATGGAAAAGTATTAAACAACTTAATTCCTAAATAGTGTACACATTGATCATATATACTTAAAAATATAATTTTGTATATGAAAGTCATGTTAACATCTTAGTGTACTTTGTATTTCCGAGGTTGAAATTTCTCCGTATTGTCCACAACAAAACAGTAGTAATAGTATATATTGACTGGTGAGTGAAAGTACATTAACCACCTTAAATCTTCTGTACTGTTGTATAATATATTTAAGTTAATATAAAAGTGTAGCGTTGTAAATTGTGTTTAATTATGTTAACATTTCCTTCATTTTTACAAATATTATGAAGGTATGCCGAATATCCAGTGGGATGAAAGGTGGCTGCACCTTACCAGAATGATTGTTTAAGGTATTTAATGCATTTTTTTTACTGCAGGCCATTAAGTCAGAAAGACCAAGAGGACTTGTGACTGAGTAACATGTCTATGCTGTTTTAGTTCTGTTGTCTGTCCTTTCCAGTCATTGTTTTAAGTGCAAGGAATAAAATCTGTCTAGACTAAGCCAGCAGTGGTTCTTGAGGCACAGCGTGTTAGTAAAAATAACAATTTCAAATACGTATAATGGTTAATAGACTGTCATGATCACCAGCAGTTTAGGTACATTGTAGAAAGATGATTTGGTTGTGCATATACAAAAAAAATGTAATACGTTGTAGCTGTCATACTTTGGTGTTGGAAGACAGTTCAAATTATAGTGGTGAGAAACTTAGTATTGTGATTGAAGTGCACTGTTAGTGGTATCTGTATAAGTACATGTTAAAATGCCTGTTGGACACATTTCTTAAAACTTTTCAGTGTGTGAGCTTCTTGTTGGGAGAAGGAATTGAAAGTCATAAATTTCACCTTATGTGTACTTTGTTCTAGGGGGCAGTGGAATCTCAAGATGGATCTCTACCTAAGCACACAGGACACACTGTCATTACAAGAAATGTTAGATTGTGATATAAAGACAGAAATAGATAGTGTGTTAGCAGGCACAGATTTAAGTCTGTCTCTTAGTGAGTTACCGCCGCTTGATTTAGATGAAGCTTTAGGTGGACCTGGTGACATGACTATGTGGTTCACAAGCAATGGTTGCCTTCACAGTGGAAACAGCAACTCTTCAAATTCAAATTTTAACTTGGATTTTGTGGGTAGTGATGCAGCTGCCATGATGGTGAGCCCCAGCAGTGTAATGCCAATGACGTTGGTCACTGTTCCACCAACATCAGCATTTACAAATGCATGTAACAGTTCAAGTTCAAATTTATTAGTTACATCTTCATCCTCTGCATCATCTTTATCTCCTGTTGAAGAACAGACATCGTTTTCTCCTTCAGACACTTCATCGAAAGTTGAAAATACATCAAAGTATGTAAGAACTCTAACCACAACAGCTTCGTGTAGTAGCTCGCCAACTCAATCTCGTCAGCAGGCATCTACTACAATAAAGATGTCAAATGCAACGTCATCTTCACAGTTGAGTCATGTGAGCACCTCAGATAGCAGTGGACTTTCCTCATCGTTGATAAAAACCGTCCCAGTAATAAACAGTAGTACAAAAACATCCCAACAGAAACACTTAACCCCTATTCAAGTGAGCAGTGTAAAAACTGTGTCTCATCCTCAACAAAGCAGCCATAAGAGACAACCACATTTAAACAATAATACAAAAAATTTTGCTACTGATGTGGATTATGATGAGAGACCATATCCAAAGCCTGCATATTCCTATTCCTGTCTTATTGCAATGGCTCTAAAGAACAGCAAGACAGGAAGTTTGCCTGTCTCAGAAATATATAATTTCATGTGGTAAGTATTACTGAATGTAGTTATGTAAGGTCTTCATTAAATGGTATACACAGTTAGCAATTGGAAGAATTAAAGTAACCAAAGAACCGAATAGAGATGGCATGGAATAGTAACTCTGAAAGGATGATAGGTACTTGACTTCCCAAGAGAGTATTTTGTTATAGGTGTAGAAATACAGGGAGTATTGTATTATGTGTCCTGGGACTTGGAAATCTTGTCATGGACATTTCACATATAAATCCTGCATCCACTTGAATCTCAGTTTATTGAAAGTCTCAGAAGTGCTGAGATGACTGATAATTAAATGCCTGATCAGGCTGCTCAGGCATCAGTGCAAAAATAGTCTGTGTCAGCTAACAAGCCCGCAGTGCTGAAGTCATATTTTCATATGCTTGGGGACATGATACATCTACTTCCGTAGAAGAGGAGTTGGAAGTCCAGAGAAAGAGGTCATATTATGATGTTTTGGTGCCGTTTGACAGTCAAGGTCAGCAGCAGAAGGTTTAACTGTTTGTTGTGCATAAGTAGGTTTTAAGTAGTAATGGATAGGATAAACTGTCTGTTCTTCATGAGTGCTGAGAATTTCTCCATGTGATGAATCATTGTTGTGTAATGCTGTTGGCACTAGATTGGCCCTGACAAATATAACTGCCCGGTAGTGGTAAAATATGATTTCAGGCTTGTGTGCACATGTAGCTGGTGCATGTTACAAGGTATGGGCATCTGAGATATACTTGCTTATTCATGTTGTAATTCAGTAAATTTTCTTGGATGCATTTTATTCAAGAAATGATCTAATCTGTCTCCGCTAACTAAATTGTGTGCATGTCACCGTCACCATGATATCTGTAGCTTTACAGTACAGTATCCTCTGGCATGTATTGTAAAAGAAATTTTAGACTTTTGTAAGGGGAGGCCACTTTCCAAGGAGTGATTCTGTGTATTTTCTGATGTATGGACCAGTAAAACAGCAGTAGGTATACCAAGATGTAGTGTGTCTGTCTCTCACAGTGCAGGACAAATAATAAGAGTGACTGACAAAGTATGGGTTGTGAAAAATTTGGTCTGGCTTGCAGTTGCAGAATTCTGTTGTTAATATAGGTGGACTTTTTGTGACAAGTACCGCTTCATACGAAGTACATACAGTTTTGTAACCAAAATAAAATCACATTTTATTGTAAATGTAATTGCAATACTTTCCTGAGGCAGATTAGGGGCACACATGTGAATGTTGCTTTAATCCTTTCTTGTGGTTGAACCAAGGTACAGCTGTGGGAACTTGTGCTTTCTCCAAGTGTGTTTTGCTCCATCAACCAGCCAGTGTCACTTTCAGTGCATACTAGTATGTTTCATTTATTGCAGCAGTACAGTGGATATTGTACGAATCACAGATAAAATAGGCAGAAGTCAGATTATCTATGTTTTTGATTGACCTTTTTTCCCTTCATTGGTATGGATGATTTGGAGTATACGGTCTTTAGAATTCATTGTGTTTTTTATGAAGGAGTATATGTCATGAAAAGCAAAAGAGGGCTGCAGCTACGGAATGAAATATACATGGGAAATTAAAAAAAAAAAAGCTGTATTTGCAAAGTTATGAAAATTGAGTGTTAGCTTTGTTATCTCTGCTCAACATCTTGGAACAGCTCAGCTCTTGATGGATGTGTTTTCTTGGAATTTCATTTTATTGGGAAGGGGGTGTTACTGAAAATATATTGAGAGAATTGAAGTTTGATTGACATTAAAATAATGTGCACCTTACAGGACAATGTACATGAATTTAGACTTATTTTGTTTACTAACATTACCATGATTGCTTCTGTTGCTAAGTTTAACAGTGTTTGTGTGGCTGCCATGCTTACTGACGGTACCAGTGATTTTCTGGTTATGATGGTTAATTTGATTACCAAGTTACCAGTATTACAGTGGTTACATTTGTTATCATGTTACCCAGGTTTTTGGCTGCCATGGTTATGTGAAAGCACCACATGTGTTCTTGTTGCATATCTGTTTCGTTTGTGTCATCTTTCCATATCCACATATATTGACATTAAGGGAAAATGGTGAAAAGGAGTGGTATATATCCAAGTATTAGATGGCCCTATTTACAATGTTCAGTTTTTGGAAAAATACCTATTCAGAATGTGTTTATCTTTCTGCTCAGTCATACGGTAACTCCCAATTTTACAGCTGAGAAATTCTTGTCTTGCATTGTAAATACAGGACATAGGTGTGAGATTTTGGGTTTTCAGAACAGTGAATAAGAAGGTTTTGATTTTCTGTGATATGTCATCTACCATGGTAGAGTGGTACCATTATGGAAGAACCTGCTGTCCTGCCACTCTTCTCCCTGAAGACAGCAACCTTGAGGAATTTTTAGTTTATGTTCCAACATACCCAACCCTTGTACTTTACACTTATTTTAGGTTTAATGCCCTTTATCTGTGTTCCATTATGCTTACCCCTTATGTCTGAAGGGAATATAATTTTTTATTTATCCCCCCTTCTCAGGAATGCAAGTAGGGCATAAAACAAGGGCTGGGTATAGTTCATACATAGTCTGTGTGTGTGTTTTGTTTGTTATCATTTGGTTGTGCTTGTTAATCAACATCCATTTTTGTGATTAGAATGAATGCAATGCCTCAAACAGTATACATTCATGTGTCTTCTACAGCCAGTCTTGACTGTATCATCGTTTCATCAGGTACAATCATGATAATATAAATGGAAAAGTGTAATGAGGTAGAGGCCCCTCCCTCATAGATAAAATGTAAAAAAAAACTGTTATTTCCAATAAGGGAATAATAATTAAGACATATACAGTGATAGTGGAAACTGGTTTAACATATGGTTACTGAGTTTTAGGTGAAAGATAATTTTTCTTCATGGAGTTTGTAGTGGACATGGTCCATGTAACCAGCAATGTTACACATTATCTTTGTTGTTGTTGTTGTGTTGGCTTTTCCTTGTAAGACATAAATTTTCTTGTAGGGTTATGTTAAATGTTCATAGATCCCTTGCTTGCTTATGGAACACTGTGTTTCAGTGGAGGTTGTTGAACTCCGTGACTTGTGGTGTTGTGTTTAGGGATTTATACGTTTGTGTGTTACAGAATAGTAATACATAAAAATTGCCTGCATGAGGGAAAGGTTTTAATTGTAAAAATAACTGATTTGAAGATTGACATGAATTGTAACTATGTGTTTATTGTTTAACTGAATTTAATATAATGAGAGAGTACTGTGTATATATATGAGTTATCCTATTCTATTTTCCTTGTTTAAAAATAGATCCTTGACACTTAGATGTTTGCACTGTGAAGGAGAGGCCTGTACCTCATTATACTTGTCCTTTATGTTATTGTGATCCTACCCAGTGATTGCCGATACAAACGACCGAAGCAGGTTGTAGAAGAAAATGAATGCATAGTATTCTGAAGTGTTGTGTCTATTCTGATAAACACAGATGTTAATGTCTGTCTTCTGTATATTCTTGGTGACTTTCAGATCCAGTCATTTTAAGTGGTAAGACATCATATTCATTTCTCCACTGTAGACATGTATTTGGGAGGCGTCTATTTCGTGTCTTTGCTCAGACACTGCCCATTCTGACAGGTTTCATAAGCATTTCTTTCTCTCCTGTCTCTAAAGGAATGTCCTGAGGTAGTACTCTGATTAGGTTCTTGTGACTTTTGTCATTGTAATGCACACCAAGTTTGAAGTGGTTGTCTCCATATCAAATGTGTAGGCTTGGGCACATTCTTGTACCATATTTGTGAGGTGGTCCCCTGTTCAGATTCTGATATGGAAAATTGCCACCTTAATCAGTGTCTTTTGTGGTTTTCTTATTCTTTAAGAAAATGCCAAGAGAGGTTGTCAAATCTGCGTTAAGTTTGTTCCATATTTTTTCCAATTGTTTTTTCACTAATCCTGTTATTCATTGCTCCGTGCACTTACTGTGCCCGTAACTGCCTGTTTACAGTAATGTCCTTTTAACATTTGAGTGTGGTTATTGTATTTATAATGTGCTTATGTGATTATTTATAGTGAACACTTCCCTTACTTCAAGACAGCTCCAAATGGCTGGAAAAACTCAGTGCGGCATAATTTGAGTTTGAATAAATGTTTTGAGAAGATAGAGAAGCCAGCAGGTAATGGAAGCCAACGCAAGGGCTGCTTGTGGGCAATGAATCCAGCTAAAATTGCTAAAATGGATGAAGAGGTTCAAAAGTGGTCCAAGAAAGATCCGATGGCCATTCGAAAAGCCATGATATGTCCAGGTAGGTGTGCTTTGCAGTTTCTGTCTGGAGTACTGTAAGATACTTTGAAATGTTGCTGACACATTATATTGAAGTATGGTATTTTGCATGCCAGTCCACCCATTTATATGTGTTTGTTAATTTATGACAAAATTTGTTTCATTGAATGAGCATGCAGTATCTCTTCTTACACATTTTGTACTACTGTAGTGTACAAGTTCATTATTAACTAGTGAGATAGAATTCAGATATGTTATAACAACAATTCATTAATGTTTTAACAAAAGGAAGGAGGGTTTGTCAAAATGCATGTATGCATTCATTAACAACATGATATTTCTCTGGGAATCTACATTTTGGCCTTCATATTAGAAAGGCCAGGAAAATGTGAAGTAGTGATAGGGATGCTGAATCTAATAATTGCTCTTCAGGTTTAAAGAGGATATCCAGTTTTCAGTGCCATTAAGAGCTGTAAAACATCTTGTTTTTCAAGTAAACAAGTCTGGCCAAAATGTGATTACTTATAAATATTTTACTTGTGTAGATTTGGCAGGGGAGTTTTGAAATAACCATGGGCTTCCTTTGGTTGGCATGCTTGAGACACATCAAATAGCCCCCAGAAATTGGAAAAAATGTGCAAGGAGATTTTTGCATTGGTGCAAATTTGCATTTGACACAATGTGGAAATGTTCCTGTAACAAAATTTTCTTGTGTACCTCATGACAGACTGGAGGAAACTCTTATAATGCTCTTAATTTAGCCTTGTGATGCAACCATGAATCCCATTAGATTCAGGAAAGGAAATTCTGATAAATATTAACCTTTTGATGCCTAATGTCAACTATAGTTGACGTACCACACTGCTAACCTCTAAATTTGCATTTTATGTATTTATTCAACAAATATAGGTACTGAATATTTTAAACGTGGTATATGCTCTCCGTTTTTCTCTCTTCAAAATGCAGTTTGTTTCATAATTCTAACATGTTTGGTTCCTGTATTATTCACATTTTATATACAGAGTGTGCTAAAATTTAAAAAATAATTCCGGCTCCAAAAGGTTAATGAGACAGGAGTATGTTGACACTGTATCAGATTGTAAGATGGTATTCAGTTTTGAGGGATACTTAGGAGTTGGTACTGTCTAATTGACACTGTTATTGAGATAGCCTCACTCAATAGCCACACAGTCATATACTCTTTTTTTTTTTAATTGAAATTAGATGTCTGACGAGAGATGATGTGCTTGAAAAAGCTTGAACTGCATTTTGTCCTGCACTGAACAAATATGTAATATTGTAACGCTGTGGAAGCCTAGATGTAGTTGTGCATGAGATTTTGTAATATAAAATCTGACTGACATTTGAGGTAGGAAATGGTTGATGTAAAGAAACACGGGCACTTGTATACCATGGTATGCTGCACAAGTGGCAGAAAGCACAATGGATTAGCCATACCAGTGCTACAGGCCTACACATACATACTTTGGCATGTTAGGTTATGTTACAGGTTAAATCAGCAAGAAATCTAAAATTTGAGGTATCTGCAGAAGGTAAGCTATATGTGTGTGTGTGGAAACTGTAGCAATAGAAGAAACAACTGAAATAGATGCAAAGAATGATGTGAAGTAAGGGGTGTGTGTTCGTATATCAAAAGTTGTTGCTTTATAGTAATTATTGTTTAATTTTTCCTTGCATTATGTTTGTTTTTGTGAATGTCTAAATTTACACCACAAATAATTTGTCAGGATTGTGGGCCAAAACGATTTTGTGAGGTCACAGGAGTGCCTTTATTCTTTGGTAGTTGGCAAAATGGAAAGTGTCATGGGATTGCAACTTTGAAAATTAGACATTTCTTTATTTTTTAGCCATATTTTAAAGTTTCTGGTTTAATTTATGTCTATTTTTTTGTTTGGTATTTTGTCTCCAGTGAGAAACGGTTACATACACGGCTTCTGTTCCGTTTCTCTTATCCTTACAACCGAAGATACTCCTTTGAAACATGGACTGGTGTTGCTGCTGTATTGCTTTTATTTTACTTGTAACATTTTTCCTTCATTTTTAATATGGGCCAGATTTTCTGCACTTCATTTCTTAGGCAGATTTTTCTCATCTCCAAGGTGTCCAGTCTGGCTCTGGGGTCTACCCTGTATCCTATGCAAGGGTACTAGGTGTTTTTAACCCAGCAGTAAAGAAGTTGGGGTATGAAGCTGGCCACTTGCTTCTATTTAGTGCTGCTGTTAAGAATGAGGGGAGCTGTACCTCGGTTCCCCTCACCCCTGTATCCTAGCATGGTATGCAGGGGGTACAACTACCTTTTAAGTTTTGTACAGGTTGATTCATGACTTTGTCATCAGGAACTTAATCCTGAGGTCATTTCCAGTCAGAGGTATTGCATAAGCATGGGTTTCATTCTCGAGATTTACAGATTATCATGACTACTGTCAAAAAAATAAGTTTTTATGTTCACCAGTATTTATGTAAAGTTTTTATTGTTTAATTTACTAGGTATGTTCAGAAAAACCACTGTTGTCCTCAATATACATTCTAGCACACCTATGAATTGAGTCTGTGGCTTGCATCATCCCATTGGGATTGTCTATTACATAGTTCATGGCATCTGAAAATGTGATAGAACAATGGATCTAATGTTTCCAGTTGTGCAGGCATACCAAATATTTCATGTACCCCATTAATTAAAATCTTGAAGTTAAGGCAGTTGTTGGGACTGTGTATGTGCAGCCCATCTTGTGTTCATTTGTTTGCTATTTTTTGTGGCAATTAGTGTTCAGTAATGTGAAGATTTATAACTGTTTCAGTCACCAGTATTTCTCTTGTTTACCATTTTCATTATTGTCTGAAATTTGGATTATGCAATACTTGGTTTAACCCTATAACTGCTGTGTGCAAATTGTTGTCTAAATGTTGCAAGCAAAATTTCTTCATCGGTATACATCAACAGTGTGTTATTTATTGTC
>Ga0123354_10005969_pt1 | contig 17933 bp, 13 predicted proteins | sample TergutLab28metaG_2_FD_97872 | JGI IMG/M metagenome (GOLD analysis project Ga0123354, IMG submission 97872) | Labiotermes labralis P4 segment gut microbial communities from Petit-Saut dam, French Guiana - Lab288 P4 | ecosystem: Host-associated > Arthropoda: Insects > Digestive system > Gut ...
ACTCATTTCTTACCATAATTAGCCGACTTTAATTAAAACACTACATGAGGAACCATTTAACACTTTATATATTTAATTCATACAAGATCCCGGCCTTTTCAAAGTATCTTCTTCTCCTCCTGCTCCTCTTCTTCTTCTTCTTCTTCTTCTTCCTTGACGTACGATCCCACTAGTATAACCATTACCTCCTTCAGAATGATAGGCCATGCAGATCTTTCTTCAGCTTTTTTCCTCCATTTCTTGAAACCCATCGCCCCCGATCATTCTCGAAACATTCAAATCATCTCTTTTTTTGTGTTCTTGCTTTTCTTTGCGACATCAGATACAGCCTATTACTGTCCTATCCAAATCTCAGCTAGTTATTTCACTAAATAATGTGAAACACAATGATCTGCAAACAGTTACAAAACGTCATGTGGAAACTTTCCGCGCTTTGACTGGAGCAAGTAGTTACCGTAGGCACTGATTAGTTGAAAGAGGGAGCACTGAGCGCACTAACTGGAGAGTTGGCTTTGAAAGCGGCTATGGACCTGTCGTAAGAAGGACTTATATTTCTTACCCAAAATGAATCCGTGTCTTTATTTCATAAAATAAATTGTAAAACCCTTGAATCATCTACCATCATAATCTCTACCCCGGGCAAGACTTGCTGTACGTAACAAATATTTTTTTCTATTAAGAACCTACATGAAGTACTCATACTCTTCTCTCAATTCCACCCTCTACCTGAAACATCTCTTTAATATATGAAGGTAAGTCTATCACTAAACATACCTGGATAGGTCCTTAGGGCTCTAGAATTTTGAGGCTCCCAGAAGTTCCAGAAAATCAGCATAAGAAAGAACCAAGTTTGTCAGCCTTATGAACTGGCCTCCTTCACCCCAGGAGACAATCCTGGTCCTCATTTCCGTTACAGGCTGGGTCGAACCCGCAGCCATAGAATGGCTGCATAGATTGTCAATTAAAAATTCCAATGACCCCAACAACCAACTGCGCCACCGCGTGGCTCCGTTAATGTACGAAACAAATAGATATTCCGCATATTAACGTAATTAACACTTCAGCGGCAACATACACACACACGCACACACACGCGCGCGCGCGCGTGTACAATATACATATTCTACTAACTAACAGTATAACCCAAAGAGAGGTCCATCTTTATGCAACAAACCAAAATCTTTTATGATAGATAAGTCAGTCTGTAAGAGGACTTAACAAAGCCCTTAATACGTTCAGATGGCAGTGCAATTTTACTGTAGCCAGTCCCAGTGAAAATGAGGCTAGTCACACACACACACACACACACACACATCACGGCAGTGCCTGTTTCTTAAATACGCCAAACAACAACAGTCCCACAATACACTCCCGTGCTCTACGTTATACGGCTTTGTTTTGTACACAGTGATTCAAACTGTGCAGCACTATAAGTATCCTTCATAGCATTCATTCGAAAAATAAGAACATAAACAAGAGCACACGACGTTAAGGAAAGTGTAAGTGCACAGTAGACCTTTCCGTTTAGTGTCGACAACTCTCTATACAAGTACGCCTATTTCTCATTCAGCTGCCATTTGTAATAACAAATCATAATCGCAAGTATCTACATAGCTTGTGCTGAGACACCAGCAAAATTGTGACTGATTTCCTGAACGTATCCAACATTTTCTGTCATTTAGAAACATTCAGTTCCTTTGAATTAGAGATTCCATTTATTACTGACACGTAACGTTACAAGGGGCACATATTTTTAACTGAGATCATATTTCACATAAGGTTCAAAATGATCCAAATTTGTAACATCATCAACAGTGAGAATTAATAGGAAAATTAAAGAATTCTTCGTTGGTGAATTTGAAATATAAAGCCCCAGAATGCACACACTCTGTTAGCGCATACGTACTCCATTGGTGGCTGCTAAAGGGAAGCACGATTGACAAATTCCCAGCTGCCGTGCTGCATTTAACGCGGGAACTTGCAAAGGTAGCGTATCATGCAATATTTATAAAAACGTAAAGAATAATATATGTCTACATGTAAATTTTATTTGTAATAATTTGAATAAGGTGTTTGTTTGTTTGTTTGTTTCTTTGTTTGTTTCTGTATTTCTTTCTTTCTAGGTTTCTTTGTTTGTTAACTTCCTTGCTGGCTTGCTTGCTTCTTAACTTGCTTGCCAGAAATATTTCACAGTTACCGTCTGCTTCTGATATGATGAAAAATTGCTTTACAGAACTGGGGAGATTATACAGATACGACTCAAGCAGTGCTAATCTACGTGACGTTCGCTAGTGGCGTGCTTCTGATCTGCTGGTTTGGAACTCAGCTGACACAACACGTAAGGAAAAATGACGTATTATTTAACTGTTATGCCTGTGCGAATATTTCGCATGTAGCTGGGATCACATATTTAATAAACAGAAATTTGTTCCTGGAACGTTGAAACACTTCCCGATGTAAAATGTGTGACGCTATTATTCTATCAATTTCTGTACATTATCGATGCCCTACAATACATGCGACAGCAACGTTGGCAAATGAAGAAGCTCGGGAAAATGCCACACATATGTGGTCGAGGGAAGAAACAAGACGTAAATTTATAGTGCTATCGCCATCGGAGGACAAGAAATACTGTACTACTATACTTCATGTAATTTTCTTGGCCTCCGACGGAGGCAGCACTGTAAATTTTTAAAGTTAGCCCTCTTTGTTTGGTTTTTTTTAAAAGGAATTAATGCAACCTAGGAGACTGCTATCAATTCCGAAGCTTTCAAAAAGTGTCTGTCTTGAAAAGATATATTTTGTAGTTCAGTATACGATGACTGCATGATTGTCAAAACGTTACGTACAAAATATGGGGAATTTCAATCAAATCCATCATAGCTTTCTTTGAGCTGAGAGAATTTTTCTCTACCTCTTGACCTTCCGCAGGCAGTCTTTCCTCTTTGTCAAAAACAGAAACCTGGTTTAACCGATCTGTGCAAGTGTCCAGAGCGTGACGTTTGCTTTACAGATTATAAGGCTCTCAAAGCATTTTAAAAGGAGATCTCTTTATTTTAACTTAAGGAGTCTAGAATACGAGTATATATATATATATATATATATATATATATATATATGTGTGTGTGTGTGTGTGTGTGTGTGTGTGTGTGTGTGTGAAATTATGTATTTCATGTTTTGACAAGGATATTTGTACAATCTAGAATCAGTATGTGTGGGAACAAAAGAACTGTACACCCGTAATCTTAAATGAGAGTGTGGTTGCTTCAATAAAGCTTATATAATAGAAATAACTGATATAAAATTTAGGCAGAAATTTACCTACACAAACAAAGTAAAAAAGTAAAGTAAAGTGCACAACTGAGGCTCTGTACAGGCCGTAGGGCCCATAGGGCAAGGAGATGTATAGCTCTATTCTTCTTGACCACGGCACTAGAAGGGAGTGAGTTGTCAGCGTCACACCTCGGCCGCCCTTTACTCCCGGGAAAGACCCGGTACCCATTGTACAGGAGGCTGGGTGTGCCCTAGGGCCGGTCTGGACAGGTACGGAAAATCTAGCCCCCACCGGAATTCGATCCCCGGACCGTCCAGCCCGTAGCCAGTCGCTATACCGACTACGCTACCCGGCTCACACACGAAGCAAGTAGTTCCACAAATGGCAGAACATGAACATTTGAAATCCTCATGGACGCACGGAACATGTTCCAACAAACAGTGCGGTAGACCACTTGGATATGATCTGTCAACTCGACGTTAGTTCGCGAGATTACATCCTCGGGGATACATTTTATATCGTAAAGATCCGGCAGCACTCCCTACTAATCGGACAGTTGCCACGGTCAAAGCATGACTGCAGGGCTCAAGCGGTCTTCAAACATTAATTTTGGAATGTTCCAGGCGGAGAGTGTGAGAGACGCAGCATTCGGGTGTGACTGGGTGGGAACTCCTATCCCATTTCAGCGATGTCTGATGTTCATCATTGCTACAGCTAACAAGGGGTTCCGTCTGACAGCGGGAAAGTTTGTTCCGGTGTCAAATGTGACCATGATAAACGTATGTATGTATATATGCGTGTACGTATGTATGTATGTATATATGTATGTATGTATTATGTATGTATGTACGTGTGCATATAGAAAATAATCAAATCTAAGGTCGTAAGTCATAGTTAATATTACTTTACGTGTGGGGAGGGGGGGGGGAGAAACCGCCTGAAGAATAAAATTTGAAAATAGAACATTCTGCACGCCACCTCTCATTGACGTGTTCAAACGTATGCACAACAGTACAACATGCTGAGATTCTTGGAAATGCTTACGATTTTGGTTATTTGTGTAGTAATATAAGAACAAGTTTCAGTCCAAACTACGCACGAAACTTTCCAATCTGGTTTGTGAACAATTGTCATTCCCAATTTTCGACAACACGAATTCTAAAACATAAACTTTAATTACCCTTTTGTCACTTGCAACAAAATTTTCTTCTGCACTTCATCCGGATTTATATAATGTACCCTCTTACATTTCATTCAATCGCTTAGTTGGCCTGTCAAATGCGTACTACGAATAATGCATAAATAAACTTAAATAAAAAGGTAAAGTAATTTCCGCGCACAACATCAAGACATGTAAGTTTGTGATGGTGTAGACACACTCATTTATGTCACAATATGGCAGTCATTGCTTAACTTCATATCCCGGCCACTTTAACTCGAAGACAACTCCGTCACACCCGTTGAATGGAAGGTTGGATGTGCCTCCGAGCCGGACAGCACACATTAGAGAACAGAAAATAATTTATCAGTGCAGCCCTGCATACGGACTGAGCTATCAAAAATCACATACTTAAGACTACAAGCGTACATGAAACACAAGGCGAGCAGCATTTACAAAGCCAAGTGGCATATATGGAAATTAAACTTGCTCCAATGGGAGAGGGTATGCCTGTGCACTCCGTTTGTGTGTTGGCACACGCCAACTGGCTTCCTGTTCATTGCTACACACTCTCTACCATTTCTAGATAAATATAAGGAACAAAATTCTTATTTCTTTCCATTTCAAGCAACAAAGAAATTGAATTTCATCAGCATCACGTGAAACCACGTCTAGCCTCTAAAGAAGCATTTGTCTTTTGCAGATTATGAAACAGACGCTGTCCTTTTTCATGTTTCTGCTTCAAGTAAAAGACAAGAATGAGGAAATGAAACAGGACTAAAAAAGGCAAGAAAGAAAATGATGAAGAAAAACCAGAAGCGAAAAGAACACCATATATAAAACTCAGTGATATCTAGGGTTCTGCTTGTTTGTACTTTATTGAATCGAGTCTCTGAGTGGTAGTGGCAGATTCTGGGATTGCGGGTTCGAATCCCACCGGAGACATGGATGTCTGTCACTTGTCAGTTTTGTGTACTATCAGGTAGAGGTCTCTGCGTCGGGCTGATCACTCGTCCAGAGGAGTCCTAACGAGTGCCGTGTGTATGAACGTGATCGCGAAGTCTCGACAATAAGGAGGCCCTGACTCGCTAGGGACTATTGGGCAGTAAAATATTTGGGTAGTGAAACTTAGGTAATTTTTCAGCCTTTCACAAATTAACATTTTAATATTAACGTCACATTTGATGTGGTGTCTGAATATAACAAGGAAACACAAACTTTAAAGCTTCCGACAGTTATTCTCTACCATCGTCGCATAAAAAGCACATATCAGAGAATATTCAATGTCTATATATGTATAATGTTAGTGTATATATAAATAGTACCATATTTCATTATAATTACGCTATAAATGTCATATGAAGTATGTGGAATACATCTAAACTTAAAATATAATATGGTGGTTATCCCAGTTTCAATACCTACACACATCTGTATTTACAGATTTGTCCGCATGTGAAGGTTGTAACGTTTCGTAACTTTAATTAAAGCATAGGGATAACAAATTTTCTGATAAAAATCAGAATACATGCACGTGTCTGTAAGGACGAATTTCTTTGTAGCACACAATGAAACAGGCGCTGTTCTTCTTCACGTTTCGACTTAAAGTGAAGGACAAGATGTGGAAAAAAGACAAGACCAATGAAGAAAGGAAAAAAACGCCAAATTCTAATATCATTTAAATCTATGGATCTATTTTATTTTAGGCCTAAATTTATAAAATATCTGGATAGTGAACATAGATAACATTTTAAACATTTACACATTAAAAGTTTACTATTACAGTCACATCGTATTTGTTGCTGGATATCACATCAAAGCTCAATTGCCCAAGTCATTCAAGTTATTGCTTACAGTCAACACACAAAAATACGTAGGTTGAAGAAAATTCATTAAACTTATATACACATATACCCAACCTTCTACACAAATCCACCCTAAATATTACAAGAAGTTTGTAGACCACAAAGACAAACAAAAAACGAAAAGCGTGTTACCCCAGATTAAGTTAAAAAAAAAACATCTGTACTTACAGACTGAATGCTAGTAAAGTTTACACTTATTTGACACATGGACTGATAATAATGTACAGTCTAAAAAAATAAGGTAACAAATAATGGCAAATATTGCCAGTCTCCAAATGGCATTCTTAGCTACATTTATGTGTGGTATTGACGGAGAGTACACGAATAACAAATTGAGTATAATTCCTGCCTCAGCATGTCGAGAGACATCAAAAGACTCACTATTCCACCCACTTTCATAAATATTGGAAAAACATATAAAAAAATCGTCATAAACAAGCACAGGGCATGCGCATTGCAGTCATTCTTATCGGCTTTCACATCACACAACTTCCATTGGACTTAGAGCTATATACACGACAACAAGTATATATATCATGGTTTTTAAAGATGGGAAATGATAATAATTCCACATTTTATAAGAGCGGCAGGAAAAACACAACCTACAATAAAATAAAGTTCTTCTCGTTGTCAACAAAACTACGAAAAATTTACAGTACAGACATCGGGTAATACTTTGCTGTAATTGTTGCCACAATGTTTTCGTCATAGCTTGTGTGACTTGATTTATCAATAAAATACAACAAACTGCAATGCTAGTGAAATACATACAATACATATGGAAGCATTAACACAAAAAAATAAAACGCCCCTGTAAGAATAGGAAACAAATACCCCAAATCTCAGAACATAATGCGTGTCATCAGGAAAGCAGTGAGCCAGAACTGAGTGCCACGTATAACGACCCTCCTTCAAAACACTCATTTACAGCAAATTATTCAAAATCCCACCCAAAAGAAGAAGCAAAAGGACGAACACGACAATTGTGACTGTATTGAGACCTGAACGATCGGCGGCATCTGGCATCAAACAAAACAGCATCGAGTCACAAATTTTACGCAGATCTCGTCAATACATAGAAATAAAGTTTCAAAATTTCTGTGCTTAAAGTCAACTGACTGAAACACTGAATTTTATACAACGCTGTAATTTGTGACATATTTGATCAGATTATTGAGAAAATACCATTGAAAGGGCGCCTGTTTGAAGATGTTCAAGACATCCAAGCAGCTGTGACATCGAGTCTTCGGGCCAAACCACAAGAACACGTGCAGAGGTCCTCCCAGTCTTTGCTAGATCGTGCCACTTTCTGTATCGATACAGAAGGGATGTACTTTGAATACAATACAGATAGCATTCAAATCTTTTGTTCCATTTTAGTCTATAACCTCAGTCTCATTACATAATTGTCAGACTGTGTATAAACAATTTCCGCTATCTTGAAACTTGCGGGATGAGGTAGTGGGATAAGACAAAGGAAAGGGGAGGGGCACAGATAGAATCCGTTAAATTATGTAGCCATATCAGGCAAATACGGGGTTGTTCATAAGTCCTTGAAACATGTTAGAAAACTGGCTGATGTCACAATTGAATGAAGACAGTAATGATTACTTCTTTCAACAAGACGGCTCTCCGGCTCACTACAAAGACGTGCGAGGGCATCTCAATCGAAACTTGCAAAATAGGTGGATAGGACGCACAGGAAAAGAAGATGACGCGCTAATGCGGTGGCCACCCCGGTCCCCGGATTTAACCCCGTGCGACTTTTTCTTCTGGGGGTTTGTGAAGGACACTGTTTTTGTGCCTCCCCTCCCCGCTAATCTCCAGATTTTCACAATTGTATCACCGCTGCTGTGGCTCTGGTCGACCGTGATGTGCTGACACGCGTGTGGAACGAGATGGACTATAGCATAGATGTCTGCCGTATTACCAAAGGTTGACACATTGAGCATCTGTGAAATGTGTAAAAAAACTTGGAGAGTTACTCTCTCTATCGGCGTAAGAACTACCATGATCCGTTGAGTAGTTATTGGTTGCGAATTTTTAAAATGTTTCACGGACTTGTGAATAACCTGTATACACTCCATCCTGCCCGATTCCTTCAATATTTTCCAAGTTTCAAAACACCGGAAATGGACTGTACAATTTCGACTCTCATTGAATTTGAACACTGTGTTTGATTCTAACTTCTTAATATATATATATATATATATATATATTAATTCCGCTCATCGACAACATATCTGCATATCAGATAATACATTAAGCCCTCAATTCCGAATTTTGAGTTTGTGGGTAGGGGATGTGCACATTCCTCAACATGTCATTCCAAAGGCGATAAAACGGTGTTATAACCACGGATAAAAGTTATGAATGAGACTGTTTGTTGTTCTTACGCGTTTAGAAACATCAGTGTGGTTAACATTTAAATCAAGTGCATGACCATCACTTCCGCGGGATTTCGTCTTCATAATCTACAAATGCCATTATTGTACAGGATTTTTTTTTTTTGCTTAAACGATAGGCGACAGGCCGACGTTCGCCTATCGTTCCAAATTTGGTAGGATGAACAATCGATGAAGGAAAGGAGAAAAAAATGCCACTGTTACGATTACCTTTCGAACGGCTACCAAAAACCATCAGTTCTACATCAGATGCTGAAAATGTTTCTTTCCTAGCCGAATGCACTCAGAACCACTGCGGAAGACGTTGTTTACTCTCTGCACTTCTTGCCCGGAAATCTCTGTCCTGAGTGAGACAGAAGGTCTTCAGCTGGCATGCTGATATCCGCTCCTACATTCTCCTGCTTCTTGGGCAATCGGGATTTAAAATGGGAAAGATATTATCATAAAGTCTATTTAAAATTAATTTCCTTGTCATTTAATAAGATATAATAAGAAAAGGTAAATTTCGTCCAGAACAGGCCACGAAGGCCCAGAGGGGGAGTAGATGTATAGCTCTAATCTTTCTTTAACCTCGGCGCGCTTTATAGAGGTAGGTGGAATAATCCACGACCCAGCCCACTTTACCAACTGAAATGATCCCGTACCCAATTCATAGAAGGCTGGCTAGGCTCCAGAGACTGTATGGGTGGGTGGGGAAAATCTCGCCCCCATCGGGATTCGATCCCCTGACCGCCCAGTTCGTAGCGAGTCAACATAACGACTACGCTACCCGGCCCACAATACGATATGGTATAGAGGAGAAATTCGTACAGGGATTTGGCGGGCAGATTTGAAGTGAGGAAACGGCCCGATACCCTAGGAGAGAAGAGGATGGGGATTAATTCAAGTCTGTCGAACGGATATAAAGCGGTAAGTTGTGGACTGGATATATCCGCCTCTTGTGAACACGGTAATGAAAGGTCAGTATGGTTTCTTTTCTATGTGGAAAACCCCAGCTTCTCAAGAAGGATTCTGTTCGGTGGAGGCAGTTGGTATGGCAATTTGTTGTGTTTCCCATACGTGCCTTCTCTGTCATTTGTCACAGAACCACTGGTTTAAGTTTATTTTTTATTTTGGTTTAATAGAGTTATTTTAATGTAAAGAATGTTTATATGTCGCCAACAGACTGTCCCCCCCCCCACTTTGGTGAATATGGATTTGGCAAATAAGAATTTAGAAGAGGCCGACAGGAAGCAGAGGTTCTGAAACTTAGAAAAGGGGAAGTCAGCTGCTGGAAAAATGATGGATAGGCCGAAAGGAAGTAACAAAGTTTGTTGAAAGTAACAAATATACTTTGGGCTGCTTGCGAGTAGGCGGACTGCAATAGATATAGATTCAACACAATCCCATTTGTGTCTTTTCCAGCCGAGCTGCAAACAGTGAATGTCAAATTGTGAAATTCATGTTACAACGGTAAGCTACACTAACAGCGGTTTGCTGCTGGAAATTTTGTTCACTCATCGGATACAGAAATTTTCGCTCGTTATACAAGTTTCTGTGTTCTATGTCAGTGTGACAATGACCTACTGTTTTACTTCTTAAGGTAAATATGATAAGTTCACATAATATTGATTTTAATGGATTGTAGAACGTAGCGGACCGGGTGGAACAGAAAGTAGCTCGGCTGATGTGAGGATCTTGGATAAGTAAGTTATGGTTAAATTGAGGTGCGGTGCTACACTGGTTTGTTTAGATAAGTAAGCATTGGCATTTCCTGTCTTCAGTGGCGACTACACGAACAGCAGCAAAACGCATCACATTTTATGTTTAACGTCTCTCCTAATAAAGCCAATTGCTCGAAATCTCGATACGGTTGTCTACATATTTCTAACAGACGAATATCAAGTTCTGAGCAAATTTCTTAAATTTTATTATTAAAAAAAAAAGGATGCCAGCTTTTGTTTTGAACAAGTCAATAAAAAAGACAACAGTCCTCAGACTCGAAATTACTATTCCCAAAAACAATTTTTTTTTAGCTGAATTGAATCGTAGTTTAGAAAGTAATTTACCGTCGATATCTGTATTAAACACACAGCTGTGAGTATAATGATAAGAGATTTTGCCGTCAGAAATTTTCAAAAAAAAAGAACATCAAATTCTAAAATATTTAAACACAGACAATTTGGTAGCTGAAACATTAAAAAATAAAGCTATTATAGCTACAAGCTGGAAGATCACGTGTTCAATTCCCGATGGTGTCATTTGAATTTTTATTGGCACAATTATTCCGGTCGCACCACGACCCTGGTGTTGAAGTATGCTCTAACAGGAATGAGTACCAGCAATACTTCCTGGGGGGTAAATGTGGCCGTTGCATATCGCTGAGAACCTTGACACGTGCAAGTGCTGACGGTCCTGAAATTTAAGATCCACAAAATATTCGAAACTTCAGGAACTGTCCAGGCCTGTACAGGGATCACTTTACCTTTCATCGGTGTTCCTTATTGTTTAATTATTTCAATTTCAGCTTAGAGCCAATGCCTTTCTTTACGTATAAGATTTCTGTATTGTAGTAACCCTGCAACACTTACAGTTCGAAAAACACATGATTTGTGGTGCTTTCGTAATGAAATTTTACAGCACTGCTGATGTTACAAATGCCACGTGTGTCCACGTGCAAAATTTCGAGATCTGAAACGGAGGTTTTGTAAAACCTGATAACAAATCTGAACAGAATTCAAGTCGGATCAAAATAAGAAATGTTTGCACGAGTCTCTCTTACCACTTTCAGCGTTAAGTGATAAATAATTAACATAGCAAAGAATATTGAAAATATTTACGTTTCTTTCAAGACGCCGCCAAAGGAAATTTATACAATACAAAATGTACTGCTGTGGTCCCATATTTTTTTCTAAACCTGCATCTTTGTTGTTACTGCGAGCGCTAAAGGAAACAGTACAGTCCGTAGCAATAATTAAATGTGCTTTGGATCGTTCTGTATAAAAGCTCATTAAATAGTATATAGAATCAAAATAAACTGCCTTGTTCAGTTGGAGCCGAGTTGTTAAAAACAAATATCAAATTGTGAAATTTATCTATTACAAAAGTTGTGCCAATAAGAGGTTGTTCACTCCTGTTTTACGGCAAGTTTGGTCCGTTAGGTAAATTTGTGTTTTCTACTTTCAGTATTGACAAGTGACACGCTGTTTCACTTCTTGCTTTTTCTCATGGATTTGAACGCCTTAGAATGTGACGCACGGGGCGAAACAGACAACAAATGGGCAGACCTGAGAATTCCGGACAGGAACACTGCGGTTCAATAATGGATTCCACTTCCAGCCCAAGATCTTCGGTAGTTCAGAGATGTAACCTTCCTCCTACGCCTTTAACGGAGAATACATTGAATTGGGACAAAAGGCATTTCATTTTCAAGGTTATTTCTCTCATAAAAAAGAAATTTTTCGTACCCTTATATAAGAAATCATAGCAAAAAATATATACTTCCCACCAAATGTCTCATACTGTAATCTTAATTCAATTTTTTTTTTCTACAAAGTTATTTAAGAAGAAAAGTTTTGTCGCATTTCAAAATATTACTCCCACTTACAAAAATATTTTTTAGTCTGAAACAGATCAAAGTTCAAAAATATATATTCCAAGTATAATTTTTCTGTGGCGTTTCGACCCGATTATACGTTACGGCCTCCTCTGACGGGGATTCGCTAACAAACTGTGGGCTTCGGTGTATAGTTACAAAGTATACAACGTAATACTAATTGCAGATATGAGGCTCAAGATGCATTTGCCATCACACATGACAATTGCAGGCCATGATGCGTTTCTATCATATGACGGCCAGCCCCAAACATGTTACAAGTGCAATGAGACGGGATATCAACGTCAGGAGTGACCACGAGGAAGACGCATAATACCTCAAAGCGTAGTACAGAATAGCAACACATGGGCAGACATAGTCAGCAACACGACACAGGAGAAAAGAAAGACTGGCATGACCCCAACAAACAGCACCCCAAGAGGCGAAGCGAAGACCAAGAGACCAAATACATCCACAGAGAGAGACCATGACAAGAAGAGACCATAAAAACCCCAAAATAAACAGGGTGGATACGACGAAAATGGATTATACATAAGTGAGTCAAACAATAACCAGAACGAAAAAGGCGCAACCGACCTTGAAGACGTGCAGATGACAAACCCTGACGAACGAGACGGAGCGAAAAGTGCACATAACCTTGACAGTGAAAGAGTGAAGGCTACAGAGAAAATGCAACCAGAGACACAGACTATGAAAACAAATCCGATGACAACGAACACCTAGGAGGGCATGGCACAGAAGCATCGAATAGTGAGGCATCGCACCCAATTGATGAACACATTTCACAGCAGGCACTTTCTAACAGGACGAAGAAACTAAAAACTGACAAGGAAGACCAAACATTTAAAATAAGGAACAGAAGTAAAACAAGGAATAAAAACGCAAGAAACTAAGAGGACGGGCCGATAGCCCTGTTTTTGAGAAAGCATGGCGTATACATATCGTATTTTAACACTAAATATTAATGGTTTAGCGTCGCACAACAGGCAACAGATGCTGGAACAATTCATGAGAAGGCACGAGATAGATATAGCTATGTTGCAAGAAGTCACTTCGAAACAACATATAGAAGTAAATGGCTACAATAGCATAGAAAAATTAGGTGCGGCAGGGCGTGGAACGGCAATAATCATAAGAGAAGACTTAAAAATGGAAAGGGTTAAAATAATACCCTCGGGCAGAGGGATAACAGCATATTACAAAATCATATGTCTCATTAATATATATGCGCCATCAGGAACCAACAACAGGACGTAGAAGGAAGCATTTTTCAACAAAGACTTAATCGATTTACTAACACAAACCCCAACAGAAATCATAATGGCAGGCGACTTTAATTGCGTCCAAGCAGACGACGACTGTACCGGACATCGCCACAGTAGTAAAGCACTTGAAAACCTGACCAGAGGGCTGCACCTGGAGGACGTATGGGATACGACGCTGAATGCCCAGCCACGCACAGTATACCAACGAGTGCGGCTAGATCCTGTCTAAGGATATACCCAACTGACCACATACGGAAAGATAAACAGGGAGTGGAGACGCTAGTAGCAGCCCTCACGGATCACCAAGCAGTACTCTTCAGGGTGAAATTGGAGGTTCCATTTATACATAGGAGAAGAGCGATTTAGGGTGAAACTACACACAGCGTGGACTGAATGGAAACATCACATCCCCCGCTTTCAAAGCATTGTACATTGGTGGGACAAATATGTAAAAAAAGAAGATGAAAACACTATACATAAGAGAGGGGACCGAGAGAAACCAAGATCGAAACAGGATGGAAATCTTTTACTAAAAAGCCATACACGAGGTCCTTCAAGAACCCAAACAACACGCACAAAAAATGACTATATTAAAGAAACTAAATGCCAAATTGATACGCCTCAATAGTACACACCGTCAGAAGATGATGCTAGACACAGACGACCAGGACAGGCTACCGAAAAAAAACGCATCCCTGTACCATATCATCAAGTCCAGGAAACGGAAACATAAACGCACGATACGACAGATAAGGGATGAACACGGAACAACACACACGACTACGATTACAATAATGAGGACACTTACGGCGCACTTCAGCACCAAATATCAGCTTATACAAATTGACGACGAGAGCTTACGACAATTACTGAAACGTGACCTGAAAGAAACCACCAATGTGATGAACACAACCACAACCCTAGAAGAACCAATAAACACGAATGAACTATGGAGCGCAATAACCAAAGGGAAACCACACAAAGCCCCCGGACACGACGGAATAGGCATAGAATTTTACAAAGGCGAGTGGGAGATAATAAAAACAGAATTTCTAAAGATCATAAATAACATGTATAAGGACGAAACGATACTGGAAAATCAGCTAAAGGACTAATAGTCTGCGTACCTAAAAAAACCCAATCCGACAAGAATCGAAGAATACAGACCTCTGATCCTACTGAACGCAGATTACAAAATCATGACGAGGATAATTGCGGAAAGGTTGAAGCCATATCTAACCGAAATACTCCACCAAAACCAATATTGCGGTGTACAGGGGAAAACAGTTTTTGAAGGCGTAGCTGCGATACGTGATGTGATTGCTCACGCTGAAATAACAGGGAAACCCCTCTGTGTAGTATCGACAGACTTCAACGAAGCTTTCGACCAGATTTCCCACGAACACCTACAAAAACCCCTACGTGCACATACATTTAGCGAATCTTTCATACGCAGGATAATGCGTTTGTACGACAAAGCGACATCGGAGGTAATATTTAATGGATTTAGAACAAGACAAATCCCAATAAAAGGTCAGTAAGACAGAGCCGCCTGCTAAATATGACCCTCTTCTCTTTGTGCCTAAACCCACTGATACAGATGATAGACAAGAACATAAGCGGCATACGGATTGGCAAGTCACAAACAAGGACAGCGTTAGTAGCGTAAACGGATGACGTGACAATATTCCTAACACGGGCGGAAGACATACACAAGCTGGAGGAAACACTACACAGATTTGAAGAGGCGATAGGTGTGAGGGTAAATGTAACGAAGTCCCGAACAATGGCTGTAGGAAACTGGAACAAGTCAAACACTATTATGAACATGTCTTATTCCAGTGACGTCACTACATTGGGATACCATTTTACGAATATCTCCAACAAAGCCGCGACGGAAACAAGGTCATCAGTGGTCGCACGGATGCGAGCAACTGCCCAAGACGCTTACCAGAGGGATCTGAGTCTCGACAAGAGAATCCAATTCGTGCAACAACACCTTCTCGCCAAAATCTGGTACGTGACGCAGATCTTTTCTCCTCCAACGGACGCCATTAGACGAATCAATAGAGCAATCGCATGGTTTATATGGCAAGGCGAGATTTTCCGGGTCCCCCTTTCAACCCTACAGCGAGAAAAGGACGACGGAGGCTGCAAAAATGTACAACGCAGAGGCCAAATGCAGAGCACTTTTCATGCACAGACTACAGAAGCAACGCCAGCAAGAAGGGACAAATACAGCTGATTGGCTAAAGTACTGGAAGTTAAACACAACACCTGGAAACCCACCATATCCTGCGGGAATAATGGAGAAGATGGGATATCTTCTAACCTATGCAACAGGTGCTGCATACGTCCCGAGACAAAGGAGAACTGAAACGACAAAGCACACAAGAAACGCATATACGACAAGCTAAAGGCCCTTGCAATAGCAATAACATCACCAACGGAAATGAGGACAGAGTACCAATATCCGGAAACCGAGTGGAAGATAATATGGAAAAACCTGGCTATAACACTAATCATGGGAGAAGATAAGGCAAACTGGTAAAAAGACGTTAACGATATTATACCGACCAATGAAAGGCTACACCGAATTCGAATTGCTCCCAAGGACCTATGCAATGAATGCAATCAGAAAGACACACTCATACACCGACTGACAGGATGTGGAGAGAATAGAACCAACTGGAAACGGATACAGAACCACATAACGAGAATGCTATGAGCGGCCCCAAAAGACATCACGCATGAATGGCTAATACGTCATCAGATGAATCTCTAGCCTCCTCGACGGCACAGAGCAGTACTATGGCTGCTCGCCAGATACGTGACATATACAAAAGACAGACGCCGATTACAAAGCCCACAAAAGTTAATGGACTTCTTGAGGAGATCGAGGAGGAAGCTGTACCAGCGCCCAAAATGAAGAAAGCAAGTTGCCAACTTCCTGACTGTCCTAGACGTGTCACAGTAACGACGATAAAACATATAAAATCACGGACAACAACAACACGTAGTGCGAATACCAACAACAAAGTGAACATTAAAGATGATAATAGATATGGCAAACATATACAAAAAGGCACCCCCCCCCCCACCAACATGTCAAGTAGGACCAACATAAATACCAACATCGATATTGACCATTGTTTCTTTATAAACCAATACTTGGACACACACCTATTTCTTCTCCCATAGAGAAAACAGAACTAAATAAGATAAGAGACAGCAGCGAGCGAAAGCTCCATGTGTTATAATCACAGACGAAGCGACAGACGAAGGGAAAGCCCGTTTTTGAGAAATCATTAGTCACGAACCAAGCAAACAAGACCAAGGTCAGGGCCATGGAGGGCGACATCCATACGCAAGACCAAATTCCATCCACTCATAATAGAAGAGAAGCAAGTATACAATACGAACATTAGTTCCAGACTGCAATGATGTAAGGTGTAAGAATGAAGGAAGGAGGTGACAATAGATGTATGTACATAGAATGACAAAGTAGTCAATAAAAGAAAACCCTGTGGGAATGAGATTTTCCGTCCGTTCAGACCAGCCCTGGGGCCCACCCAGCCTCCTGTAAAAAGGGTGCCGAGTCTTCACCGAGGGTAAAGTGCGGCCGGGACGTGCTGCTGACCACTCACCCCCTTCTAGTGCCGCGGTCATGGAAGAGTAGAGCTATACCTCTACCCACTTTCTGGGCCACACCGGGCCTGTAACGGAATTTCTTTTACTATTATTATTATATTATAACCAATATCTAACAAACTAAACAGCACGAAGCAAAGTAAGAGAGGTGTGGAATAATCAACAAGGGTAGTTCCACATTAAGAATATCGCCACCAATACAATGTGTGACTATGGGAACGCTAAACATAGCAACACCGCCACACTCCACCATCTAACAAGTGACCCTACAATTTCCGATAGAAAGAGCTAACCACAAGAATAACACACCAATCCTGCAAGCACTGACACTTGCAATTTGCATGATCCTAACACCAACAACAGAATAATGAGCCACTAATTTTCTACAGACTTCGTCCACAAATGGCAATAAGCTTCAGTTTTATATATATTAACAGTAACATAAAATGTATGTACAGTATTTGAGTAATAAGTGTCTGTAACATTTCTAAAATAACAACATAGCAAAGAGGTAGCCAAAAACATTGCGTTTTATAATTTTATGTGATATGAGATTAGTTGTAAGTAATCAAAACGCACACAAGATTGGATTACATATGTTATAACGTAATGACCAGCATGTTATAACGTAATGACCAGCATGTTATAACGTAATGACCAGCATGTTATAACGTAATGACCAGCATGTTATAACGTAATGACCAGCATGTTATAACGTA